>Ga0210036_1001603_pt1 | contig 25185 bp, 30 predicted proteins | sample CryGeymeta201515_FD_185469 | JGI IMG/M metagenome (GOLD analysis project Ga0210036, IMG submission 185469) | Groundwater microbial communities from Crystal Geyser aquifers in Utah, USA - Crystal Geyser metaG 2015-15 (SPAdes) (version 2) | ecosystem: Environmental > Aquatic > Deep subsurface >...
ACGCTAAATTTTGCAATAAAACCCGGCAACCAAAAAATAATCTCAAATATGCAACTCTCACTGATGCTAAATTTTGGGAGTTTTTAGACCAGACTCAATAATTGTAAAAAAAATCATTTTCACTGAATTACATAAACACAACTTAAGCGCTTTTATAAAACTTAATTTTATATTTGCAACGCAAACTTTAACCAAAAAATATAACAGAATATGGCATTAGAAGTAACTGACAGCACCTTTGAAGAAGAAGTAATAAAATCAGATGTTCCTGTAATCGTTGACTTTTGGGCAATTTGGTGTGGCCCCTGCAGGGTGATTGGTCCTGTGGTAGAAGAAATTGGTGAAGAGTATGGCGAAAAAGCCAAAGTAGTTAAACTGGATGTGGACAACAACAACCAAACAGCTATGAAGTATGGCATTCGCAATATTCCTACGCTGCTGTTTTTCAAAAACGGTGAAGTGGTTGACAAACAAGTAGGTGTGGTTCCCAAACCGGTTTTGGTTAATAAGCTGGAAGCTTTACTCTAACAAAGTTTTAAGGCATTTTATCAGCCCGTTGTAAAACCACAACGGGCTTTGTTTTGTTTGTAAACTATGGCCTATCAAATCAATCAGGAAAGCGTAAGCAGGTATAGCAGCCTCGAGTTTTTGGCACGTCAGGTGGTCGAAGGCTTTATCACGGGCATGCACAAAAGTCCATTTCATGGTTTTTCGGTCGAGTTTGCCGAACACCGGCTCTACAATCCCGGCGAATCACTCAAGGATATCGACTGGAAGCTTTACGGACGCACCGAAAAAATGTTTGTGAAGCGCTATGAGGAAGAAACCAATCTCCGCTGCCAATTAGTGATCGATCAGTCATCGAGTATGTATTTCCCGATGAAAAACAAACCCGACATCAACGATCCTGATAAACTGATTTTTTCAGTATATGCAGCTGCCTCCCTTATCGAAATGATGAAACGCCAGCGTGATGCCATTGGCTTGAGTTTATTTGCTGATGAGCTTCACTTGCACACCAAAGCCAGAGCAACGGTTTCGCATCAAAAACTGCTTTATAAGCATCTTGAGGATTTATTACTACCCGAGCAAGGCAAACTCAATCAAAAAACTACCACTGCCGAAGCCCTGCATCAGATCGCAGAGCTCAGTCACAAGAGAAGTTTGGTGGTGATTTTTAGTGATATGCTGGATAAGCAGGCACAGCAGGAGGAGCTATTTGCGGCATTGAGGCATTTACGCTACAACAAACACGAAGTAGTGCTTTTTCATGTGCACGATGCCCAAACAGAAATTGATCTGAATTTTGAAAACAGACCCCATCGTTTTGTGGACATGGAAACCGGTAAAGCAATTAAAATCAATCCGGTACAGATTAGAGAAGCCTATCATAAAAGCCGCGAAGCAAGTAAAAAGGAACTGATGTTGCGCTGTGGCCAATATCAGATTGATTATGTGGATGCCGATATCAACCAGGGTTATCATCCGGTTTTGCTGGCTTATTTGCTGAAAAGGAGTAAGATGTATTGAGCCAGCCTGCGTGAGCCTGATATAGCCATCGGAAAAATGTGCGCCAACATGGGTAGTGTTGGGTTTTTTTGGATGGGGTCCTAAATCCTCACGATCAAGGAGGCACACATTACAAATGTGCGCCAGCATGGGGAAAAAAGGTGGTTTTTACGAACTTTTTTCAGAAGACCAAAAAGATTTTATTGACCAGATTGAACCGCTGAACATCGAGGCGCGTTATCCTTCGCATAAAGAAAGACTGTTGAAGAGCCTGACTGAAGCCAAATGCAATGAGATTTTTAATGAAACAAAAAAACTACAAGCATGGATAAAAGAGAAGCTATAAGCAAAGTGAAAGCCTATCGCATGCTGCTGAAGGAGCATATTGCACTCGATAAAGTATATCTGTATGGTTCATATGCCAGTAATACCAATCGTATGGATAGCGATATCGACGTTGCAATTGTTGTGAAAAAAATAGAAGGCGATTACTTTACGATCCAACCTTTATTGTGGAAGCTCAGAAGGCAGGTGGACGACAGAATTGAACCAATTCTTATCGAGAGGGAAAATGACCTGAGTGGCTTCTTAACCGAAATACAAAGAAATGGCATTGAAATCGAATAGAACTTGTGGTAAGAATGGCTGACGATGACTGACCATGAGCCTGATTCAGGGATTTTTTAGCTGAGTGTTGGTTAGTGGATAGTAAAAATTAGGGGTGTGGTGTTGTTGGTTTTTGTTTTTTTGGACAGGGTTTTGAGTCCTCACGAGCATGGAGGCACACATTACAAACATGTGCCAGCGGCGAATAGCTTAAAATATTTATCGGCTACACCTTAAATATTTTCAACATGTATAGGTGCTTTGTCGGGAAAAACTCTTGAAGGTTATTAATTGATTTTAGGTTCTTTTAAAGTAAACTATAGTTTTGGTTTTCGGGCACTGATACAGACGTAATCGAGTAATTTTTTGCGAAAACATTTGTGTAATGCCCAACCAGATTCAGGGTGCCGGCGCGTGAAATGGTATTTTGTTGGAAAAAGGATAGTGTACAGAGGGATGGTGATCAATCCCCAAAAAGCCCTGCGGTAAATTCTTTTGATAGAAGGCATTACTTCTTTTGTCAGATTATCAATCTGAACGGCCTCAAAACCTTCTTTTGTAAGTTTTTCAGTAGTTTGCGGGCCATCATCAAGGTCATTAATAGCCCAGCGCTTCAATAGCCAATTGATGGTTTTTTGGTGTTTCGGAAGTTTTCCTTTACTAGTTTTGATGCTGTCAATCATCACGAAAGCACCACCTGGTTTCAACAACCGAAACGCTTCACGGTAAACATCCGCTTTTTCATCAGCATGGCAAAAGCTTTCGATGCCAAAAACCACGTCAAAACTGTTGTCAGGAAAATTCGTAGCAGTAAAATCATCCACCAAAAGCTCTATTCGTTTTGTTAGCCCTGCTTCTTCAACATATTTTGATCCTTCGCGTTGCTGCAAAGGACTCAGGGTTATGCCTTTTGCTGTACAAGTGTAATTTTCGGCCAGATAAATAGCTGTTCCACCAACTCCGCAACCAGCATCCAGAATATGTATGTTATCCTTTTCTGGAAAAAATTCAGCAACTTTTTTGTTGGTGTTTTGAATAGCTTCATGCAGATTTTTTGTGTCGCTGTACCATAATCCATAGTGAAGCCCCATGCTCTTGCGCAATTGCCAGGCAACTTTATAATGCAAGAGGGTGTGGTTGTAGTAGGTTGCAATATCCTTTTTTGAAAACATTAAGATGTACAGCGTTTTGTTTAACAAATTTTCATTTCAAATGTATGAATAAAGTCAAGGCGGCAAATATTAACCTTACTAATAATTACTTCTTCTGAAAAATAATTTTACTGCGATGTCATTCCCTTATAGGCCCAGAGTCTGACGCCTAGCAATCCATGCGCTCGCTGATGCAAAATGTTTTAATCACAACTTCACCCTTAGTTGAATTTTCAAATCTGTTCGTTTATTTCCTTCAATAAGTTCAAGTCCTGTTCCAATTTCGTTGCGTGTGGCATACCAGGTCTGGCCAATTCTGGCCCACAGATCCATACTTTTGCTTATGTTATATTTTAACAGCAAATATACCCGGCTTCCTTTTTCGTAGAAAGCAGGAATGGAGAAGGCATACAACACATCATTTTCGTAAGCATAAATTCTGCTATCATAAGTGTCAGCATCAAAGATGGCATAGCGGAGTGTGAGTTGAATCCGTTCAGTTGGTGGTCGGTAAAGTATATCCTGATAGATCAGAAAGCCAGTACTTTGAGGCTTTTCTTCATGCTTGTAAATAATCCATTCGGCCCTGTTTTTTAAAACGAATGACGGACTAAGTGTATAATTGATATGAAATCGGTAACTGTTTTTATGATAAGGTACTACAAAATCAATACGGTTCCAGGGGTCATCGCTGTTGATGAGCTTTTTTTTGGTTCTGAAACGGAAATAAAAATTGGCCTTTCTGCTGATTTCATGATCCAGTTGGGCGAAATAATCATGGCCATAACTTGGGGCATCTGTTCTGAAACGCAGCCACGGAAACTGAAAATGATCGGCAAAGGCCTTCAGTTGCCAGCGTGGAGCGATAGCGGCGTTTATGCCAAAATAAATCCCGGTTTCATTATTGGTATTGCTGCTTTCGGCAAAGGCATTGCTGAAATAGTTTTGATACGATTTTTGGTAATTGCGATACGCAATTGTTGTTGTCAAAAAACCAACGGGCTGGGCTGTAAAACCGGCAATTCCGGCCATTCCGCCATTATCCGAACCAGCGATTTCACCAAAGAATACGATTTGCGGCAGTGTAAGCCTGAAATCAAAACCAAAATTCATCAAATCGCCTTCAATCAGCTGGAACTGGTTGTAGGGATAAATCCGTGGGATGAGATCGGCTTCGAGGCTGGTTTGATGAACCGTTGCTCCAACATCAAAAAATCGGCCTTTATAGCTTAATCGGCCGCCAATTAATTGTTGCTGGATTGCGTTTTTATCCAATAACTCGTTCACTGTCCGGTGCAGACCAGATTCCTGTAGACTGGTTACCACAGCAATCTCCCCCGAAATAGAATCGAACTGATCAATATTGGCATCTATGTTTTTAAGGGAATAGAAACCAGTAAGTTCAATGCCTTTATAGCCAAATGTAGCAGCAGCACCGCGCAGGAAAAAATTTTCGTTTACCGAAGTATTGGGTTTTAAACCTGCTCCGTAGCGCATCACCGAACTGGCTTCGGTTGATTTACCAAACGAAAGTCCCGACCACATCGTAAGTCCTTGACCAAAAGCAAGGTGATAATCGCCAAGCGCCACTGCCCTTACAATTCCGAGATCAGCGGCATAAGCATGAACCGAATAAAAATCGAAGCCCGATTTGAGTTTGTCGCCTACAAGTTGCTGGATGCTGTCGTTCACATTGTCCTTAAAAAAGACTTCGCCGGCATCTTTTTCCATGGTCACGCCTGCGCGAAACTGATTGCGGTAGTTAAAATTATAACGGGCGTAGTATTTCTCTGGACTTCCCAGATAGCGGCTGTTAGGCTTAGCCCACAAAGCAGAATCTGAGATGGGCTTGTAGCCTTCGCGTTGTTCCAATACCATTTCTGTTCGGGTAAGTAACTGATGTCGCGCATATTTGAAAACATTTTTGAGCTTGAGACGGCTTTGGGTTTTTTCGGGATTTTCAAGTTTAATAACCGGTTCGAGCAGTGCAATGGTTTCATCATCAAAACCATCAATGGCAGCCAGTTCATAGGGGCTGAGCAGAGGGCCAAAGCTTTGCAGGTAGTTTTTCAGTTGTTCGTACTGAAAGGTATTTATCAGGTAGATTTCGAGTAATTGATCCAGGGCTGAAGGATCGTTGATATTCACCGGCTGATCTACCAGAAAAAGGTATGACTCAGTGAGATCGGTGTAATCAATAGTTTCTTCGGTATTTTCGGCAATAATTTCCAGCTGTTGGGTTATCCGCTCTGTCAAAACTATGCGCAGGCTGTCAGAAGCTGCTTGTGCGAATAAGTGATTAGCTGACAGCAATAAAGCGGTTAAAAGATAAAACTGTAACAGAGTTTTTCGCATGCCGGTTATTTTTTCTGTTTACCAAAATGAACTATCAGACTCGATTGGATGCTTGTTCCCAATACCTGATGAAGATTTCCGGCAAGGTCTATTCTGACTGGTCCCAAATCGAAGCCGGTTCCAAAGGTGAAGAGACCAGGTTGGGTGTTAATACCAGCGCGTATAAAGAATTTGTCCAGTACAAAATACTCCAAACCCGCCCTGATGCTGGCATCCCTGTCAAAGTTTTTTTCAATTTCTGCTGTTCCGATGAGATTAGCTGCAAAAGCATAGGCCAGCCCAAATCGCAGGATTACTGGAAGCCGTTCGTCAGTATATGCTGACAGTCGGGCTTTGCCCGGGTTGAAAATATAAGCTCCTGTGGTAAGTTTTTCGTTGATCGCATATTGCACGCCAAGCTCAAAAGTGATCGCGCTGAAGTTTTCGTAGCCTTCGGAAAAGGAGGTGGAAAAATAGTCCAGTTTCAATCCGATGCTCAAATCCTCGCCAAAGGCACGTGCATAAGCCAGACCAAGCATTTGCTCCTTATAAAGTGTGTAACCAAATTGATTGAAGCTTAAGCCTAATACACCTAATTTGGTTGGCGCTACTAATCCTGCACTTTGGAGCGAAAGTTCCTGCATCATGAAGCGGTTTTCGTAGGCAATACCCAGGGCAAAGCGATCCTGAAAAGCAATTCCTGCCGGATTATTATACAGCGACCAAAAATCGCTAAGGGCAACCGTTGAATTGCCCATTGCAGCTGCTCTTCCACCTGTTGGAGTAGTTCCTTCTGATGCTTTCAGGCTGGAAGAAAAAGCAAGAAAAGCAAAGGAAATGATGAGCATTCTTTCTAGAAAATTCATACTTTTGAAGTATTGCTGATTGGTGTTTATAAAGGTCACGAATTTAGGGTATTTTTAAAAAAAATAAACTACTTATGCTTAAAATTATTCCATTTTTAAACGAATTGGCTCATAATAACCATAAGAATTGGTTTGATGAGCATCGCGATATTTACCAGGAAGCACGGCTTGAAGTGCTTGAATTGGTAGAAAGTATCTTGAAACAAATAAGTTTAGCTAATCCCTGGATGCTGACGTTGAAACCAAATACATGTCTTTTTCGCATTAACAGGGATATTCGTTTTTCGAAGAATAAAGATCCTTATAAAACACATGCCGGAATATTTATTGCACCCGGTGGAAGAAGCAGTGGTAATGCCGGGTTTTACCTGCATATAGAGCCTTCAAACAGTTTTATTGGGGGCGGTGTTTATGGGCCTGATCCTAAAGTTTTACAGGCGATTCGTCAGGAAATTTATTTTAATGCAGCTGTGTTTAAGCAAATCGTTTTGAATAATTCTTTTTATCAAACATTTGGCGATTTGATGGACGAACGCCTCAAGCGGCCACCAAAAGGATTTCCGGCTGATTTTCCGGATATGGAATGGCTTAAATACAAACACTATGTTGTTTCACATACACTTCCTAATGAAGCACTTTACTTTGATAAGTTGTTGGATACCAGCGTGAATGTTTTTAAACAAATGAAACCCTTTATTGATTTTTTAAATCATGCCATCCTAAATGCTGAGGAGTCTTTACCATAAACTGAATATTTATAACCATTTGCTTGTTATTTTGTGAAATGATTCACAGATCTGTGTAATCTTACAGTCTCATAATTGGTTGGTTGTTTTATTAGTTCAAACTTAATGTCCTTGAGGTTTGATTGTCGGTTACCCAAAACTGAAATACTCCTCAAGGACATTTTTATTTGATCATGGTGTCCGATTTTGATCAATCTCTGAAGTAATATTTTAAAATATTCAATATCAAATATATAAATGTGAATTATAGCAATAGTTTGATGGGTTAGGCCTTATACTTTTTTGTTTATGCCGAAAACTTGGTTAAGCTGTTAACAGATTAACAGTTTAATGTATTTTTGCCTCAAAATTGGTTGGTTGTTTTATTAGTTCGAACAAATGCCCTTGAGGATTGAATTGTTTTTGTTGTTTTTTACAATTCATTTTTTCCTCAAGGGCTTTCTCTTTTTTATTCAGTAGCAAACCGACCTTTTAAGCCTTATACTTCTTGTTTGCCCCCGTTAGCTTATTGTGTGATTTTTGATAGCGAAATTCAGGCTTTCTTTGACATCAAATTGGTTGGTTGTTTTATTAGTTCGAACTACATGCCCTTGAGATGCAAGCTGATTTCGTTGTTTATCAGTTCCCCGCGTCTCAAGGGCATTCCCTTTTCTTAGGTCTGATTATATTTAAAATATACTAAAACCCGATCTCTTTTTAATTCACTCCGGTAACTTATCGAAATTACATTTACAATAGTTGAAACAATACTTTTGCTATCAAATTGGTTGGTTGTTTTATTAGTTCGAACTAAATGCCCTTGAGGTGCAAGTTGATTTTGTTGTTTATCAGCTTCCCACTCCTCAAGGGCATTCCCTTTTTTGTAAGGTTCAAGCGTTTTTATGCGTCCAGCTGAAGTTTCATCTGGATAGCCTGTACCTGGCGTTGCAATTGTTTCACGGTTTCTGCAAGTGGTTCGCGCTCACGATTGGCGTCTGGCATTTCGGAGCTGATGTAATGCACAAATTTCCATACTTCTCTTATTTCGCCTGCGGTAAGCTCAAAAGGTTCATACAAAGGGTTAAGCGAGCTGAGCAATAGTTTCCCTTCTTCCTTTAATTTATTTTCAACGATTTTAAATACCACGCCTTCTTCTCTGGTGAGGATGATATAGGGTTGGTGACTTCTGATAAAATGCCAGTCAATCACGTATTCGCCTGTAACGTATGATTTATCCGGGATGGGAAGCATAGAATCCCCGCTAATTTGAAAGGTGCGGTATTTTTTACTTTTGGAAAGGAATGGCAGATGAAAGGCCGGTAATACTTTGATAAATTCAGGATCAGCAAAACCTGTTCCATAGCCGGCTTTGGCTTTTTCGTTTACCAGCTCGATGTTTTCGTTGTTATTTTGATCCACTGTAGTACTCAACACCCTGAGGTTGCTGCCTTTGATGTAAATGTCGTAGCCGCGCTCCAATTGCTGCAGCTCGTATTGACTCAGGGTGGTGAGGTCGATTTTAATTAAGGTGTCCACGGCTATTTTAAAATATTCCGAAAAAGCCATCAAGGCTTCCATGCCTGGCTGGGCTACTTTGTTTTCGTAGCCGCTTAAGGTAGATCTTTTCATGTCGAGGGCCAGAGCCACATCGTCCTGAGTGCGGCCGCGCCTTTTGCGTAAAAACTTAATGTTGGAATGAAAATACATGACGTTATATTTTAAGGGTAAACTGTTTTGATTTCTTGGTTTGGATCACGCTGTTGTTCTTCTTCATTTCATAAAATATTTTCTGAAAAATTTGTATTTGCATATAGGTTATGCTTAAATTGTCGTCGTAAAAATGATTAAAAACACGTCAAATATACGATGATATTTTATTTTGTCAAGCATTTAAACATAAAAATCTCAACATGTACCTGAATAACCACAGTTATTACAGTTTGCGATACGGCACTTTATCGATTGAAACCTTGGTAGGGCAGGCAAAAATATTTGGTGTTCAGGCTCTGGCACTTACTGACATCAATAATACGATGGGCATGGTTGATTTTGTACGTGAGTGCCGCCGACAGGGAATCAAGCCTATTGCCGGGGTTGAGTTTCGTAATGGGGATCAACTGCTTTATGTAGGGATAGCCAGGAACAATAAGGGTTTTAGAGTACTTAACGAAATGCTAACAAAGCATAATCTGGATGAGAGTCCTTACCCTGAAGAAGCACCTTTTATGGAGGATGTTTTTGTGATTTATCCGGCCGGAAATCGTAAATATGGCCAGCTGAAGGAAAATGAGTTTTTAGGTGTAAGGCTTTCGCAGGTTTCGAAACTCTTGAGTTCAGATTTGCGTTTTAAACAGGAAAAGCTGGTGTTGATGCAGCCGGTAACTTTTCGTGATGAGGATGATCGTTATGTCCATCAAAACCTGTGTGCCATTGCGCACAACGAATTGCTCAGCCGGATGGATTCCGCTGTTTTTGCTGCTGCGGATGAGTTTATGCTACCGCCCGAACGTTTGCGGGCTGCCTTTGTGCTTTATCCGGGTTTGCTCAAAACAACGGAATGGCTGGTAGCGGAATGTGAGCTGGATTTTGATTTTTCGACCATTAAAAACAAGAAAACTTTCACAGGCAATACTGCTGATGATCGCGATTTGCTGCACAAGTTGGCTTATGATGGTTTATTGTATCGCTATGGCGCGGATGATTTGCGTGCCCGAAACAGGGTGGAGGAGGAGTTGGCTATTATCGATAAGTTGGGTTTTTCGGCTTATTTCCTAATCACCTGGGATGTGATCCGCTATTCGATGTCGCGAGGTTTTTATCATGTGGGGCGTGGCAGCGGAGCCAACAGTGTGGTGGCTTATTGCCTGCGCATCACCGATGTGGATCCGATTGAGCTGGACTTGTATTTTGAACGCTTCCTGAATCCTAAACGTAGCAGTCCGCCTGATTTTGATATTGATTATTCCTGGAAAGAACGTGATGAGGTGATCGATTATATCTTTAAGCGATATGGCAACCGCCATACAGCACTTTTAGGAACAATCTCAACTTTCAGAGGAAAGTCAATTTACCGCGAGCTGGGCAAGGTGCACGGCCTGCCAAAAGCAGAAATTGACGAACTGGTGAGCAATCCCGGAAAGTTTTGCAACCTAAACAAAATCACACGTCATATCCATAAACTGGCGCAGCACATTGTTGATTTTCCCAATCAGCGCAGCATTCACGCAGGTGGCATACTTATTTCGGAAGAGCCAATCACCAATTATGTGGCACTCGATATGCCTCCCAAGGGTTTTTTAACTACCCAGTGGGATATGTATGTATCTGAGGATCTGGGATATGAAAAACTGGATATTTTAAGCCAGCGCGGGATAGGACACATCAAAGAAGCGGCCGACATCATCAAAACTAACCGGAGAATCACTGTTGATATCCACCAGGTGCAGCAGTTTAAGGATGACCCAAAAGTAAAAGATCAATTGCGACGTGCCGAAACGAACGGGTGTTTTTATATTGAAAGCCCGGCCATGCGGGGCCTATTGCGTAAGCTTCGGTGCGACAACTACCTTACGCTGGTCGCTGCCAGCTCTATCATCAGGCCGGGAGTGGCCAAATCGGGGATGATGCGCGAGTACATCAATCGGTTTCATCATCCTAAAAGCTATCAGTATCTTCATCCCGTGATGCAGGAGCAGCTTAGCGAGACTTATGGTGTGATGGTTTATCAGGAAGATGTGCTTAAAGTGTGTCATCATTTTGCGGGGCTCGATCTGGCTGATGCTGATGTGCTACGCCGGATCATGAGTGGAAAAAAGCGTAAGCAAAATGAGTTTGAGGAGATTGTCGGACGGTTTTTTGAGAATTGTAAAAACCGCGGGTATCCCGATTCCGTTGCCAAAGAGGTCTGGCGTCAGATAGAGTCGTTTGCCGGTTATTCTTTTTCGAAGGCGCATTCAGCTTCCTATGCTGTTGAAAGCTTTCAGAGTCTTTACCTCAAGGCGCATTTCCCACTGGAATTTCAGGTGGCAGTGATCAATAATTTTGGTGGTTTTTACCATACCTGGGTTTATTTTAATGAGGCGCGCCGGCAGGGAGGCTATATTCATTTGCCTTGCGTCAACAACAGCCAGTACTTTACTTTGCTAAAGGATACAACGATTTATGTTGGTTTTGTACACATCGCCGGATTGGAAGAGCAGCTGGCACATCGTGTGGTGGAAGAGCGCAAGAAACATGGTAAATATCAGGGACTTCACGATTTTATTGATCGGGTGAAACCCGGTATTGAGCAAATTGTAATTTTAATCCGTTCAGGCGCTTTTGCTTTTACAGGGCAGCCCAAATCGGGTCTGTTGTGGGAGGCGCATCTGTATCGAAAAAAGAGTAAAACCGTCGATAAGCCTTCGCTGCTTTTTAAGGAACAAGCCCGGCGATACCAGTTGCCGCAGCTGGATAGTGAGCCTGTTGAGGATGCCTATGATGAAATTGAGTTACTTGGTTTTCCGGTGAGTATGACGGATTTTGATTTGCTGATCACCACTTTCAGGGGCGAAGTACAGGCCGAAACCATGCTGGATCATGTGGGTCAGCGTAAGCGTATGCTGGGTAAACTGGTGACCATTAAATACGTGAAAACCGTGAGGGGCGAACTGATGCATTTTGGTACCTTTGTAGATCATCGGGGTGAGTTGTTCGATACTGTTCATTTTCCGCCTGCGCTAAAGCAGTATCCTTTTCAGGGAGCAGGCATGTATCTGCTGCTCGGAAAAATTGTTGAAGAATTTGGCTATCCGATGCTCGAAGTGGAAAAGATGGCTCGTATGCCTGTGCAAAAAGATCCCCGGGAGGGCTGAAATGCTGGCATCAAGCAGGCTGTTTGTTGCTTTTATTTGCATCTTTGAATGGTTATTTGGTTGTGAAAAAACTTTGGAATTATGAAGAGAATCGTTAAAAGTTTGTTGCCGATGAACAATCAATTTGTTCAAAAAGAGCCGATTATCATGCGCGACTACCTGGCACTTGAACGTACACGTCTGGCTAACGAACGTACCTTAATGGCTTATGTGCGTACAGCTTTGTATTTGCTTCTCGGTGGAATTGCATTTCTGCAGATGCAGGATTTTGAGCACATCCGATGGTTTGGACTGGTCATAATTATTTTAAGCTTTTTGATGGCACTCTTTGGATTGATTCGCTTTTTTGCGATTAAAAAACGCTTGCACCAATATTATAATAAACCTGATAATAATTGAAAACGCAATTCATGGGGAAATTGTATTTTTGACCAGAATCAATACCTGTTTCATGAAAATAAATGCTTCAACACCAGAAGAATATATCAAAAAATTGCCTGATGATCGCAGAGAAGTCATTTCAAAAATCAGAGCTGTTATTCAACAGTATTTGCCCACAGGTTTTGAAGAAATAATCAGCAATGGTATGATCAGTTATGTAGTGCCTCACCGTATCTATCCGGCTGGTTATCATTGTAATCCAAAGGATCCACTGCCTTTTTTGAGCATTGCCTCACAAAAGAACAATGTAGCGTTGTATCATTTTGGAATGTACGCGGTTCCGGAATTGTATAATTGGTTTAAAGACAATTATACCCATCATACAAAAGGTAAACCTGATATGGCCAAGAGTTGTATTCGTTTCAAAAAAATGGATGACGTTTATAATCGCAAAATCAAAATGTACAATTTTTCAAAACGAAATGTACATTTTTTGACGCAATTTACAATTTATAGTTAGCAGTGAACACTTCTGTTTTCTTTTTTTGCCTGTAACGCCTTTATTTACGCTCACATTCATCTCGCGGCTGGTTTGATGCCAGCCGTTTGCTTTTGTGAATTCAGATAGCACAGGGCTTGGATAGCTGCTGAGCAAGAACTTACCTTCGAGCTTTGTAAGTGCTGTTAGTAGCTGTGTAAAGTCTTCATTGTGTAGCCATCGTAATGGCCGCAGTCGCTGTTGTAATAAGGCGGATCGATATAAAAGAACGATGTTGGCGTGTCACGGCTCATCATGATCCTCAGCGCATCTGTACACTCAACCTGGACGTCTTGAAGCCGGTAAGCAAATTCCTCAGTGAATTGCTCACGTTTATTCATTACCTTCTTACTGGTAGTGCGTTTCTTCTTGTCATAGCACCAGGAAGCGTCTATCATGCTGGCGAAGCCTTGTGTGGCTGTTACCCACAACGCCCAGGCACGCTTTACTTCGCTAAACATGTGTGGATTGTTGTAGATGACTGAGGCATCGGTAAACAACCTCCTACTGTGTAAGCTGATGCGTATCTCTTTTTCTAGCGATACAAACTCGTTTTGAACTACCCTGAAAAAATTGATTATCTCAAGGTTTGTGTCGTTTAATACTTCTACCTGGCTCATTGCTTTGTCCTTATGAAAAAAGACTGCAGCACCGCCGCAAAATGGCTCACAGTAAAGATTATGATCAGGAATAAGTTTAACAATTGATGGAGCTAAAGTTTGTTTGCCGCCGTAGTAAGAAAAAGGTGGTTTCATTTGATTTATTTGTAATTTTGTTATGTCCAATTCTTAAAAATAATAAAGGTGCGGTAACACCTGAAAGGCTTTTGTTGCCTTTGCCTTGGTGTTACCGCACCTTAACTTTTTGATCCTGGACAGATCATTAAGAGGCAGAGGCCTCTTTTTTTTTAACTAAACATATAGCCTCTCTTTGTTCCTGATTTAAATGACAATATTGTCGTTTTAAACGGGAATGTAATCTCCGGATGTTCTAACATGTTAATGATTCGAGTACTGCCTGTGAAAACAACTTTTTTAGTGCCGTCTATCTCTATACGCATTAAATGGCGCGATCCGTTTACGGTTTTTACATTACGCTTAAATCCAAGCACTACTATTTCCTTGTTCACGGTATCTGCAATGCTAATTTTTTCCTCTGTATAATCAGCATTCTCAACTTCAAAGCCAAACTCTTTAAAATTTATCATGCAATTGCGTTGTTTAAGCAGTCGTTATCAACTGACATTTTTAAGGCCTTACGCTGATTCAAGAAATCAATGTAAGGCTGTTTACTTGCGCCTTCATCAATACCCTCAACAGCTGATGTATATTCGTTTTGAAGCTTCTGCTCATAATCCAGCCCGTATTTTTCGGCCATAAGCTGGCGAAATACAGAGTTTGCCGTTAAGGGATACAAACAGATCAAGCTGTCGTACAAATAGCCTTCAACGTCATCTTCATTGTTGTGTGGGCGTATGTTGTGGTTATACACAACAGTTTGCTGCTTATCGTTTAGCGGCACAAATGTTTCAGGGAGATTCTCTGAAAACAAGTCTTTTTTAAATTTTTCCATTTTTATGAATTTATTGAATTGTGAATTATTAATTGTCGATGTTGATCGCTGATGTGCTTGAGCCATCCATAATGCGATGGTAAGGCGTGTTTTAAGTCATCCTCTGAGCTTAATTGACCTTTGTGTTTTCGTAATTTTTTAAAATAATTATACAGGATGCGCCTCCGGAGCATAATACCATGATGGTTTACGCGATACCCACAAAAATCAATGTTCCGTTTATCAACTGGAAATATTTGCCAATTGGCTTTTATATCAAGTTTTAAACGCTCTTTAAGGTATGTTTTAATGTTATTTAAAACATCGTGCAAATCGGCCTTATTACTGCCTAAAACAACAATATCGTCCATGTAACGATAGTAATATTTAAGCTTCAAATCCTCTTTACAGTAATGGTCAAAATAAGCTAGGTAATAGTTCGAGAATTGCTGACTGGTATAGTTGCCTATCGGTATTCCGGGGGCAGTGCTGTCTATTATTTGGTCGATTAAATTAAGAGCTTTCTGATCTGCTATTTTTCTCCTGATCAGCTTTTTTAAAACTTCATGATCTATGCTGTCATAAAACTTCCTAATGTCGAATTTTAAGCAATACTGTATATTGGCATAATTCTGCCTCATATCACTGTATAGATCATTTATACATTTATGGCCTCCTCTGCCTTTAATGCAGGCGTAGGTGTGATGAATAAATGTTTGCGCGAGGATTGGTTCAACAACATTCATAACTGAATGATGAACAATTCTGTCTGGATAAAATGCAGCTATCTTAATTAACCGCTCTTTCGGTTCATAAATATATAATTCGCGATAGGATGAGGGTGTATAGCTGCATGATGCTAATGTGTTATGAAGCTTATGAAGCAATGTTTCGCGATTTGAAACAAAATGCCTGATTAGACCATCTCGCTTGCCTGAAACTGCCTTGTCAGCCGCCCTAACAAGGTTTTCTGGCGAGGCAATTTGTTCATATATGTTTTTCTTTTTTTTCATGCTGGGTCGTTTTTAACCAGGGCTTTCAATAGCTTACTAACTCCGGTAACTAAATCACTATTTTGGCAAGTGCCAGGCTCATACAGTTTTGCAAAAAAAGAAACGATTAGGCGAAACCCATTATTCGCATTCGCATTCGAAATACGGTTATTCGTATTCAAATTCCGTGACCCGCCATTCGTAGAATTATTAGCGGACCCCGCGAGAAAAGGCTCAAACTGTAGAAGCTTATTTTTCATTTTTTTTTAGCGCACCGCTCTCCGTTATTTACGACCCAGGCGAAACCCACCATACGCAGACGCATACGAAATACGGTAATTCGTAGTCAAAGACCGTGACCCGCCACGCGTAGAACCAGAAGCGGGCCCCGCGAGAAAAGGCTGATACCACCCGTCCGCTGAGGAGGGGAAGTAAAAGTAATCACATACACCTGTGTTAGATGATCCACCTATTTCACTTATCAATGTGTCTCCATATAGGTTAATAGTTTCCTTAAGTCCATATCCGCTTGCACGAGGAAGTTGCGCACGCTCTACATAACCTGCTGGCACAGCAGGATTAGTATCAGATAATGGCTGGCCAATCAAGGCTGGGTCATCGCATACATAAGCACGCGAAATACCGCCTTCGGCGTCTGTTTGATGATGTATCAACAGGTCGGATGCCATGAGCCAGTTGTATAAAAATGGTTTTTCAAGTCCACGCCAGCTGCTCACATGAACTGTTTTATCAACGCCAGCTCCGCCCCAGTCCTTAATTACATAATCAACGACTCCTGTACGGTTACCAAGCTTGGCTGTGATGCCCTCCGGAATGAATCCATAATAGCTGTTAAAAACATTCCACTCCGTTGATAATACTGATGTGCCTATGCCCAGGCCTCCTTGCGCAAAGCCATTTTCATCGAGCGTGGGGTTAAATGACTCTTGGCTATCGTAGTTGGCGTATTCCAGCGTCATCAGGTTCATTAATTCACTAAATGCTCTGTAAACCCCAATGTGAGCGTCTATTGCGGCAGCTTTTACAGTGGCATCGGCAGGAGTTACATTCGTGCGTATTTGGCCAAGCATTGATATGATAGTGCCATCCAGTGCCGGGTTATTGCTTCCGCCGCGGTATTGCGCGGCATTAGCTGCAAATGTGGGCAGGCCGTTCCCGTCTCGAATGATGTCGCCGTTTGCATCAAACACAAGCGAGCACACAGCGGCTGCGCGGTTGTTAATGTTATCGTACGTACCGCCAACCCAGCTTATAGGTTTCTCGGGCTTGAAAGTGAAACCCGGGAGAGGCACTTCGCTATACATTTTACGGTATTTTGTGCCTTCAACTTCTGCACGAAAATAGTAAGCTGGCTTTAGCAACATTAAGTTGCCATCAGTTCCATCCAGCTTGGCCGGAAGGCCATTATCCCAGCGTAGGAGCGAGTTATTTGGATGAAGCCAGTAATTAACTGTGCCGTCCAAATTTTCCACATACCTGGCTATTTTGTTTTGAATTGGAAGGCTGCGGTGCAGATCGCTGTTACCGATTCTTGTTACAAGCTTTGAACCGCTGGCTAAATCAACTTCGTAGCCGTACCACAGCCCGCTGGTGCGCCAGTTGCCGCCACCACGCAGGTTTATTGTCATTACAGATCCTATGTTACTCATTGCTCAAAACTTTAAGGGTTAACAATGTGCCGGTGCAGGTTGCAGGCTTTAGGTTTACGCGCAAAAAAGCGCCTCTTACAAGCCCAATCACGTTCCAGCTGTGTGAGGGCTGCCCTGTAGCAAGTGACTTAGTGCTATCAGGTACAGTTCCCCAGTTTTCGCCGTCAATAGATTGCTCCAGTTCAATGGTTGCAGAATCGTTGCTCAGATCACTGAAAAGCACACTTGCTATCAGGTTATGACCGTCTGCCTGTATGGCTTCTGAGGTATAATTACCGTTAGTTAGGTCGTGGTTTAATGCCTTTGAAATTAAGCTCATTATCTTAAGGATTAATGTTAAATGAAGTATTAATTGTTATGAATAAAACACCTTGATATAGGTTATAATCACCAGGGTTTACATATTTTACAAGCACATCACCGTTAACTTCGATGCGTGTGCAAAAAAGTATATTAGGATCGTTAGGTAAATAGAGGGTTGTGACTGCGCTAAATAATTCAATATAGCTAAGTGGGCGATACCCTACCGGCAGTGTTGTTAATTTGATCCAGTTATTGCCAAGGTTTAAATTCACGTTAAACGTGAACCCGGCATCAAGATGAATAACATTTTGCTGTTTGGTTACCCGGCTTGGCATTGTACGGTTTGCACGCTCACTCACTCCTGCAGCTGTGTTTGGCAGCAAATTAGCTTTGCCTGTACTCATGCCCTCGAGCCGGATTGTATTTTCCCATAAAATGCTATTAATAGCACTAGATGTTGGAGCTGTGGCTGCCTTGGCAATCCTTAATTCATAAGTTTGCCGCATTTCTCCATCGTAAAAAATCTTATCTCCAGACGGATCGAAGCTGCTTTCTAAATTCCAGTAGGGGCTCTCCTGCATCGGGATAGGACTCGAAAAGCTATGTGCCGGTATGTACCAAATTTCAGCATTAAAATAGAGCGCTCCCTCGCTTATCGTTACAGTGTCGCTTCCATTATTGCTTACAGCTGCGCCGTATAGAATTACAGGAGTTTCCTTGCCGCTGTAGCTTACCAATGCTCGCGCAAGGCTGGCCAGTGCACGTTCGTTTGCCGACTGCAGCCATCTAATGTCATCAAGCGAAAACGGAAAGCCGCCATCATATGTGGTTATTAGTTTATTCATAAGGTTGTAATTTATAAGTGAATCCGGCAAGTTTATATTTGTTGATCAATGCCTTAAAGTGCCGTACATCTAACTGTAGTGAGGCTTTATAATTAATAATGAAATCGCTGAATGAATTATCATTTATGCTAATCAGATAGATCTCGAATGCTTCATTATTGTTGCCAACGAATAAAGGCTTTTGCTCCGCCTTGTTATACAGGTATGGCTTAACGAGAGGATCAGTTTGTTCGATGTATATAGGCAATAGCTGTGCAGGACCCGTTTTGTGAAAATAGGTTGCAGGTTTGTAGGCCAAAATCTTATCTGTTATGCCGCCAAACTTTCGGTTGAGCAAATACTCAAGCGCGATAACCTGTCCATTTTGGTTTGTTTCTGTAATAAACCCGTCTCTGGTCTTAAGCCACAAGGCATGTAATTGCTCAAGTGGTTTATGCTTTGCAGATGCGTACGCAAGTAATTTATCACCAATAAAGCTTGGTAATAATCCTCGTGTGAGCTTATGCCAGTTGATGCTATACATATGCCTGATAGGTTATGTTTGTGTTCAAAGGATAATCCGGATCGATTGCAAAATAACCACTCTCGGCTATGTGACTTGTTACGATTTGCGCGTAAGGTTCGTCAGCAAATTGATGAGCAATCGCCGTAATTGCTACATCGCGCACACCCTCAACAGCTCGCATGGCGGCAATAAGATCGTTCACCTGCAGGCGGCCATCAAATGGCAATTGCTGCAGGTAAGCTTCAATAGCCTGATCAACTGTGCGTGTGCCGCTTTGAAGGCTTAATCCATTAGCATTAAGGAATAATGCGTCATAATAAACCACTGCCTGAAGCTTAAGTTTATTGCCTTCGCTGTTGATAAATCTGAGCGGCGTACCGGCATACTTGATCAAGCTCATGTAATATACAAACGAATCAAATTCACCTGAATCGAGCGGCGCAAGTTTAGCGCCTAAAAGCTTTGCTACTTTTATAACCAACCCGGTGCCGCTTTCGCGTACGCTGCACTCAGCCAGCAGCTTGGGTGTTTCGTCTGCAGCTGCATAAAACACGCCATATCCGTCAACCAACACATCAGCTCCATGCCGGTAGTTGAGGGCTTGCTGGCGATACCATTTTAAAGTGCCTGGCTTTTTGCTCTCTAACAGATCCATCAGCTCGGCACGAAACATATACAGCTGCTCCTCAACCACCCACACGCCTGCCGCTTCCACCCATAGCAATAGCTTCCATATAGCTGCCAGGCTACTGCTAGTGAGGCTAGACAAACGGCTGTCGGCCTGCTTAGCCGACAGCATTTGCTCGTATATTTCATTTATTGTGCGTGCCATCGTTTAGGTGGTCGGTTGTTCAGGAACAACGACGTTAGCAACACATAATGGAGATTCGGCCACGTAGCATCCGCTTGAGAGGCTTGCGATATCATTTTCGATGCCTGCATTCAGCGACTTTACATAATTAACAAATGCTTCCAACCGTGCATTGAATTGTGTACTTGTAAGCCGTGCGTAATCAGTTGATGTGATTGCGGCATAATTGATAGAGCTTACCGGATCGGTAAATGCTGATAGTATGTTATATTGGACCGGATAACCGGATACATTATTACCGTCAGCATCTGTTTTGCTAACCTGGAGAATTGTGCGGCGACCTTCGCCTGTTTGAACGTAATTTGACATTTGATTTAATGTTTAAGGTTATTACTAAGATTCGTCTAATCGTTGAATACATGTTGTGTCTTTATCGTACCAAAGCATGCTGTATGTATCATCCGGAGTTTGAACACAAATATTTTTGTCCCATATAATGCTGTACACTTCTGCCGGTGTTTGCACACAAGCCGTCACACTCCATAGAGATGTAAAAGTGTCAGCCGGTGCTTGCACGCATACATTAACGCCCCAGAAATAGCTAAAGGCAGCTGCCGGTTCCTGCACGCATATATTGTTATTCCAGCTCGAGCTGTAAACATCTGCCGGTGTTTGCACACAAGCCGTCACACTCCATAGAGATGTAAAAGTGTCAGCCGGTTCTTGCACGCATACATTAACGCCCCAGAAATAGCTAAAGGCAGCTGCCGGTTCCTGCACGCATATATTGTTATTCCAGCTCGAGCTGTAAACATCTGCCGGTGTTTGCACACATACATTGCCAACCCATAGCGCCGAAAAAAGATTGGCTATAGTTTGCACACATACGTTTGTTGACCATTGTATGCTAAACTGGAAATCGAGCCTTGAAACACACACTGTATTTTGCCAGCTGTGGCTGTAGCTGTCTGCTGCCTGCACACATACATTCCCGCTCCAGGCGCTTGTAAAGTTTGCCGGTAGTTGCTGCCTGCAAACCACTCCGCTCCACATCGAGCTGAACGCACCTGCAATGATCTGCACGCAAACAGCATCCATCCACTCCGATTCATAGAACTGCATCCGGACTGGCGATTTGATAAGGCCGCGCCAGTCGGTTACAATAGGATGCACCTCGAGCACCATGCCGGGTTCCAGATCCTGCGTTATGCTGTGTAGTTTATCCTGGTTGTAGGCAAGCAGTGTGTACACGCCACGCACGGTTTTATACTCCTGTATAGCGATGTCGATGAGGGATTGGAAAGGCTTTACGAATATGGTTTTTACTTTCATTGTGTTAAGTTATTTAACCTTTACTACTATTTCACCATTCACTAATGCACAATAACTCACCTTTTGCCCATCTGCACGCAGATTTTTGCGTATCTCACGTAACAGCTCATCAGGTTCATCATCGTCCAAGAAGGAATTTACTCCAACACCCAGATCCGGCGATGATCTTATTTCACCTTTTTCGGCCATGATGATTATCTTTTGATTTTGCTCGAGTGATAACCCCAAAATAAAATCACCATCTTTTACCTGCACGTCCATATTTTCATCTAACAAAATATCTGTCATGGCGATTAGTGTTTAATTTTTTCGTTTTCGAGTGCTGATCGTTGCGTTTCCTCAAGCTGTGTGTTTGACCAGGATGCGGACAATGCTTTTAGAGCTGCGCCGCCGTCAGGAGCAGCTGGTGGTGTCCATGATTTTAGCACGTTTTTTAAGTCATTAATTGACTTTTCAATTGCATTTAAACGCTTTGTCAACTCGATCACTTTCACCATTCCTGCATTCTCGCCACCGTCTATTTTAATGCTTTCAATTTCTGAGAACATGGCAATAAATAGCTCATCGCTATCACCGATGCGGCTTACCAACACGCTTGAGCCGTTTGTGGGTGTTATAAGTATACCAGCCGCGGGTTTTCCAACAGCTGCACGCTTGCGCACATCAATGTACATCGTTCCTGAGAGGTCGCGAACATCAACTATATCCTTATCCGGATAGTTGTCCTCAACTACAGCTACAAAGGTTTTTTCGTTGCCTTTGCCCAGTGCTTTAATTGCCTGAAGTATTTTCGTTTCTGGTAAACTCATAGTTTTATAGTTATATCAATGATTCTTCTACCTCCGGATCTGCCTGCCGTTACTTTCGATTTGCTAATATAGTAGGTGCCTTTGCGTTCGTCATATTGAGGATCTGAGAGCTCTGCCTTCATGCCGGGTTTGGCAAATGGTTGTAAAAATGTGGTGATTTTGCCCTCGTAGCCTGAGTATTTGTATTTTACTATCTCCTCCTGAGCGCGGGTTTTTAGCTCTTCCAGGTTGGATACATTGTAAAAGAACAGTGTACGCTGGCTGCCTTCAGGATCTCCTACCTCAGCCTCAACTTTGGTGTTATCAGGCTTAATCCATACTGCCTTTATTTTTAAGCGTACGTCATCAGCATTACGGTATTTGAGCTTATCATCCTTGACGGTGTTTGTGCCTATTTCGTACTTCACAGTACCATTGTCAATTGAATAAGCAAGGCCTGCATAAAGCTCATTTTTCTGAAAAAAAATGGTGATGCCATAACTTTCCTTCAACTGCTGTAAAGCTTCAAGCCGGTTGATGTTTGCTGGTATTATGAACTTATCAAATCCCATGTCTGGGATGTTTTCGTTTAAAACAATATCAAGCCCTTCAGTCAGATAGTTAAGCACATCCAACAGCGTTGTGTTTTTCCATGTTTTTGTCGCGATAGGCGCTCTTAACAAAAACTCGTAGCCTTCGCACTCAATTTCGAGTGGGCGTTTATAATTTATGCGGTAAATAAAGCCTTCAAATTCGTCTCTCAAATCATTGCCATAGCCCAGCTGTATTTTTATTTTGTCGCCCCGGCTAAATTGTTTCGCTGTTTGCACACTTTCTGTTGCTTTTTCTCCCTTGAGTGTAAGGCGTGCTGATGTGGGAATGCGCACAATTGCAGACGAATTTATCTTGAAAATGTCGTGCTCGCACTCGACATAGTTAAACGCGTCAAAAGTCAGTTTTTTGCCGTCCTGACGTAGAATCTCTATATGCCCTTTGAGCTGTACGTACATTATTCAATGATTAATTCAAAATTCAAATCGCTAATCAGCTGCATCTCGAATGCCTGAATGTTTTTTACGCCTTTTATTTCCCGAAGCTTTAGATTTTTAATTACTACCATTTCATCGCCGTCCAGAACAAGAGAGGTGCGTGCGTTTTGTATGCCCAGGGCAGTGCCAAGATCGTAGAGCTCGTTTAGCTCCTGCACTTGCGCATCCGGGTAATTTACATCAGCAGAAACAATTATTCCCTTTACATTAATCACCCAGTCGCTTACTGATATTTCTTCTTTAACCGTGCCTTTACGGTTAACAAGCGGTGTTTCTACGATGTTTTTTTGGCTAGTCATATCGCTAACCGTATTTGATAATAAGAGCTTTGAACCATCTTCTTTAATCAACCAAATAGGCATAAACACCTCGTTGCCGTTGTTGTTTTTTGCGTAAAAAGGCACACCGTTTAGGTTTACCTCTCTGCGCAATGACTCAGCATTAAAATTAAACGACTCCTCGTTTCTGATAACATCAGCATTGCTAAGAAAAACGGGCAAAGCAGTGTATCCCCAAATGCTTTGAAATATATCGCCTAGATTATGTTTAAAAGTGTATTCCATTAGTCTAAAGCTATGCGGTTTGCACCATTAAGCACTTGCGCCAATGTCTCCATTATCATGTTTTTGATATCACTTACGCCTTCTTGCATGGTGGTTGGATTTATTGTGATCTGGCCGACCATTTCTTTGTTCAAATTAATGTTTATATGTGTTTGCTTTGCCCCTCCGGAAGTGATGCTTTGAAGGCTTTCGTTAACCTCATTGCCATTCTTAGCATTAACTTCTTCAGGATTGTTCTCTTCTGCTTCTTCCGTCTTCTCCTTTTTGAATGTAGCAACACCAGCCTTTTTACCTGCCTCATATCCTTGTGATATAGCCTTTCCATATTTGGAAGCGGCATTTTTAATGCGGTCAAGTGCTGCACCAGTTTGATCCTGACCATCAAACCAGTTTGCTGGATTGAAAACTGCTTTTATTAAGTCCCAAACTCCGCCTAAAACTTCTAACATAAATTCACCAAGCTCTCCAAATATTACCATGGCAGCTTCCCCCATTCCCATTAACACGCCTCTAAATGTTTCACTGGTTCGATAAAAATACGTGCCAAGCGCAATCAAAGCTCCTATTATTGCAAAAATCCATCCAAGCATCGGAATGTTATATATCGCAATTCCAATCGCTTTAATCGCAGGGATAATGGTTGAGTATGTAGTTGCCGATGTTAAAAATAAAGCTGTCCTGTATGCACCCCAAACTGTAATAGCAGCTCCTATACCAGTTGTAATAGCAATTAGTGTTTCTTTGTTATCATCCAGAAAATCTAATAAACCTACTAATCCGTCTGATGCTTTTGATAGCAGGGTAATTGCTGCATCAATCAATGGTTTAAGCCTTTCGCCCAAACCAACTATAAATAGATAAAGCGTGTCCTTGATATTACTAAGTCTGCCCCATATACCTTCTGCCAGCTTATCCATCATGCCTTCAAAATTTTTGGCATTCATAATGCGGGGTAAAGCTGCCAGCATTTCTTCGGTAGTAGCCATAAGCTCACCGCTTTTTGAGACTCCTTTACCGGTTGCTTTTACCCAATCGTCAGTGGTTATGAGTAAATCCCGAAACATGTCAACAGCAATTCCTTTTTGTCCTGAAGCTAATTTTGCATAAGCTCCGCGCACTTGATCCAATGGTTTGTCAGCTGCAGCAGCCAAATCACCAAGCATCATTACATTAGACTTTGAATAACGGCCAAGTGCTTGTAACCCATTACCGAGCTCAACAACATCGTTAATTTCAAAAGGAGTTTTAGCAGCAATTTTCAAATACTCTTTCATACGCGCATCAGCTGCATCTTTGCTGCCAAGCATATTCTCAAGTGTCAGTTTATACTTTTCAACATCTGCAGTAGCTGTTACGATACTCTTACCGAACTGAAATACTTTTTGCACAGCAAAGGCAATTCCAAAACCAGCCCCAATCATTCCCAGCCTTCCAGGGAGACTTCTCATTCGTTGCATAAATGAAGCCGGAGGAAGGTTATTAAGCCTCCTAAGCTCAACCTGCGTTTTCCTGATATACGAATTATATCGTGCTATGGATTTATCATCAAATGCCCGTATTTGGCGGTTCTTTAAATCAATCAAATGATCATTGAGGCGTTGTATTTTGCCGCTTATTTGCGATGTGCCGCTACTTGCAGTTGCGGAAAACTTGCCGGATGCCTTACCGGCCTGGTCAAATGACCTATTAATGTTGTTTACACTTCCCTGCATGGCCTGCGCCTGCCTGGCGGCATTTTGTAGTGTGCCGCTAAGCATGTCGCGTGCCCTTAATAGATATTCAACACCTGAACTCATAACCCGTTTGATTTTGC
>Ga0210036_1001607_pt1 | contig 25153 bp, 24 predicted proteins | sample CryGeymeta201515_FD_185469 | JGI IMG/M metagenome (GOLD analysis project Ga0210036, IMG submission 185469) | Groundwater microbial communities from Crystal Geyser aquifers in Utah, USA - Crystal Geyser metaG 2015-15 (SPAdes) (version 2) | ecosystem: Environmental > Aquatic > Deep subsurface >...
AAATTAGACCTTCAAAATGAAACGCTTGAGGCAATCAAGGAGATATTGGAAAGGCCGTTAGACACTCAGGCAAAAGAATTAAGGAAGCGGGCGGAGTTTGCATATCTGAACGGCTGGATGGATGAAGCGGAAGTTGATTTATTGGAATCCGAAAAGAAGAATTATCAGGACTTCATAGCCCTCCATATACTCGGCAACATTTACTATCATCATAAAAAGAACAATCAAAAGGCTTTGAAATACTTTCAGAAGGCTGCCAAATATGCGGCACCGCAATCAAAGATAGATGCATGTAAGGCATTGCTGTGCGCTGCAAAAGTTTATAAGGAGATTGTCAGGGCGGAGGATGCTTACAAATCTACACGGTTAGCGATGGATATGCTCTCTGATGATGCACACAATTTATTTAACCATTCCGCATATTCCGCAATGACCAGCCATACAGACGAATCTATAAACTGCTTGAGGCAGGCGGTTTTAAAAGACCCCACCTTTTTTATTGCGGCTGACAGCGATGAACGGTTTTCCAATGTTGCGCAAGAGAAAGAGAAACTAAAGAGAGAATTGCGGGATGAACAAAGACAAAGAGTTAAACAACTGATAAAAAACAGAGTGTGGCGAAAGGATTTTAACTCTGCCAGATATGTGGCAAAAAAATTGGGGATAACAGATTTTTCTCAATACATAAAAGACCGTGATTCTCTTGATACAGGAATAGAGGGAATAAGTCATAAAATAAATAAATTATGCGCCAATAATAGCTATTTTGACTTCTGGAAAGTAGAGCGATTGCTCATGAGGTTTATAATGAAGGCTTAAAGGATTACGAAAAAAACATAGATGAATGGATAAAAATATTTCGGCATGATGTCCTTAGTCCATTGGGTGAGCAAAAACAGAGCATAGACAATGGTGGCAAAGGAAGTGGTGCAGCAATTGGAACAACAATCGGTATTGTATCATGGTTAGGCTCATGTGTTGCGTGGGCTCCTACTCCTGGAGTGACCCCAGCTTTGTTGTGGGGTATTTTGCCTCTGTTCTTCTTATCGCCCATTATTGGGGGCGTAGCAGGTTTTGTAGCAGGTAAAATTTTTAAGGATATAGCAATGGATAATATAAAAGGAAAGATGAATAAAGAAAATGATGCCCTTGCGAGACTATTAGACCTGAAGAAGAAATAATCAGCACTGGCTGCGTTGACCATAGGGAGCGGAGCGGCATAGCCAGCAGTAAAGAATTCAGCGTTACTCTCCGCAATGTGCCGGTGATACGGTGAGAGGGAAAGAAAAATTAAAAGCAATTTAAAAGAGAAATGAACTGAAGGAGGATTAAAAATGATAAACAAAATTGTGAAGGGAATTTCTTTTTTGGGGATGATACTTTTGGGGTTATTTTTAAGTGTCGCAGGATGTGAGGGGAAAAGCATTCCAGAACATATAAGGCAGCTTGGAGGAATAAATAGGGGACAGCGCCCATTTAAAAAGCAGATAAAGATGAATACATTTTTTTGGCATGGGCAAATTGAATTTCTTCAATGATACTTGCCGAAGGGGAAAGCGGTATTTCTATGTAGATGAATGGGGACAGCAATGAATAAATAGGGATTGTTAAAAAATGAGAAACATTGTTATAATTATTTTCTTTCTTTTATTCCCATTTTCCGCCTATGCCCATCCGGGCAGGACCGATTACAGGGGCGGGCATAAGTGCTGGAAGAACTGCACGGAATGGGAATTGAAAACCGGCGAGTATCACCTGCATGATAAAGACTGGAAGCCGATTCGGCTTGATAAAAAAGGGAATCCAATTAAACAAATCCTGCCTGAACAAACTCCCGCTGCCGTTCCGAAAGACAGGACAGAGCCAGCACAGCCGGATGAGATAAACAAGGCTTTGCCTGCTGAAGAAAACAAAGCGCCGGAAACTGCCGAACCCGAAAAAATAACCATACAGGAACAAGTCCATAAAACCGTTGTTTACGAAGAAAGCATACTGCCGTTTAACTGCATCCTGCTTCTTATATTGGCTGTTTTGCTTTTGTTGGCTTTGGTATTTATCAGAAAGAAGAGGGAAAAGGGATGATTCTTTCTTTTAATTTTAATATGGATTTTTCGTCTCTTTCTCAACCCGATTAGGAAATGAGTTCCCTCTCCCCTTGTGGGAGAGGGGGATTAAAAGATGACTAAATCCTTTGTAAAAACAGCTAAAACACTTAGAAAGAGGTCAACAGACGCAGAGTGTTTATCTCACCCTATGCCCTTGACAATATGACCGATAAAGGGGGAAATAGAGGCAGAGGCATCATTTGAGGTTCTTTTGCTTAATTGACAGTTATAGATTTTTTCTGTTATGTTTTATGAATGAAAAAATCTATTCCCCTCCTGCTTTTTTTCATCTGCGCTTTTTTCATCAGACATGCTTACGGATTTGACATAAAAGGCCTCCAGCCGGTCGCCCCTTATGGAGTTTTTTCAACATTCAGCGCAGACAGTCTAAAGAAGGGACAATACGCAGTTGGCGCCGGAGTTGAAAAGTCGGTAGAACCTGATTTTTTCAGGTATCTTTTTCAGTATGCGCACGGTATAAATGACAGGATAGAATTTACAGCTGCTGTCCCTTATGTCGACAGATGGGAAAATATTAAAGCAGGATTTGAAGACATTGCTTTAGGCGTCAAACACAGATTTATTGATGAAACTAAATATTCGCCTTCCGTAGCCTACATGGTCAATGCCTCTATCCCGTCAGGGAAGGAAGTTTTCAGCACAGACGGAAGGGCAGGCGCTGGGATTATCGTCAGCAAGAGAGTCGGGCCTGTAAGCGGGCATGCAAATATATTTTATGAAAAGGTGGGTTCATCAAAGCTTGAGGATGAAGTGAGTTTTGCAGCGGGATTTGATTTTTCGGCCTCGCACGATTTTAAGGTGCTTGCAGAGATATACGGAAGGAAAAGCCACTATTCAGAGGCTCTTGATAATCTTGAAGGCAGATTTGGTTACAGGTTTATGACAACTGATTATCTTTATACGACAATAGGCGTCGGGACTGACTTTAAAAATAGGAGCCCTGAATACAGGCTTATGCTTTCAATAACGGCGATTCTTCCTGTTGAAAAGAAAACGATAAAGAGGGTATATGAGGAGGATAAATGATTAGCAGGTTAATTTTTTTTATATCAAGAATTATAATCTGCCAGTTAATAATTTTTGGCTGTTTTACATCTATCCCTGCTTCTGCGGCGCTGGTTCCGGATTCTTTTTCCGGGATTGTAAATGAAAGCACAAAATCTGTGGTGAATATAAGCACGACACAGGTAATAAAACAAAAGGCGCCAAAGTTTTTTCCTTTTTTCCCCGATTTTCCTTTTTCTCAGGATTCGCCTGATTTTGAAGGCAGGGAGAGGGAGTTCAGGAGGCAGTCTCTCGGTTCAGGTTTTATAGTGGACAGCGACGGCTATATTATCACTAATAACCATGTTGTTGAGAATGCTGACGACATAACTGTAACGCTATGGGATGAATCAGAGTATAAGGCAAAGGTTAAAGGCAGAGACCCAAAGATGGACATTGCGCTTAGAAGGACTTACGATGCCACTCCGACGCCGAAACTTGTGGTTGCAGTCGGAGACTGCGGCTGTAACGGCGGTGTTTTCGGTGAGACCTATGCTTCACTCGGAGGCATTGATAAAGTTATCCCGGTTGACGCCTATATATCGGGCTGTCCGCCAACACCTGCAGCCTTGCTCAATGGAATACTCAAGGCAATAGAAGGTAAGTGAACTGGTTTTTTATAGTGAATCCTCTTAATGCTGGTTTGCGGCTGCCTTTGTATTGTATTATGACCTTGTGTGTTTCTCCCATGGCGTCCGGAAGAATTAATTTTTTGATTCTGGCGACTTCAAATGAATAATCAGCAGAATTTTTGTAGATTTCAGCGATGGCCTCATCAATGCCGAGTGAAACTAAAAACGTTCCCTGGCGGCAGAAGCCTATAGTTTTTATGCCGATTTCATCACCCCACTTTTTGACAGATGAGAAATTGACATGGGCTGTAATGTCCTGTTCGCCAATGTTTTGATAGGGGTTTTCTGTCACTCGATGCTCATGATAACAAAGGAGTGTCCCTCTGTCCCTGTCTTCACTATAATAATCCTTAGAAGAATAACCATAGTCAATCGTTAATATAAATCCCTCTGTTAAAATGCGGTTTATTTCGCCAAGCCATTTTTTAATTTCAAGATTTATCTCTGTCCTGTGTCCTTTCTCAAACTCTATGGAGAACTCTTTAAGGTAATCCGCTATTTCGCTTGCGCCTGGCGCTCCTTTGATTTCAATTAGTTTTTCATTATCTGCGGAAATGAATATCTCTTTAATCTCATCGTTCATCTCTATAATGTGTACAGGGAAGGCGTCAAGAAGTTCGTTTGATAGAAAGCAGCCTTTGATATCATTAAGCTCTCTGACGGATGACGCCCAGCGTATCTTGTCTGAATAATCAGAAAGAAGCTTTTTCTGTTGTTCTCTCATAGCAGGATTAAGCTCAACAATTATGTATTGAAGGTTTTTTATTATTTCTCTTTCTAACCCCTGACCCCCAATCCCTAAACCCTTGTAGTATTCAAGAATGTCCTTGCATAAATAGCCTGCGCCTGAGCCCATCTCAACAATCTGAAAGACAGAAGGTTTGTTCATTATCTCCCACATCTCTTCTATCTGTTTTCCAATCATCATGCCGAATGTCGGGTGGAGATGGGAGCTTGTGTAAAAATCGCCGCTTCTTCCAATTCTTGTTTTTTCAGAGCTGTAATAGCCGAGTTCAGGTTCGTAGAGCGCCATTTCCATGAAGTTTTTGAAGGTGATAGGGCCTTCGGATTTTATTCTCCGGATTATTTTTTGTTGAAGTAAATTCATAAGCTGAATTATACTAAATTCATGATTGCGATTGTTGATTATGGAATGGGAAATTTAAGGAGCGTTGAAAAAGGCTTTCAAAAAGTCGGCGTAGATGCGCGCATTGTCACCGATGCTGCTTCAATTGATAATGCCGATGGAGTAGTCCTTCCGGGCGTCGGAGCATTTATTGATTGCATAAAAAACCTAACTGACATGAAACTAACTGAGGCGATTATAAGGTCAATAGGCAAGGGCAAGCCATATCTCGGCATCTGCCTTGGACTGCAGGTCCTATTTACAGAGTCAGAGGAATTCGGTGTGTGCAAAGGACTGAATGTTTTTAAAGGCAAGGTTGTAAGATTTCCAAAAATGGAATTAAAAGTCCCTCACATGGGATGGAATACCCTGAACATAAAAAAGAAGCCGCCGATTTTTAACGGCATAGGGGGCGAGTCATATTTTTATTTTGTGCATTCCTTCTATGTTGAGCCGGAAGATGAAGGCATAATCGCAGCTACGACAGACTATGGAATAAACTTTACCTCAATGGTCTGGAAGGATAATATTTTTGCAATGCAGTTCCATCCTGAAAAGAGTCAGGAACTCGGCTTGAAGATTTTGAAGGGTTACGGAGATTTTGTAAAAAAGGCATAGATATTAAGCAGAAATAATAAACCAAAGCGCAATATCTTCATTGTAGTTCTCCTTTTGTAAATACAATGTTTAAAATCAGCGGCGGAGCGAAGCGGAGTCTGCTGGATTGTATTGTTGGGCGAAATTAAATTCTTCTTGTTTTTTCTTTGCTCTCTGTGACAGTTGGAGTTTTCTTTCTAAAGATTCCAAAGAATTTTTATCACACTTAGCCAAGAGTTTTTCTAAGTCACTCAATGCGTGTAAAGTGTAAAATATTTTATCTTTAGATACATAAACAATGACGGTTTTATTCTCCCTCAAAAGATTTATGATATTATTTAGTGTCCCTTTGCTTTTTGTATCCCATATCATAAATCCATAGTTGGTATCCTTAACCATCTCTAAATCTTTAATCGTGTAGTAATGGAAATCTTTTACTTTGCTATGTTCCTTTACCCACTTTGTTTTCCAGTGACCAACATTATTTCTACATTTTTCTCCTACACAGTATACGAAGACATTTCTGTAATTCTTGTCAAAGAGGTATTGTTGTACTGCTTTATCCACACCGTTTGCGTCGCCAATAAGAACTGAATATCCTTTCTGCACAATATTGTTTAGTCTTTGCTTAATATCATCGTTAAGTCTTAATAATCTTATAGAGCCGCCTATGAACACCTTATTCATACTTTGCTCCTTGTTCTGGTCAACGCTAATACATACACATTGTGCACGCCGCCTTGGTTATACAATATCTCTGTTATAGCATTCAGAGTAGCTCCCGACCTGTACAAATCATCTAATAACAAAATACTTTTCCCATTTAGCACATTACTTCCGATATCAAAGGCATTCTTTAATAATTCCATTCGCTTTTTATATTCGTAGACGTCTTTCAGTTCAGGCGTTTCTTTGGTTTTAACCAAGAGGTCATCATGAAAGGGGATTTTTAGACGTGAACTGAGACTTTTCGTTATTTCTAAAACTGGCTGAAAGGCTCTATTCTTGGATGGTGGAACGGGTATTATTGCAGCAATTGCATCAACAATTTTCCAACTGTTTTCAAGAAAATTTGCAACCGTATCTATTATTTCGCCAAGAGCAGTCTTGTCGGATTTAAATTTCAGCCTATAAAGCAACTCTCCTATTTCGCTTCTTCTTGTGTCGAATACTTCATGTCCGTACTCATTATACCCAATAAACGTACTGTCAATAGTGTGGATGTCTAAAGCATATCCTTTAGTCCAGTTCCCAGATAGGTTTATTGGATGAATGGAAACCATAGACTTTAGCCCTGTAGTCGTTTACTTGATAATAGTAACATTCCAAGCCCAGTAAAAATAATGGCAATATTTAATATAAAAAGATATTTGTAAGGGATTGCAATTCGCCCTTCATACTGCGGAGAAAAATTTTTAAGTGGCTCAACTCTCTTCATAAACATATCAAGGATACTTTCCTCCTTTACCTGACCTTCCTTCAATACTATTTCTGTGGTTGTCATATTATTCAAATGCGCTATAAATCCAAGTGCTGGACTATAGCCTGGTATAAGCACAAAAGAGATTAGAAACCAAAATAACCCTACAAGGACTAAAATCATCCCTATTTTTTTCCTTGTACTCATTAGAATCCTCCTACTAATAAATGTTTTTTTTAAGTTCAGCGAGAGCTTCCTTATGGCTGACAATATCTCCCCTGTCTGCCGCTGAGATGCCTTCTTTTATAGCCTGTATGTGCCATTCCTGCACTGTGAGAAACTCCTCAAGGGCTTGCGTTGCTAAAGAAGATTTTGACGTGTGCGTGGTTTTGGCTAAAGTTTCAAGTCTCTGAGCTAAATGCCCTTTTATCGTTAAAGTAGCTCCCATATTTCACCTGCCTCTAAATTTTTTTCCATTATAACATAAATATTGGCGTCATAAACTCGCCGCCATCTCCCTTCCTATATTCCCTGATAAGCAGTCAGATAAACAGTAAAAGGAAAGGCACCTGTCGGGTTATAATGTCTAAGTTTCTAATGGAAACGACATTTCACCTTGGAGGTGCCTTATGAACATTATACCAAATAAGATAGAAATTGAGTTTACAGATGAGAGGATAACACCATCAGCCGGAGCGATATTTCTTTCAGCGATGGCAAAGAAACTCAGACTGCACGGGGAACTGGAAGCATCCGTTAAACTAAAGCAGCGAGCGAGCGGAGCATCGGATATGGAGATGCTTCTGAGCCTGATCTACAGTCTTGCGCAGGGGGACGGAGCAATACTGGATGTAGATCGTCTTGGACAGGATGATACAAGGCAGAAACTTCTTGGATTACAGAGAGTTCCCAACCATCGCCGTTTGGGCGAGTATCTTGGGCGCTTTGACGACAGTGCATGTGAGAGCCTGCTTAGGGTCGCCCGGTTGCAGGCAGCGCATGTGATTGATTCTGTAATAGAACATGAGATACAGACAAAAGGATACGTTCCGGTATTCGTGGATGGCACCGGGATAGAGGTGGATGGCCGGTATTTTGAAGGCGCAGGGAAACTTTATGACGGCAGCATCGGATATTGGCTTCACGCGGCATTTGTAGGGGGTTTATGGATAGCACAGCGGCTGCAAAGAGGCGGCGTGCATCCGGCGCATGAGGCAAAGGAACTTCTCAAAGATACAGCGGCAATGCTTGGGCAAGGGCATCCGATATGGGCGCGCTTTGATAATGCCTATTACAGAAAAGATGTCATTCATTTCTGCAAAGATCACGGATGGGATTATTCCGTTAGCGTGACCAGCGAAACCTATAAGCGGCCTTTAAGGGAAATGATGGAGGGTTTTAGCGATGCAGACTGGGAAGCGATAAATGAAGACGGCAGCGAACACGCCGCATTTTTGTATCATCGGCCTGGTGGGTGGAAACATGAACAGACATATGTGGTAGTGCGCACCATGCAGGAAGACAAACAAAAGCTGTTATTCCCCCGATATACGTTCATACTTGTCAGCAGGAATGATATTGCACTTGGGGAAATCCTAAAAAGGCATCGCGGCAAACAGGGACAGGAGAATGCCTTTAAGTGGCCGCTTATCCATCTGGATTTGCACCATCCTCCTTGCGGTCTGTTTAATGCAAACAGGGCCTTCTATGCCGCAGGCCAGATTGCGCAGATACTTCTTGTTGCCATGCAGCTGAGACTCCTTCCCGCAGAGGCCAGAGTGCATGGAATAAGAACTATTATCCGCGACCTGGTAAGGGTGGCCGGCAAGCTGGTTTGTCATGCGCGGCAATGGAAGCTTCTGTTTGCAAAGTCGGCATTGCGTCTACACTGGATATCGTATGCCGCTGATTGCATTGCATCCGGATGAGGCAGCACTTATCCGCGCCTGAGGACAGAAAAACATGTTTTGCTTTTATGAAGGGTCAATTGCGTCTGAACAAGCTTAATTTGCACAAAAATCAGAGACAAATACCTCTAAAATAACCTCCTCATTCCATCTATCCAAAAAATATGCTCTTGCTTCCTGATTGCAAACTCCCCAAAATGCTTCCTTCCTCGCTTATCAGGGAATCAAGGTCTCCCTTACCGTCTTCCCTGACACCGGATGTTTTTTATCCGGAGCAATTTCGCATAAGTGTTTTGTTAGGCTTATTCTTTTATCCTGTCTTGCCAATAGTCCGGCTTTCTATGCAAATTGGCAACTGCAACAACAAGAATTTCCGTATTCAGTATCTGATAGATAATTCCGTAAGGGAAGCGACGCAATTGACATCTGCGGGTAGTGCTGCTGAAGGGCTGCCAGGCATTTGGAAAATGCCTGATTCGTTCAATAGTATTTAGAGCCTCCAATAAAAACGAATCTCCCAGCCCGGGAGATTCAGAATTGTAATATTCAATAGTTTCGTCAAGTTCTATTTGCGCTATCTCAAGAAATCTTATTTCCACTATTTCCCGTATTTTGATAAAACTTCTTTAAGTGAGAGAGCCCTGATTTTACCGGACTGGTAGGCATTAACTCTATCTTCAGCTTCTTTGCGCCAGAGAGAGTCTATGTGTTCATCAGGCTGATCAAGGCTGGACAAAAGATGGTCTGCAAGACTTGCCCTTTCAATGGTTGGCAGTTCCAATGCCTCTTTTAATATCTGCTGTGTGTCTGTAGCCATTTTGCAACCTCCTCAAAGATTTATGACTTTATTATTGCAATTATTGATAATTTTGTAAACCTAACATGGTTTTCTATGTCTATATACGCTTTTTAAGAGAATTTTAGGGGAATTCGGAGGAATGAGTCAAGGAAATTATGCTTTGAGGTTTTTAATCATCTCCTTGACCGTCTTCCCTGTCACCGGATGTTTTTTGTCCGGAGCAATTTCGCATAAGGGTTCCAGAACAAATTCTCTTTCATGAAGAAGAGGGTGGGGGATTTCCAGATTATCTGTTTTTAAAATCAGGTCATCATAAAAAAGAATATCCAAATCAATTACGCGCGGGCCCCATTTTGTTGTCTCTGTCCGTCCAATCTCTTTCTCTATCTCTTTCAGAATCCCGAGAAGCTCTTCAGGCTCTTTATCAATCTCAACCTCAATTGCCCTATTGATAAACTTCGGCTGGTCTTTTACGCCCCACGGCTCTGTCTCATGCACAGAGGACTGTTTTTTTACAGCGATGCCCTTTTCTTTGAGGAGACTTATTGTCTTTCGGCAGTTCTCTTCCCTGTCTCCGAGATTTGAACCTATGCTGATGTATACAATTGCCATAAAAGTGTCAGTGTCAGTTATCAGTGCGAGTGAATTATTTTACAGACACTAACCACTGACACTAATCACTGATTTAATCCTCTCAACCGTTTCTTTTATCTTCTCTACAGGCGCTGTGAGGGCAAACCTGACATATCCTTCTCCTGGCGCTCCAAAACCATTTCCGGGTGTTATGAGCACTCCTGCCTTATTAAGAAGATGGGCAACAAAACTTGAAGAATCAAATCCAGAAGGCGCTTTCGCCCAGAGATAGAATGTCGCCTTTGGTTTTATCAGATGGAAGCCAAGGCTCTTTAAGCCGTTGTAAAGGGCGTCTCTTCTGTCCTGATATGTTTTTCTGATGTCTGAGAGTATGGAATCATCAGTATTAAATGCGGCAATTGCTGCCTCCTGTATGGCCTGAAACACGCCTGAATCAAGGTTTGACTTTATCTTTCCAAGCCCTGCAATGACATCCTTATTGCCCGCGGCAAAACCGATTCTCCAGCCGGTCATGTTGTATGTCTTTGAGAGCGAATGAAACTCTATGCCTACATCATTTGCTCCTTCCATCTCAAGAAAGCTTATAGGCCTTTCATTGTCATAATAAACCTCTGAATACGCCGCATCGTGGCAGATTATGATGTTGTATTTTTTCGCAAGGCTTATTGCCTCTTTGTAAAATCCTGCATCTGCTGTTGCAGACGTTGGGTTATTGGGATAGTTCAGGAACATGAGTTTTGCTTTTTTTAATACGCCCTCTGGAATTATTTTGAAATCAGGGAGAAATTCGTTTTCTTCTTTTAACGGCATGATGTAACTCTCACCTGCCGCAAACAATGTTCCGACAGGATAGACAGGATAGCCCGGAGACGGGACCAGAACAACATCGCCGGGATTTATGAATGCAAGAGGAATGTGTCCTATGCCTTCTTTAGAGCCGATAAGGGATAATACTTCTGTCTTTGGATTTAATGAGACATTGAATCTTTTTTTATACCAGCCTGCAACCGCTTCCCTGTAAGAGAGCATTCCTTCGTAAGAAGGATAGCGGTGATGAGCAGGATTCTCCACTGCCCTTTTCATTGCTTCAACTATATGTGCAGGAGTCGGGATGTCAGGGTCGCCGATGCTCAGGTCTATGAGGTCAATGCCTTTTGCAAGCGCGGCCTGTTTCATTTTATCTATTGCCGCAAAGAGATACGGCGGCAGATTTTTCACTCTGTCTGACAACTGAATGGATAACATTAATTCAAAAACTCCTTCCTGATTAATTTTTCCTGTTTATTATATACGATAAAAGTTATGAAGTAAAATTGACATGAAACACGCAAACAATTAAAATTACGAAAGGTGGATATATGGATAGCAAGCAATGGGAATTATATTTTGATGCTCTAAAGAACAAGAACTGGCAAAAGGCTGTGGATTCGCTTAATGCTATTCTGAAAGCTGAGCCAAAAAATCCGCAGGTGCATCTGAAGCTCGGAGACGTCTTTCAGAAAAAAGGAGATATCAGCCGCGCAGTGTCAGCCTATCAGCAGTCCGCCTGGCTTTTAATGAAGGACAGCTATATGCAAAAGGCGCTTGCTGTTTTCAAGGTTATACTCAGGCTTGACCCCAATAATGCCGAGGCAATCAAGAGCGCCAAAGAGCTGATGATGGAGATTGAAGGCGCAAGAGTAAAGCCTGCTGAAGAGCCTTCCATACCCATGCCAGAAGTTGAAGAGAAACCCGCTGAAGAGGCCGCTGCCGAATCTGCCGCTTATTTTACAGACGGAGCAGAATTTGGAATGGAGAAAGAACTGGATGTTTCTGTTGAGCCTCCCGCTGAAATGGATTTTATTGAACGGACGTCATTTTACGGGGAATCTACGGAGACTCCGCCTGTTCCTGAAGTGAAAGCCGGGGGAAATATTAATATTCAGCCTGAAGCCCCGAGCATCTCGGGGGAAGAGCCTGTTTTGCGTATTCCGTTTCTGTCTTCTCTTCCTGAAGATGAAATAAAACAGATAACAGAGAGGCTTAAAGCGCAGTCATTTTTGCCGGGGCAAAAGGTTGTTGAAGAAGGGGACTTTGGTGATTCCATATTTGTCATAACATCAGGCAATGCAAAGGTTGTTGCGCATATACTCGGCAATGAAATAGAACTTGCAATCCTGTCTGTTGGTGATGTATTCGGCGAAGTGGCGTTTCTTACCGGAAGGCCGAGGACTGCTTCAGTTATCGCCGAGGACGAGCTTAAGGTAATGGAACTTAACAGGCTTATTCTTGAAGAGATATTTGAGAAATATCCTGAGCTCCTGAAAAAATTAGAAGACTTCTATCAATCCCATCTTGAAGATACCATCAGTAAGGTAAGAACAAAGATAAAAAAATAAGGCGCCCTAAAGATTTAGCGCCCTATTTTTTATAAGACTCAAATATAATGAATTAATAACCCGCTGCTGGTGCTTTCTTAGCTGGAGCTGCCTTCTTTGCTGCCGCGGTTTTCTTTATTACTGATTTTGCAGTGTTCTTGCCGTCTGCTGTGGTGTACTTTGCTGTTACCTTGTCGCCAGCCTTTACGTCTGCGAGTGTTTTGTCATCAACTGATATGACAACATCACCCTTTTTACCTTTTACGGTAATGGTCTTTGCTGCCGCATCAACTGCTGCAACCTCGCCTGTAACCTGCATAACCTTTGCTGCTACTTTCTTCTCAGCTTTTGCTTTTGCAGGAGCTGCCTCTTTCTTTGCAGGTTCCATCTTCTTCTCCTCTGCTGCCAGAGAAATTGAAGCTACTGCAAATACGAAGAGTACTGCTACGATAAGCGCTATTATCTTCTTCATGTATTTCACCTCCCTTCAATTGAGATATACTACTAAAAATAGTAGAAAGCAATAATTATGCCAGGCAGAAAATCATTGTAACAGCATGATTTTTAAGGGGGAAATCTCCTCTATTAGGAATGAATGTCCTTTTTTGGGGAGGCGCTGCCAAGCTTTTCCCACCTGTACCAGAAGGTTTTATAGCTCATCCCGAGCAGCCTTGCTGCCCTCGCGGCAACATTGTTGGCCTTAGCCATAGCTTTTTTCAGAAGTTCCTCTTCAAGTTCCTCAAAGTTTATCCCTTCATCCGGGACGTCAATGCTTAGAATGCCGTAGGGTTGGAATAGCTTTAGTTCGCTCTTTATATCCTTAAGCGTTATCACGTTAGTGTCGCACATGAGAACGGCCTTTTCTATTACGGATTCAAGCTGTCTTATATTGCCGGGCCAGTGGTATTCCGCAAGGGCTTTCATCGCGCTGTTTTCCGAGCCTTTGATTCTCTTGCCGAATTCCTGATTGTATTTCCTGATAAAAAAATCTGTCAGTGTAGGGATGTCCTCCTTTCTTTCACGCAAAGGCGGAAGTTCAATGGTCACTACCTTGAGCCTGTAGTAGAGGTCTTCCCTGAAGCCTCCTTTTTGCATTTCTTTTTCTATATTTTTATTTGTCGCAGTAATGATTCTGACGTTTACTTTTATCGCATCCCTTCCGCCAAGACGCCTTACTTCTTTTTCCTGAAGAACGCGCAGTATTTTTGACTGGGTTATCTGCGGCAGGTCCCCGACCTCGTCAAGAAAAAGCGTGCCGCCTGCTGTCGCTTCAAAAAGTCCTGTCCGCCTTGATGCAGCTCCTGTAAATGCTCCTGCCTCATAGCCGAACAATTCGCTCTCAAGCAGGGTTTCGGGTATAGCCGCGCAGTTAATTGCAGTGAAGGGTTTTGTGCGCCGCGGGCTGTTGTAGTGAATTGCCTTTGCGGCAAGCTCCTTGCCTGTTCCACTCTCTCCGAGTATAAGCACAGTGGCAGAGCTTGAAGATACTTTTTTCATTATCTCCACTGCCTCTGTCATTTTTTTTGAATTGCCTATGATGCCTTCTATTTTGAACCTGTCAAATAAAGCCTTATGAAGCTGCTGATTTTCTTTAAGCAGTTCAGTCCTTTCAAGCGCCCTTTTAACTGTAAGCAGGACCATGTCTTTATCAAGCGGCTTGGTCAGGTAGTCAAAAGCGCCTTTCTTCATAGCCTCAACCGCTGATGAGATGGTTCCGTAGGCGGTCATAATAATCACGGCAGGCGCAATCTCATCTTTTCGCACTTCTCCAAGAAGCTCTACGCCGTCCATCCCTCCGAGTTTGAGGTCGGTGAGGATTATATCAGGATTAAATGCCCTCGCAATGCTTACGGCATCTTCGCCTGAAGACGCTGTACGAATCTCATAACCGCAGTCTTCAAGTATTGTTTTAAGGATGTCTCTCTGGAGAGGCTCATCATCAACTACCAGTATGCCCGGCATTTATTCTCCCTTCTCTGATAGCTCATAGCTATCAACTATCAACTATCAACCGGCAGAGTTATCACCACTGTGCTTCCGTTTCCTACAGCGCTGCGGATGTTCACTTTCCCTTCGTGCTCCTCAACAACTCTTTTTGTTATTGCAAGCCCGAGCCCAAGCCCTTTTCTCTTTGTAGTATAAAACGGTTCAAAGACCTTTGGCAGTTCATCTTCAGGAATCCCTTTCCCTGTATCGCTGATAATGATTGAAAGCATTCCTTCCGTATGCTCTGCTTTTATAGTTAATGCGCCGCCATCAGGCATAGCCTGAAATGCATTTAATATGACATTAAAGATGCATGTTTTTATAAGGTCAGAATCCATGTTAAGCAGCGGAAGTGAGTCGTAGTCTTTTATTATAGTTATCTTTTCCGCCTCTGCCTTGGCCCATATTATTCCTATTGTATTTTCAAGGAGTTTGCCGATGTCTGCTTTCCTGAGATTTAGCCTTAGGGGTTTCCCGTAATCAAGAAAGTCTTCTACGAGTTTGTTAAGCCGATGGATTTCCTGTTTAATGTTTGATATAAGAGAGTTGAATTTTTCTGCGTCCCGAGCGCCATCTGGAGAGAATTTTTCTTTTATGTGGTCTATGCTCAGGCTTATAAAATTCAGAGGGTTCCTTATCTCATGGGCCATGTTCCTTGAAAGCCGGCCGATGCCTGAAAGGTGCTCCGCCTCGCGCAATTTTCCCTCCATCTGTTTCTGCTCGCGCAGTTTCTGTACCATAAGATTAAAGTTCTGCGTAAGTTCTCCTATCTCATCTTTGCTGTCTGTTACCATGGTTTGTTTAAGGTCGCCTGCTGCAATCCTGTTTGCGGCAGAAACAACATTGCGTATCGGTTTTGTGTATCTCCATGAAAAGAGCATAGCTATGACGATGCCGGCTCCAAAGACCAGAAACGTGCCTATAATCCTTTTTATCATATTGACGCGCATGACCTTTGAAAAATCCTCCGTGTTAATCCTCAGGTGGATGTAGCCATAATGCTCATCGCCGGAGATGACAGGCACTATTACATTGTATGTCTTTCCTACTTCGCGCGATACAGATTCGCCGAGTTCAGCCTTGATAATCAGTTCCTTCCTTTTCTGGCTCAGGGGCTTGCCAATCTTTGTCGGGTTTGAACTCGCAATGATTTCATCGGCATTGCTGATTATTGATATCTCTTTCACGTCTTTTACATTCAGGCTCTTAAGGTATTGCTGGAGTCTTGCCTCATCTGTATCCCCCTTGCTTGTTATCTCTTTGACGCCCACCTGAATCGCCTTTGAAAGCTCAATAATCTGCGTCTCAAATGCCTTATGCAGCGCCTTTTCGGATTGTGAGTACAGAACCATAAGAATTGACGTGAGAATAAAGCTCAGGAATATCATCATCAGGGTGAGCTTTTTATTCAGAGAGAGACCGAGAAAAAACTCTTTCAGCATGTTTTAGCTTATCAGGTATGGAAATTGGAAATCAAGCAGCCGCCTGATGCTTTCTATTATAATAGACAACAATACATTGCGCTTAGATAGAGAGGAGAATAATACATGGGAAAAGAAGAGAGGCTCAAGACCGAAATATTTGAATCAATCATAGAATATGTCAGGGGAACTCATGGTGAATCCATTGACAAGGCTTATGCATATTTCTGGGATGAGAAAAATCCTGATGAATTCCTCAGCGGGAATGCCCTTTACATTGGATTTATAAATTTTGAGGACTGGCTCATTTTTGATTACAAAGCCAATGACGCCGGAGAGACTTTTATTGACCTCTACATAAAGGATTCCACAGGATTAAAAGACGATGAAGTTGCGCTCCTGAATAAAATAAAAGGCATTTTGCTGAGCCTTTATGAAGTTGTGTCTGTCTCTAAGGATAAGAGGGTCCTGCTTAAAGACCTGCTTATTGGAGAAAAGGTTTCTCTAAAGGAGAAGGCCTTAATAAAAGGCCTGAAAAAAGGCGATATATTCGCTGCCAGGTTTTTGCCTCTTGACGGGGGGTATGCAATGAGCGGAAGCGTTTATCCGTTCAGGGCGCCTGATAAGAAGAGGGTTTTGGCATATGTTGAAAGGATGTTTAAGCGATATAAAAAGAATGAAAACCCCGAAGGCGCCATGAAAAGTTTCCTGAAAGATTACGGGGATACTTTTAATATAGTATGGATGAACATAATCCTTAATCAAATGGAGACATAAGGGGCGTTGCCCTTTTGAATTCATTTAATCCTGAACTTCCCTTTAAGGACAGGAAATTTTAAAGCTAAACTGTTGATTTGCTCAGGTCTTTGCCGCCTGTTTTCTCCTTAAGCGCTGCCTGTGCTCCTGCAAGCCTTGCAATCGGAACCCTGTAAGGCGAACAGCTTACGTAATCTAAGCCGACCTTGTGGCAGAACTCAATCGATTTCGGGTCGCCGCCGTGTTCGCCGCAGATTCCCATCTTCAGGCCTTTTTTGACCTTCCGTCCTTTCTCAATCGCAATCTTTATCATTAAGCCTGTGCCGCCCTGGTCAAGGGTGATGAACGGGTCATCCTCAAGTATTCCCTTTTCAACGTAAAAGGGCAGGAATCTTCCAGCATCATCCCTTGAGAGGCCGAATGTTGTCTGTGTGAGGTCATTTGTTCCAAATGAGAAGAAGTCTGCGTATGCTGCTATTTCATCCGCTGTTATTGCCGCCCTCGGAAGTTCTATCATTGTTCCTACAGTGTAATTTATTTTTATTTTATACTTCTTCTGGACGTCATCTGCAACTTTAATGACGAGTTCCCTCATCATCTTTAGCTCATTCACATGTGCGACGAGAGGTATCATTATCTCAGGGATTATCTTAACCCTCTGTTTTGCAAGCTCGCACGCAGCCTCAATTATTGCCTGCGTCTGCATTGCATATATCTCAGGGTAGGTTATGCCGAGTCTGCATCCCCTGTGGCCTAACATCGGGTTAAACTCATGCAGCGCCTTATTCCTTGTCTTTAACTTATCAAAAGGAACCTCCATCTGATGCGCAAGCGCTTTCAATTCCTCATCTGTATGGGGAATAAATTCATGAAGCGGCGGGTCCAGAAGCCTTATTGTGACCGGAAGCCCCTTCATCTCCTTGAATATTCCTATGAAGTCGCCTTTCTGCATAGGAAGGAGTTTTGCGAGCGCCTTCTGCCTTCCTTCTGTATCGTCAGCAAGTATCATCTCACGAACCGCGAATATCCTTTCAGGCTCAAAGAACATATGCTCTGTCCTGCAAAGCCCGATTCCCTGGGATCCGAAATTCCTGGCTACCTTTGCGTCATGGGGTGTGTCAGCATTAGCCCTTACCCCGATTTTTCTGAATCCATCTACCCATTTCATGAATATGCCGAAATCGCCTGTCAGTTCCGGCATTATAAGCGGAGCCTCGCCGAGAATGACCTCGCCTCGTGTGCCGTTAAGCGTGATATAATCTCCCTCTTTGACGGTGAATGTGTTAACAGTGAAATACCTCTGGCTCTCGTTTATATTTATTGCGCCGCAGCCTGCAACACAGCATTTCCCCATTCCCCTTGCCACAACAGCGGCATGGGACGTCATTCCACCCCTGGCTGTGAGAATACCCTGTGCGGCATGCATTCCGCCGATATCCTCAGGCGACGTCTCTGTCCTTACAAGTATGACCTTCTCTCCTTTTTCAGCAGCCTTTTCTGCTTCATCCGGCGTGAATATGACCTTGCCGACAGCCGCGCCGGGTGAGGCGGGAAGCCCTTTTGCAATCACACTGACCTTCGCTTTTGGGTCTATCGTGGGATGAAGCAGCTGGTCAAGCTGCTGAGGGTCTATTCTTAGTATCGCAGTTCTTTTGTCTATTAACCTCTCTTTTACCATATCAATGGCTGTCCTGAGGGCTGCTGCCGCTGTTCTTTTTCCGACCCTCGTCTGGAGCATATAGAGTTTCCCTTCCTGAACAGTAAACTCTATATCAAGCATATCCCTGTAGTGCTTCTCAAGCTTTTTATAAATCCTGTCAAGTTCGTTGTATGCCTTTGGAAGCCTTTTCTTCAGTTCACTGATGTGGAGAGGGGTTCTGATTCCTGCCACCACATCTTCTCCTTGAGCGTTGATAAGACATTCAGCAAAGAACCTCTTCTGCCCTGTGGAGGGGTCTCTTGTAAAACCAACGCCTGTGCCGGAGTTTTCTCCCATATTCCCGAAGACCATTGCCTGAACATTGCACGCAGTGCCGAGGTTTTCAGGTATGTTGTTAAGCTTTCTGTATTTTACAGCCCTGTCTCCGAACCAGGAGCTGAACACCGCATTTATAGCCTTTTTAAGCTGCTCATAGGGGTCAGAGGGAAAGTTTTCTCCTGTGCTGCGCTTATAAATAACCTTAAATTCATCCACAACGCCTTTAAGGTCAGCGGCAGTAAGGTCAGTATCAAGATGTACGCCCTTTCTTTCTTTTATCTCTTCAAGGGCTCTTTCAAATTTCTGCCTGTCAACACCCATAACAATGTTTCCGAACATTGTTATAAACCTTCTGTAGGCGTCATAGGCGAATCGGTCATTTTTAGTTTTTTTAATAAGCGCCTTCATCGTCGTATCATTAAGCCCGAGGTTCAATACAGTGTCCATCATGCCGGGCATGGAGAATTTTGCTCCTGAACGAACTGAAACGAGCAGGGGATTGGTATGGTCGCCAAATTTCATGCCCATCGCCTTTTCTGTTTTTTTCAGATTTGTGAGAATATGCTCCCACATTCCCTGCGGATACTTCTTTTTGTTCTTAAAATATTCGTTGCAGGCCTCTGTGGTAATCGTGAACCCGGCAGGAACAGGCACTCTGAGGTTAGTCATCTCGGCAAGCCCTGCGCCTTTGCCTCCGAGAAGGCCCTTCATATCGCCTCTTCCATCCGCCTTTCCATTTCCGAAAAAGTAAACATATTTTTTAGCTGTCTTTGACATTCAAATATCCTCCAAGCATTTAAGAATTTAGTTATGACTAATTAAAATACCCTACGGCGGCATAAAATTTCAATATATTTTTGGATTTTTTAATAAAAAAGCAGCCAAAATTCAAAAAGCAACGGCATTTTAACATGAGCAGCGAACAGCAATATACATGTGATTGGTTGAAGTAAAACTTAATATTATTTATCTTAACTATTTGATTGTAAAAGTAATATTTAAAATACAAACGATGTATGGATGTCCCGTGTTATAATATGCAAATGCTATACGCATTTTTTAACTGGCTTGTTAGTGTAATAGGGAATATGGGATATGCCGGAATTGTGTTTTTGATGTTTATTGAGAGCACGTTTATTCCGCTGCCTTCTGAACTAGTAATCCCTCCGGCAGGTTATCTGATTTCGCAAAAGCAGATGAACTGGAGCGGTGTGGTCCTGGCCGGGACTACAGGAAGCCTTCTTGGAGCGCTCTTCAATTATGCAATTGCTATTTATCTGGGAAGGCCTTTTATACTCAAATACGGTAAATACTTTGGAGTTTCGGAGAGTCATTTAAAAAAGGGCGAGCAGTTTTTCCAATCACATGGAGGCATCAGCATTTTTATAGGCAGGCTCATACTCGGAATAAGGCATTACATCTCATTCCCTGCAGGCCTTGCGAGAATGAACTTCAAAAAATTCTGTTTCTACACCTCCGCAGGAGCTGCGGTATGGGTGTGGATACTTGCGTACATAGGCTTTTTTGTAGGGAATAACAAAGAGCAGGTCTTTGCCGCGAGCAAGCAGTGGAGTATCTACGTCGTAGGAGCTTGTGCGCTGCTTATAGCGGGTTATGTTGTCTGGCATAAAAAAAAGACAGCCTGCAAATAAGGATTTCCCTCACTGATTGCTGCCTGAAAGCGCCAGCTGATATTCTCCCCATAATTTTTCTTTTGTTAGGCCTGAATCAATAAAATCCCACGGGAGCTTTTCTGAGAAGTCTTTATTCCTCATGACATAAAAATCAGGGTCTATGCCTGACTCAATATATGCCTTTTTCCAGTCATGCGTCCTGAGCATTGCCTCCAGAGCCTTTGAAATCCGCCTGTCACCCATAGAAAAAAGACCCTGCATGTAAGCCTGCTTCGGAACATCGTGAAATACCTTTATCCCTTTTATCGGCAGCAGGGAACTCTTTACAGCCTTAAGCCTCTTTTTTACAATCTCCATCTTTTCCATGCCGTGCCATTGGAACGGAGTGAATGGTTTTGGCACGAATGTGCTTAAGGTCAGGACTATGTGCCCTTTTTTTGATAGGCCTCTTATCTTTCTTACAAGGCTTATAAGGCCTTTAATGTCATCGTCATTCTCTGTGGGAAGTCCGACCATAAAATAAAGCCTGAGCTTTTCTATGCCCTCTGAAAAAATAAGCCTTGATGTTTCAATGATGTCCTCTTCTGTTATCTTCTTGTTAATGACTCTTCTCAGCCTCTCTGTTCCTGCCTCAGGAGCGATTGAGACACTTTTGCGCCCCTTTAACAGCCCTGCAAGTTCAGCGCTTTTTCTGCTCGCCCTCAATGATGTGATGGAAAAATCCACACCTTCTGTTTTAAGAACCTCGCTGATATAGGGATAATCTGTCAGGGAAGGTCCGATGAGTCCGACCCTTTCTGTTATCTTCAGCGCATTATTAATATCTTCTTTTATTGCGGGCAGCTCCTTTTTTCTTGCCGGGCTGTAGATATGGCCTGCGACACAGAACCTGCATTTCCACGGGCATCCCCGCATTGCCTCAATGAGATACATGCCGGAGAACTCTGTTTCAGGCGTGACTATGGACTGCCTGAACCTGTGAGCGGATATATCTTTGATATACCGTCTCTTTATTTTTTCAGGGGCTCCTTCTATTGCTTCTCTTTGAGTAATTCCACCCGAAAATCCCCCCATCCCCTTACTTTTTAAATCCCCCCAGCCCCCCTTTACTAAAGGGGGGTGAGGGGGGATTATTGGGGGTGAGGGGGGATTTTTTTCATATCTGACGCTATAAAACTTTGGCGCATAGACGCCTTCTATCGCGGCTGTTTTTTTATAAAGCTCCTGCCTTGTCTCTGATTTTTTATATGTATCAATAAATTCATTAAGCATCTCTTCTGCCTCGCCGACAAAGCAGACGTCAAAGAAATCAGCCAATGGTTCGGGATTGAAAAATGAGCATACCCCTCCGATTATAAGAAGCGGATGCGTTTGATTCCTGTCAGACGCCCTGAGAGGTATATTGGCAAGCTCAAGTATTTTTAAGATATTGGGATAATCGTTTTCAAATGAAACCGAAAAAGCCAGAATATCAAAATTATTCAGAGGCCTTTTTGACTCAAGAGAAAAGATTTTTGTATCTGTTCTTACATACTCATCAATATCATCCTCATCAGGCAGAAATGCCCTTTCGCATAATGTGTCGCTCCTGTCGTTAAGAAGCGTGTATATCCCCTGAAATCCGAGATTTGACATTCCGACATGATAGGTATTCGGATAAATAAGGCAGACATTAATCCTGCCGCCGGGTTCTTTAAAGACACTGCCTTTTTCTTTGGAGAGTAATTCATCAGCCTTATCTGTAAGTTTACGGTTCACAGCATCACCAGCACAGACATCATTGCGATTGACCATATAATATCAAGCGGCAGGCGCTGTTCGCAGGTTGAATCAAGGAGCAGGTCTGCCCTTGAAGGAAACTCATCGTCAGAGAGCCAGAGGATTAATGTTACGGGTATGCGGGGCAGGGGCAGGAGTTCAACAGATGCATCGCCGTAATTCATGAGACTCCCATTGAGGTTTTTGCCTTTTTCAATAAAGCCTGCCTTATCATTGCCATACCTTTCAGCGATCTTCTCCAGCGGAAGCACATGGCTGCCCCTGAAAAAAATCTCTCCGCCTTTAAGTCCCGCAGGTTTGACAAGTTTTCCTGAGAGGGGAATGTCTCTTGAGTTGATGAGATAGCATAAAGCGGACAGGTTGAAAAAGTAACCGTATTTTTTGAGAATTATTTCTCCGTCAGGCTGAATATTTTTAATCTCTCTCTTGCCGGGATGAACCGAGAAATCCATTCCCAGCGACTTCAGTATGTAGCTGTTTTCTCCGTCGTAGAAAACCCGTGCCTTCCTGCATACATCAGAAGGATTGAGGTTGTTTAAGTCTTCCCATGCCTTTTCTTCGCCTGTGCTCATTGCTATATTCTACTACAACAAACGATAGATATTTAAAACACCCCGCAGGAAGGCTGTGATTAGATTGAGGCAAGATTCACGGGTCTGTCAGAATAGGGGCTGAAGTCTCCGCAAAGTGGAGCGCATAGCCCCGCCCGAAAACTTGTAGGACAAAAATATATAGTAATAACATTGTATTTCTTCAGTGGTAGTTTAATATTGCCGAAAGAGAGTCACAGCCTTCCTGTCGCATAATGCCAATGTATTGTATAATGGAAAAATGTTTGGAAGGTTTTTAATAATTATGGTTTTATTTCTGCCTGCCTTTACGTTTGCATCTGAACTGCCTGAATACCATCTGGATGTTTCCTTTGATATTCAAAATGCGAAGATAACAGGCGTTGCGAGGATTAATGCACGGTCAAAGGATATAACTGTTAATACAGGACAGCTTAAGATTCTTGATGTAAGTATAGATAAACAGCGCATCCCATTCGATATCCGGAAAGGAATATTGAAAATCTCAGGGATTGATAAGGGCATTGTCGAAATAAGATATGAAGGAGTATTCAGGGATAACAATAATGTGATCGGAGAAAAAGGCATATCGCTGACAGGTCTGTGGTATCCGCAGATAGAGGGACTGTTCAGATATAGGCTTAAGACAACCCTCCCTGAAGGCTACGAGGCTGTATCAGAGGCGGAAGGCATTATCAAAAATACAAAAAACGGCAGCGCCGAATTCATCTTCGATTTTCCCCATCTGGTTGACGGCATAAGCCTTGTCGCCGCAAAGCGTTATAAAATAACAAAGGACACCTTCAACGATATTGAAATCTTTGCCTATTTCTTCCATGAGGATATTGAATTCGCTAAAAAATACATAGAATACACAAAAAAATACCTCAGGCTTTACGAAGGCATTATCGGCAAATATCCTTACAAGAGGTTTTCGGTAGTTGAAAACTTCCTGCCGACAGGCCTTTCGATGCCGACCTATACCCTGCTCGGACAGGATGTTGTGAATCTCCCATTCATTGTCGAGACATCCCTCGGTCATGAGATACTCCATCAGTGGTTTGGAGATCTTGTGTATGCGGATTATGAAAAGGGTAACTGGACAGAAGGCCTGACAACATATCTTGCAGACCATCTCTATGAAGAACAAAAGGGCAGGGGATGGGAATACAGGAAGCAGGCATTGGTAGATTATGAAAGTTATGTAAATGAGAAGAACGAATTTCCTGTCAGGGAATTCAGGGGCAGGGTTGGCTTTGCATCCAGGGCAATAGGCTACGGCAAGGCAGCAATGATATTTCATATGCTTAAGAAGATGACTGGAGAAGATATTTTTTACAGGTCGTTAAGAGATTTCATAAAAGAGAAGGCTTTTCAAAAGGCATCATGGGGTGATCTGAGGGCGATGCTTGAGAGGAATTATGGAAAGGATCTGCAATGGTTTTTCAGGCAGTGGCTTGATGAAAAGGGTCTTCCCGAACTCCGCTTCAAGAACGTAAAGGCAGTGCGTAAGGGCAGTAAATTTGAGGTGAGCTTCGACATAGCTCAGGGTGAAAAGGCCTATGTGATGGATGTGCCTGTAACGCTGCATTTCGGAGATATAAAAAGGAAGGAATCATTCAGGGTGGATAAGAAGACAAACAGCTTTAGTATGGTTGTTGACAGAGAGCCTGAAAAGATAGTTATGGATGAGGACTATGATATAGCAAGGCAACTCTCAAATAAAGAGTTCCCGCCTGTAATTGCACGGCTTATCGGAGATGAAAAGATTGTAGCGGTATCGCCCATAGGCAAGAAAGAGCTTTACAGCGGCGTTATCGAAATGCTGGAAGAGAGGAATGCGGCGCATAAAGAGGCCGGAGAAATAAAGGATTCCGATATAAAGGCATCGTCTCTTGTCATAATGGGCAATGACAATCCGCTGATTGAAAGGCTTTACGGAAAGCCTGAAACCATTGATGCAGGCTTCAGTATAATCGTGAGAAACAATCCGTGGAATCAGCAAAAGGTCGCCGCGATTATAAACGGCAGGACAAAAGAAGAAATCGATACTGCTTTTAGGAAGATATTCCATTATGGGAAATACAGCGCGCTTGCCTTTGACAGGGGCAAGAATATTTATAAAAGGACTGATGAATCAGGAAGGGGGATTGCCGTGAATCTCTTTGAACAGCCGATGGCAGTCGAGGTTTCCGCCTTAAAGACATTGAATGATGTTATAAACAGCGTTTCCGGCAAAAAGATAATCTATATAGGAGAACATCACGACCAGTTTGCTCACCATAATGTCCAGTTTCAGGTTATTAAGGGCTTATACGCAAAGAATAAAAAAGTTGCCATTGGGATGGAGATGTTTCAAATGCCGTTTCAGGGGATACTCAACGGCTATATAGCAGGCAGAATCAGTGAAAAGGAGTTTCTGAAGAAA
>Ga0210036_1001608_pt1 | contig 25146 bp, 12 predicted proteins | sample CryGeymeta201515_FD_185469 | JGI IMG/M metagenome (GOLD analysis project Ga0210036, IMG submission 185469) | Groundwater microbial communities from Crystal Geyser aquifers in Utah, USA - Crystal Geyser metaG 2015-15 (SPAdes) (version 2) | ecosystem: Environmental > Aquatic > Deep subsurface >...
ATTCCTATCATCAAAGGAATCTGAGGGATTTTTAGGCCGGGCAAAGATGCTTTCTGTGGTACACACACGAAGAGTTGGACGCGTGTTTGCCAGAACCTAGTACTGGTAGTACTGGTAGTATTCGTAGAAGGAACGGAAAGGAGTGATCGAGTCGGGCCTGCTTGTACTGGTACTAGTTTAATACCAGGTACCAGGTAGGAGCAACAATACCAGTTCGTCCTCTGCTACGGTGATGTACATCATGAATTATGTGTAACGGGATAAGGTCATCGTTATAACTATTCCATAAATAGTTCATGATCCCTATTTAAGAACATTGTAAATCTAGTTTCCATATTAACTTTTAAAACCTAATCATGGTTGCATTGAAAAACCTAGTGAAATACTAGTAATCGTAATGTTCGACTTCGACAACATAGTGGACCTTGAGTCTAATTAAAAAATTAAGTTTTATGTTTAATGTCCGCCAAGTTCCATGCTGTTTTCGTTGTTAACTTCCAACTGGAAAGTCTTTTTTAAGTAGTCGAATCTAAAACAGTTCTTATTATGAAAAAAAATTACTGCGACCATCGAAGAGCTCTCAAGTCTCAAGTTACTCCCAGAAAGATTAATTTGGTACTCGTGATACCACAATACTCCAGTAAATTTTATTTTTTTACGTGGCGCATTATTCCAAACCACAGAGTGTGAAGGCATGGAATCAAGCACTACAATTTCCGCTCGACCGGCTGCTCCTCGGGTCCGATCGCACGATCCATCTGCCCGCACGGAGCTGATGACGAAAAACAATCAACCCTCGTTTCGTTTGCAATCTCTAGTGGGACGACACGCACATAATCAGCACGATCTTCAACAGGTCCCCAGGGCCAGCAAATCCAACAATTCTTCCTTTCGTATGCCCCGTCTCAACTCCTCTTCCAGGGTGGGATCTTCTTGGCACGTTTCGAGCAGCAGTTGCCTCCATTCCAGCAGTGTGAGTGGCAGCATTCCCGACTTTGGAGCATCCATTCGTATCACCGACCTCGACGATTCAAACATGCTGGAAGGATCCAGTGCCAGTATATTGGGGGGAGCATCGGCAGCGTCGAGTCGTTGGGGTCAGCAGTCGGTCAAATTTCGAGCCAGGAATTTCGTTTCTTCTCAGGATGCATCGCTCGAGGCACATTATCACGTGGGAGAGCTATTGGGCGAAGGTGGCTTTGGGGAAGTCTACCAGTGTACTCATATCCAATCTGGCGAAGAAAGAGCGGTCAAAGTCATTACCAAGCACGAAGACAACGACGAAGAAAATGAGAAATTGATTGCCGAATTTGATATCGTCAAAGATTTGGATCATCCCAATATTCTGCGCCTGTATGCACTGTACGAAAGTGACTCGCACTTTTTTCTCGTCACTGACTTGTACGCTGGGGGCGAACTCTACGATGAGCTCGAGGAATTTGGACGGTTCAATGAGGATGATGCTGCTCTTTTGATGAACAATGTCCTGAGCTGTCTCAACTACTGTCACCAAAAGAAGCTGGCACACAGAGATCTAAAGCCAGAAAATATTCTCTTGGAAGAAAACAAAAATTTTGAAGATCTTAAGATTATCGACTTTGGTTTGGCGGCTTACGGAGACCATTACACAGAATTAGAGGGGTCCACCTACTACATGTCACCACAAGTCATCGAGGGCAGTTACAATCACAAGTGCGATATCTGGAGTGTTGGGGTTATAGCCTATGTCTGCCTAGCAGGCTTTGCTCCATTTGACGGTGATGATGAACAAGACGTTGTTCAAAGTATACTTTGCGGGAGCGTCGATTTCGATGATGCCACTTGGGACGATGTGTCGGAAGATGCTATGGACTTCATTGCTTATTTATTGACGTATGAAGAGGAAAGCCGACCAACGGCCGGTGAAGCGCTCCAACATCCCTGGTTGCAGAGAGTCCGTCAAAAATATAACCGGGCCTGCTCCAAACGACGTGCATCCACCAAAATGTCTCTCGGCAATTTGCAAAATTTTAAAGCCAATTCCAAGTTGAAACAGTGTGTCTGCAGTCTTATCGCCTCCCAATTTTTGAAGAAGCAGGAAAAGGAAGAAATCGACACAGTCTTCCGAAGTCTCGATTACGATTGCGACGGCAGGTTGACCCGGGAAGATGTGGAAACATCCTACAAGGAATTCTTTGACACTACCCTGTCTGATGCGGATTTAGATTCCATGTTTGCCCAGGTGAATTTCTCAGGTTCTGGGGCCATTGAATATTCAGAGTTTGTCGTCGCTTCTTTAATGGAAAAGAATCTCATTGATGATTATAAGCTCATGGCCGCATTCAAAATATTCGACAAAGAAGATAAGGGTTATATCGACGCCGGCAATCTCAAAGAGGTTTTGGATTTGGACGATGATATGGACGGATACATTCTCAATGTCATTGTCAGGCAAGTTGACGACAATGGAGACGGAAAGATTTCTTTTGACGAGTTCAAAGACATGATGTTTAGCAACGCAGTGATCCCGCCGAAACCCAAATCCAGGGATCGACAAAGACGCAGAATCGACGCGTCCATGAGTCCGTCGGGTATAACACCTGTGGCAGGAAATGGTTCATCTTTGAGTGTCAATACAAGCTCTACGCCGCACAGTCTGCGTGACAGAGTCGTTACGAAAAGCAATCGAAGCACTTGCAGTAGCAATGTTTCGCTCCTATCGGGAGACTCCATCTCCCTTGCGTCCGTGGAAGAGGACTTGATGTCGGATGATAAGTCCTCCCTGCTGGATGAAAGCAGCCTGCGACCATTATCCAATGGGCGTCATCTGCCGCAACCCGACGAAATGAGTTTGAATAGTTGTTCCAACATGAGTTTTGCGCATGTGTATCACATGATCGACGAGAAGAACAAGCAACAGCAGCATGCTAGCTAGTAGCAGTGGCGAATGAGTATCAGCTTGGACGTAGATAGTTGAAGCTCAAATTACTTAGAATAAAAAATCTGTAAAAGTTATGGTGTTGTAGTAGCTTTTAATGGGTGTAGGGCGCCATTCTGGTTTACAGTACAGCTTTGGTTGACTGTTCGAGTATAGTATGGCAGCATCTAAATAATATAATATTATTATTTCTGAAGAACCATTCAAAAGTCGATCATTTGAATAATGGAACCACACGATCACCCGTCCCAATGCGACCTTCCTGAATGACTTTGGCGTACCATCCCCTCAATCCATCATCACGATCCAGTACTTCCAGGAAATTTTTGCATTTTTGTATCCGTTCTTTGGGACTCAGATCAGGTTGGTTGATGTAAGGCAATTTACATAGATTGGCACAAGGTTCCATGCGCTCGGTTATTTCTAAAATAACATTTGCTTCTTCTCTCGAACTGGTTCTGTCTATTATTGCTGATTGAAATTGATACTGCTGTCCCTTTTGGAAAAAGGTATAGTTGACTCCGTCCACACTAATATTTTCTCCAAAATCACCGATTTGAATATCTTGGTAGTACGAATAGGAATGTAACCAATGCAAGACATCGGTCGTCCATAATGAAACGGCTCGATCCGGTGTCGATTTTAAAGCAACGGTTCGGTAATGATTGTAGTCCTGTTGAACACCTTGTGCGGTCACCATGACTTGGTCCACAACAGCATCTTTTCGTGTGGTATAATTTGTACCCGAAGGTTTCGAATCCTTGTCTTTGAACGATCGATAAGCAACACGAATGACAGTTCCTTGGCGTTGCTCTTTCCCATCAACGTTCGTATTGCTGTTTTTGTGACTGTGTTTCGTTCGGTCGGCATACAATACCAAACGTCGCCACGACAGCTGCTGCTGCTGCTGCTGCAAGGATCGGCTTGTTGGTCGGTGATGAAGACAAATAATAATAGGATGATTTTCACTGGGCAACAGACCACCTACTGGTCTTGTTGGGCAAAAGATGATAGAGAGAGAACAAAAGAGAATAAAATTCACTTTGTTGGTCATGGTGTGGACGACTATTGGTATGATTAAAGAGGTAGATTAGTCGACTACTCGAGTAGTCCACTCGTACATGGTGGTGTACAATATAATACTACTACTAGAGTAGACCTACCTACTCCTCACATAATAATAATATTATTGCATTATTGCATCATTCTTTGGATTTGGAATTATTTCAATCTGGAATGTGGAGTAATCAAGCTGTCTTGGTTCTGATTGGCCACTTGGCATGACTAAAAATTTCTCTGAGTCCCATCAGACTCCTACTTGTAGGCAGAAAGACCGATTTTAATTAACAGTAGACTACTCTACCATGGTGGTGGTGGTAGAGTAGTAGTAGACTATATTGCTTCTTGTTGTTACTAACTTTGTGCGAGTACAGTACTACTACTCTCTCCAGCTACAGTAAACTCAATTATTAGCAGAGAACAACCACAGCAAGCAAACGACGAGCAGTCAAGTCAACACCAACTAGACTGCTGTAGAGGAGAATTTCTGCCGTACTGAATGATACAGCAAATGCCTTTCTTTTGATTGCAGCCATCATCATTCACTTGATCAGCATCCATCGCTCGCATGCCTTACACTACACGCTGATAACTGAAAGCCTTAAGAAAGAGAGAAGCAGGCACAAAATGGTAGAAATTTATGCCTTGGAAGAGGGATCTCGGTCTCTGCCTTCCATCTTGATTCCAATCGATCATGACGACGACACGGCAGCGGATATCGCAGCGGCTAAACACCAACAACGACGACAACAACGCCGACGACAATTAACCAACGCCATGACACTGGAGGACGATTACAAACAAACGTAGTAGTCGTAGTCGTCGTTCTACAAACAAGAGCCTTTTAATAAAGGAGTTGGATATGAGCGTTCATTCCTTAGAGAATTACGGTGGTGGAGGTGGTATCGGAAGTACGCCTAACATTCGAGCCAGCAACAATCAAACGGGGATTACTTTGGCCGACATTAAATGCAGTGTCCAAGCCGCCATCAAGTCTGATAAAGAAAAACGCCATAACCACCACCACCAGCAGCAGCAGCAGCGGCAGCAGGAGGACGAGGAAAAGCAGCAACAAAGCCGCATTCATACTACTGCAAGTTCAGGCACTGATTCGGGAAGCGTTTCCTTCACAGCAAGTATAAGCCCTTCTATCCGAGATGCCCTGCCATCTCCCCAACCAAGGTACAGATGCACTCCTTCTGTAGATAAGGTACAAGAAAAATCAGAGCGCCAGGCTCGACGCTTAAAAATCCGGAATCTTGCCGAGCTGAAGCACAGTGAAGGATCAACATCCTCTCGGTCACTGCAGTCATATCAGTCCACCCAGTCAGCCCGTGTTGCCCGCCAGGAACAAAAGAAAATGCTTCGTCTGAAGGAGGGAAAGATAAAAAAGAAGCGATCCAGTACGGAGACGGCAAAAACAAATCCGGTTCTTACTCCACCACGTACTCCAAGAACACCGTCTTCTCGTACTCGCAAATTATCCATGTCACGACTGGCTCATCGTGATGTTCACGGCGGCGATACACCCGAACGCAGCAGCAGTTGTTGTGTCCCCAAAAGTCCTGCCCGATTGAATCAGCATCTACGTCGACAAGAAGCTCGACGTCGCAAAAGTCACATTATTTCCTGTCACGATGATGGTGCATCGGTTGGGTCTGCTTCCATACGGTCTAGTCGATCATTGGAAAGTCGTAGTCTACGACGACGGGCCCCACGTCGGCCGATGAGTCCTTCGGTCGAAACTTCCCATCGTAACAACGACAGCAACAAGACACGTCGACACAGTGGTAGTCGTTCATCTCGTCAGCATTTGCCCTTTCAAGTTCCTATAACAGCACAAGATGGACAGAAGACCATGAGCTTTCAAGTCATTGCGGCTTCTTGTGCGAGCAATAAAACTGCTAATCACGTCACGACAACCAACAGTACGAGTGTCCAGGCCAAGTTGGCCATTCCCAGTCTTGGTGGCGGCGGCGATGACGATGGTATTTCCACCGCAATCACGACAACAACGACAACGATTCCTTCCATTACTATTACTACAACAACAACAACCACGGCATCGTCAAGACGCCGAAACTCTGCACAATTCCGCAGGACGGCTTGTTCCACCACTATGATGGCTGGCATTTCGGGTACCACAATGAAACCGAAATCGCCGCATTGTCCAATGAGGCGAGCCAATCGCAGAATGACATTTTCGTCGTCTGCCTCCTCCTCGCTTTCACTGTATCCTCGGTCTCCCAAGAAGTCTACTACTGCAGTCAGTTGTTGCAAGCTTTTGGTTCCTTCGGAGCTACATCAAAAGTGTAGTCTTTTGTACGTACAAGATAACGAATATATACCAAGGAGACAACGGGCATCGCAATCGACGTTTAGTTCATTTGAGGACGATTACAGTACTTGGGATCCCGATGCACTACACCCAAGTGTTGACAAGAAATCTAAATACAAACAACTTTTGGGATGTAACAAACATGACAAGAAACCAGCACCTGCCAAGACAGTTGTACCCACCAAAAAGGAGACAATCCGTCATCCATTGCCTGCCCGGGAGAGAATGCGAAGGGAAGCCCAAGCCCTTCGATCGTCGCAGGTATATTCAAAAAGAACTGCTGCTATCAGTTCCGAATCTCAAGATCTGACATCTTCTGTCATTCCGCAACAGTACCATGAGCCTGCTATTGCAGAAGTCGACAGTAGTGATAATGAGGATACTTATTTGGAGGACGGTAGAATTGGTATTGCACAAAAGAATGGAAGCGATTCACCTTTGAATGATGGTATCGACAGTGAAAGAGTGGAAAGTAGCAGTGGCGGCGGCAGCGGCGAAAGCGGAACGCTACCAACCCGTGTTATTACTGCGAAAAGGAATGATACTGAGACCGCAACTCCTTCTGACATCATTGATATGAATATCATGCCTGTCAGAAATGATGCCGAAACAGATAAAAATATTGTCGTTGGAGATATTAAGGCATGTACGAAGAATCTCAGCGGCCATGTTGTTGTGACCGATGGGTTGACTTGTATTGATGCGGCTGCGCAGGAAGCGGTAATAACTGCATCCGTATCAAAGGATTTTTCACTGTCTGAAACCTTCGATCCTATTATTCTACCAGAAGCGAAAGAAAACTCAAAAGCTAGCAGTGCAAGTGAGATTGAATCTGTAGAAGCGATGATGGGAGAGCTGAACGAGAAAAGCAACGACCGCGCATTGCCAGAAGCATCTACAACCTTAGTCAGTGCAAATGGAGGACACCCACTAATGCTAAACAATTGTGTCGTTGCCATGAAACGATATTCGGATCCTATTGAAGAATTGAAAGCTATCGGCGCAGATACAGTCGGAGAATACGAAAATCAAGCTGTCGAACTCAACAAGAGCAGCTTTGCTACCATGGGATCAAAGTTTGAAGCAGTAACTAAGCTCATTCCCGAAGATATACCCAACACGAGATGTGATATTTCGAAAGAAGAAGTTACCGACACGAGAGGCGATATATCGAAGGAAGTAGTTCCCGAAGATAACGAGTCAAAGTCTTTCAACGTTCCAAAAGTAAACTCTGCCCTGCTTTTACCTCAAACGAACAGTAGAATATCTGGCAACGCCGATTTTCTTTCCCGGTCTCAACCATCGGTTCCACAACAGAACGCTACATTGGAGTGTCCAGGGACGCCCAAAATGAGCAACGTTTCAGCTAAAGGCATGGAAGTTGGAATGATCAGGACGGCTATTAGGGAAGGCGTGGTTTACCGTGCTTCTGATTCTGAAGACAAGAAGCGAAGGCAAGCAAAGAAACAAGCCCGAGGAAAATCCAGCAGGGGACGATCCGAGCGATCGTCTGTCGAGAGACGAGAGAAACGAGCCAAGAGTAGATTCATGTCAGAAGTAGAGAAACTCATGAACGCCAAACAGGAATCGTGGAGCCGCCAGAAGAAAGCAAGGCAGATGCGAGATGCTGGCACAGATGCGGCTCCAGCTGCAAACGTTAAAAGAAGACTTTCCGATCAGAGAGCGACAAGCGGTGCCGCCCTGACATCATCTTTACATTTGCGATCGGACCGGAAACGACCTTCGAATCTGTCTCGCATGTCATCGTCGAGTCGTTCCGTGCTATCGTCGTCAACTCATTCGGCAGCACGAAGAGTGTCACGGAAGTCTTCTGAAGAGCAATCGACGCGAAGGCGGAGGTCTGTGTCCAGCAGTGTCACCGGCAAGGCCAGGAAAGTTCTCGAAGGTGAACAGCGAAAGATGCGCCAATCTTCATCCAAGCCAAGACCTGTACAGGCTACCCAAGGGGAACACATTGAACCCTCTGTATCAAAAGTAAAATTTGACGACAACCACTTCAACGAGGATGAAATATGCACAGGCGTTGCTGCCTCAAATGGCGCCACTAACATCGGCCAGGAGCCGTCTGACACCTTTCATCTCCAGAGCTGCGCCAATCCTCAAACACCGTCTCATTCTCAAAGCTCACACGCCACGTTACAGCATTTTGTGGAAGACAATGTGGTCGGTGAGGTAGCTGTCGACTCAGTAGTGTCTTAAAGCCAAAGCGGACAATTGAAATTATTTATTTACTTGCATTATTTTAGTCTGGGTCAAAAAATTCTCGACCCAGTTTGACCACTGGACAAAACCTGACAAAAATAACACGTCTTATTTAACTCAACATAACTGGAACACATCCGGGTTAGTTATGTTTTTAAGGATAGGGATGAACGCCATCAGAAGTTCAAAACCGAATCGTTTGAATCCGAATTCACTTTCATCATCAAAGCGAACACTACTAGAGATTAGTACTCATCATGTAAATCTAAAGGATGACAAAACTCCCGACCTCCCAAGAGCACCGAAAGATTCGTAAAAGAAAATTAATGGCAACCACAACCGAAGGTCTTGTCCGGATAAGAGGTTCAAATGAATTGCGAGTGCAATGCCTCTAGAAATTATGGAATGCAAATACTCGAACCTCGGATAAGAATTATTAAAATTTAATCTTCCAGGAGCAACTGATGCAACCTAAAAAGTAAAACAGAAACTGACCATAGATTTCTGTTCTCGTCAACTTTATTAATTTACTCAGACTCTCATGTCCAGAGTGCAATTTCTGTACTATGGTACCTAAAGCCCCATCAAACGACAAAGAGGGACCCCATTCGTCGCAGCCCGATCCTGCTGAAAGCCCACCTCTGCGACAGCGAAAGGATTCATTGCTGCGGCAGCAATCGACCCCAACCTTTGCGGCTCAGAAAGATATACCTCGACTGCCTATTCCTACCTTGGAGGAGACCCTGGATAAGTTGCCCAAGGTATTGGAGGCCTTGCAAACGCAATCAGAACAAGAAGAAACGCTCAAGCTGGTGGAGGAATTTCACAATGGTGTCGGTCCCATGCTACAGAAAATGCTCCAAGAGTACGAATGCGAGGGCATTGCTTGCGGACGACTTGGTAGTTATATTGAAGAATTCTGGAACGATGCTTATTTGACCCCTGATGATTCCGTGGTCCTGAATCTGAACCCTTTCTTCGTACTGGAAAAACATCCGGACCCAAAGACGTACAAGTCCCGAGAGGACCGGGCCGCGTCTCTTGTTTTTGCCAGCTTGAAAATGGCTTCTCTTCTCAAGAAAGAGACACTTCCACCCGATCATTTCAAAGGAAAGCCACTCTGCATGGACCAATTTAAGTCGCTCTTTGCGTCCGCAAGGATTCCCGGAGGAAGTGGGTTCAAAGATCATGTCCACAGCTATCCCAACTCGACTCATGTTTTGGTTCTCATTAGGAATCAATTTTTTTACTTTCAGGGGCTTTGGCCGCACAACGGCAACATTGCTGTGGACGAACAAGACATTCGAGATATTCTCTTGGCTATTAAGAAGCGCGCCGAGAATCCAGCCATGTCTCTCAGCTTTCAAGTGTCTCAAGCCGTTGGCGTCCTTACTAGCTTGCCACGAAACGAATGGTCCGAAGCGAGACAGATGATTATGGATGGCGATAGTGAGCATAACAAAGAAGCGCTTCGCCTTATTGAGTCTGCTCTTTTCGTGCTTGTTCTTGATGACCATTCTCCAAAGGGTCCAAGCGAAATGGCAGCCAACATGCTGCATGGAAGCCATGAGCTTATTGTACAAGATGACGGCAAGCTAGTCCAGGCTGGCTCGTGCTGCAATCGTTGGTACGACAAGCTGCAACTTATTGTATGTGCCGACGGGACAGCTGGTGTCAACTTTGAGCATTCCGTAATCGATGGACATACAGCACTGCGGTATGCCTCTGATATTTACGCTGAGACTGTCGTGCAGTTTGCACAAAGCATTACAAAGATGATTCACGGTGATAACTGGATTCCAGACAATATGGAGGCACAAGTTGACCGTGCTGCCTTGTCCATGGTAGGAGCAGCAGAAAAGGAGCTGGATGTTTTTCCGAAGCAGCTTATTTTCAAGTTGAGCGACGAAGTAAAAGATCGCATGCGTTATGCCGAAGCTGGTTTGGCTGACCAGATCAATGCTAGTGATACGGCTGTGCTGGAGTTCCATGGATATGGCAAGAACCTGATCGTTCGGAATCGTCTGAGCCCTGACTCCTTTGTGCAGATGAGCATGATGCTGGCTTATTATCAGCTTTACGGTAAATTTGTGTGTACGTATGAATCCGTCCTCACAAAGGCCTTTTATCATGGTCGTACGGAAGCTATGAGGGGAGCCACACCACAAGCCAAGAAATTTTGTGAAATCTGGTGCGACAGAAAAGCTACAAAGGAGCAGAAGCTTTTAGCTTTGCAAGAAGCAACCCGGGAACATTCACGGCTTGTGCGTGAATGTGAAAAAGGCAAGGGAGTTGACAGGCATCTCTATGCACTAAAATCAATTGCTAGACGAAATGACGTGCCCATGCCTGCACTATTTAAATCGAAAGCGTGGCATACTCTTAATAATTCCATTCTGTCGACTTCCAATTGCGGCAATCCCTCCCTACGGCTGTTTGGCTTCGGTACGTCCTAACCTATTTTTTGTTGATAAAATTGAAGTCCTTCAGATAGCCGCAGCTAACGATGCTCCTTTTTCATACTATAAAGGCCCGGTTGTTCCCGACGGAATCGGAATCGGTTACATCATCAAGGATCATGGCATGCAATTCTCGGTTTCTAGCAAGCACCGTCAAACGCTACGCTACGTAAACAGCCTAGAAGACACTCTCAACGAATTAAGCTGTCCTTTGAAGGCTATGAGTGAGTTCGTCTGTGCAGCTCACGGACAGCGCAATAGCATCAAAAGTCTACCACCACAACATCGCATCACCCTTAGGAACCTGCACAACAACCCGGAACGAAAAGAGAGCATTGCGCACCAACAAAGCCAACCACGGATGCCTCGGCTTCCTTCGCAGTTGAATGTCACGGCGAATGCCCTTCGATTCTCGAACGTCGTCCAGAAGAAGACCCTTCGCTATATTGATTTGAAAGATCTTGGTGATGACCTCAGTTTTGCACATGCATCGGACAGTGACCTTGAATCGTTGACCAATCATCACGAGGAAGAAGAAAGCGAGCGTCATGAAGAAGGAGAAAGCGGTATCTGGTAGGCGCCGCCGTCCAGAACTTTCTTTTTGTCCTTGCGTTTTTTATTTTTGAAATACACAAACTTGATACATAAATAATTTAGTAGATATAGTATGCACTTGATTTCTTGCTGTAGAAGTTGCAACAGCTCATCAGTCCATTTTTCCTAAATCTAAGATTTCCAATAATCGAAGGATGCAAACAATATTTTTTAAATAATAATTTCTGCAGTCCAGAAGTCCAGCGGGCGACCATTGAACTTTGAAATTTTGACCGTCAACATTTGAAAAGAATCGCTTTCAAGCACCCTCCTACACCCATTTTCTGTCCCCGATTTCCTTGTCTGCACGTAGTAGTTGGCGGCTTTATTTCGGCCGACTAGATAATTACCCATATGGTGATTGAAGGGCAGCGAGAATCCACTCTGAAAAGAGTCGACGCGCTAGAGCGTGCATCTCAAGAGCGTCAATTTTAAAAGTGAACATAAAGACTTTAGGAGTTGCCCAGCTGCGATGCCTCCTCGCTGCAAATGCACGAGATACTTGATGTTCAAGTGTTGTATGTTACGGAGTACTCGTTTGGCTCTGCATTTCGTCCCAGCAGCCTGAGCGGGAAGAGTCTCAAACAAGCAATTAGTTGTATGTTCTCGGAGTAGGCTACGAGCACACTAGAAGATTTATTAGCACATAATATCCAAACTTTGGTGAGCTCATATGGATACGTCTGCATTTACAATTGCTGATTTTTGTTGTGCTATGATCACCAACAGTTTCATCATTATCGCCGCTGAGTAGCTTGATTCAAAATTTCCTCTGAATTAGAAGCAATCTTCACTCCACTTGTTCAGCTGACCAATGTTGCTGCTGTTGGAAAGACCCTCGCAAACGTCGTGGCGCCCACACATCAAACAGGAGGGAGTTGGAATGTGGGTATGACTTTGTTCAGAGAACAGCCTTTCCTTGCACAAACAACTTTGCTTATGAATCTTCATGTTCGCCTTCCGGTACTTGGTACTCCATACTAATATCCCACCGAGAGCTAGGCGCACGAGAACCCACGTACTTGATAAATCGCATAGTGCCAGGATCTCGGTAGACCAAACTGAGCGTGTTATTGCTGGCTGAGACACTTAACAGATTTGTGTCATCTTCCGCATTGTACTCCTCGGCAGGCTCATTGGAAGGAGCTTCGGCAACAGTCACACCTTTGTCGTTTTGGCCGGCTGCCTCTACTTCTTCAATGGCTGCACCACTATCCTTCTTGTCGTCGTCTTCGTTTTTCTTGTCGTAGTCATCGGCTTCGATATAACACTCAAAGCCACCGACATCATCGGACTGCCAAAGAACATCTGCGTAATCTGGTTCAAAGTCTTCGTCCGAGTGGTCTTGCTTATTTTCATCTTCGCTGTCGGGTGCCTTTGCGGTTGCATTCGATCCCTCTTTTTCTTCCGTATTCTTCTCTTCAGTAGAAGGAGCTCCTACTCCGCCTGTACCAGCTACAAAACAAATAGTGGCATCCAATACAGCAGTCTGTGTCAAAATACCGTAATGGGCGACCGTGTAGTCCAAGCCGGGTCGGAATCGACGCACCTGACCTTTGTATCCCAGCGGCACACCGAGACTTGTAATGTAGTTCAAGTAACGAGCAAAGGCTGGAGATTGCATGACTTTTTGTTTCAATTGGTCCATTAATAGTCCCGTGGATGAAGTTTTTGGTGGCAGTGCCTGTGCCAGTGGGTCTTTGGTAGTCTTGTCGTTCGTGGCAATCACCTTGCTTTGGGATTGATACTGTAAATATCGTTGTTTGTGGGGTGGTCCTACCAATTTCCATTCATCTGAGACACCCCATTCGTAGTACCCATTTTCTCCTACTTTGGGCCTTGCAGAATGCTGATTATTTGATTCTGAATCTTTTTCTGTCTGCAAATAATCCTCTCCTGCAATGGCATCCTTGATAGATTGCATCCACGACGCACGAAAGAAATGTCGCAACTGGACGCTCGAATCTTCTTCAAAACGTTCTCGAATTTCTTCCATGGCTGCTTTTGTTAAATATGTTTCGTTGACAAAAAGGGCCAAATAATCTCGATCCGAATCCAACAATTTATCAGCATTTGCAGCACGCTGTTTGCGTTGTTGTTCCAACGGTTGAACACGCTCGTCCTTGAGGGGTGTAAATGCATCAACGTCATTGGCTTCGTCATGATTGCTCTTGGACGGTTCCTTCAACCTACTAAGTGTTGCATGTTCTACGTGTTCGGGTGCCGAGACAGCATGATACCATCCCTGAACACTTAATCTGGGTCGTTCCCCCATAACTTCCTGTACAGCATGAAAACTAACGCCTGGTTCCACGACAAAAAATGCCATGCTGTTAAAGTGAGGCAATAGTCTCTTGGAGGGAATGCTATCCGGTTCTCGTCGTGAAACTAGTACTGCGCTGTTTTCACTGCTGGGAGCGGTACCGTTCTTTCCGTCGACAATTTTGGAATCGTACAATTCCAAGGCTCCACCTTCCGATTCCATCCAGTTTGGTTCGGTGAGATACAAAATGTACGATATTTTGCGCGTCCCAATGACATCGTCGTGACATAGCAAATGACATCCAGGAGCATGACAATTACAAGCACAATCAATTTGATTGTTAAGACTTCCTGGTGGCAATTGCGTGATGCGTTCAATGTACGATCGCCATTCTTGGGAGTACAAGACTTGTCGCAATTGCATAACAGCAGGCATTTTTTGTGCCAATTGTTGTGCTGCTGTTAATTCTTGGTCAGACGTTGCACCGTAGTTTTGGCTTGGCTCTTCAAGATTAGCCAAGTCTAAACTTTGATAAACCCGAAACAGATCCGTTTCTTTAAAGTTCACCTTACTGTGTGCCTTAATTTCTTCTTTGCACGTTGTCAAAAAGTTGGGTTCAAACACGTTGTTAATACACGCATGCTTGTACGGTGTGGCAGTCAAATAATCCTGTCGAAGCCGAGTTTCGCATTCTGTAGTACGAATATTTGGATTCAAAATGTTGTCAAACGTTGTCGTTTTTGCCTTTTTCATGGCCTGTGTTTCACAACTACTTGGACTCGTCATTATAATTTGCTTTTGTTGCTGATATTGTTGCTATTGTTGGAAGAATGATCTTCAAGCTGTTTGATCAAGATATTATCGTCGTCGACACAGAGAAGATTTGAGAGAGAAAAGTGAGAAAAGAGATATCAATGGTCTGTGTTTCTTGTTGGTGGCTGGCACATCTGAAACCAACAGAAACCAGGGGACTGTCCGTCAGCCGCAAAAAGACATAATGGTCTTGGATATGCTTGAAAAGGTAGTTTTTGCTCTATTTCTGCGCAAAAAATCAGTAATAATGTATTTTAATTAAAAAGATCCAATTTTGGTATTTACGGAAGAGGGCCAGACCATTATACCAGCGGTTTCTAAAAGTTGCCTGTTTTACTCGGAGTATTTTTTCATTTTGGTTTCAGTCCAAAAAATCCCAGAGGTAGCGATTTTGAACCATAAAGTACCAAAGTAGCATGCATTCGTCGTACAGTAGTACTAGTACCAGTACCTGCTGCTGGTACTACGAGTACTCTAGAGTACTACCGGTACCTGGTGGTAGTACCAGGTAGCTGGTACCGGTACTGTAATACTACGAGGTACTACCGGTAGTAGTACCAGTACCAGGTACCTGGTAGTTCCGATGTGTTCTACTACCAGGTAGTGTACGTACTCGGTACCGTATCTGACTTATTGACAGTGGACCGACTGTTCGTACCAGTACTAATGAATTCTTATCAATAATGCCTACTTTAACTGTTTTAAGGGGACAGGCCAAGCAGTTCTCGAGAGACAGAGAGGCTCTGCCGTTACAAGTACGGCACCAGGTACGTACCTGGTACTGGTGTGACATTCGCTTCTCGGAGATAATGAATCTCTCTGGGAATACACTGGTAGATCCACCATGGTACGTGGCCGACGAGAAAAAAGCCTTATTAGCCAAAGTAGACGCAATAATTCCTTGCTCTGGTTTGTTGAACAGATCTCGAATCCCTATACCCTGGTACCGTACCTGGTACCATACCAGGTACCGGTACGCTTTCGACGAAAAATAATAGCTACCGTACCAGTAATAGTAACGAGTGGTAGGTACAGTAACAGTACTGATAGACTACCGCCCCCTAAAATTCTTATTATCAACTACTGGTAAAGTGAATCTTTGACAGTGGAGGAAACTGAGAAGTTTCTCAGTTCACTACCAGTACCAGGTACCATTATTGCACTATAATTCACTCTGCGCTAGTAAATAATTATCTGGATTTCCCCACAATCAGACATAAGACTAACATCTCTTGGTTTGCACAAACATTATTTCATCAATAGAACCAACGTCTACGATGTTTTCTATGCCTGATTCCAACACAAAGTATACTTCTTGCACGGGAAGATTAGTCAACCAGGATGGCGGTTACCCTGAGAGCTCGAAATTTCCGGCTCTTTATTATTCTTTGTCTCCAAGAACCCCAACAAAAAGTAATAATTTCAATAGCCATCATCGTAAGAATTCATCATCAGCAATGTCGTTATCGTCGTCTCGCAAATATATTCACCTTTACAAAGATCACAGGAACGATCCATTGGTAGTGCATGTGCCTACTCTTCATCGGGGTGCTACAAGGCAATTTCCGAATAAATTGTACGAAATGTTGTCCGAGGCATCGAAGCTAGGTTTCGAGGATATTATATCCTGGCAACCTCACGGGCGAGCTTTTTTAGTTCGAAAAGCCGATGCTTTTGTTACCGAAGTGATGCAGAGGTACGTCTCCACATTTTTAAAAAATTGGATTCCTTCACGGATTAAAATCGTGCTGTCTGTTTTTAACCTACAATATCCAAGCAACTTACATTCAGTTTTCTTATTTTTTAAACAGATACTTTTCGCAGAGCAAATTAACTTCGTATCAAAGGCAACTCTCCCTTTACGGATTTGCAAGAATTACTCAAGGCAAGGATCGGGGTGCCTATTATCACGAGCTTTTTCTCAGGGGACGTCCAGATTTGCTTTCGGGGATTGAGCGAAAACGAGTCAAGGGCACAGGGAGTAAATTGGCAGCTTCCCCAGAAACGGAGCCTGACTTTTATACTATGGAGTATTGCACTGCCGCCGAGGGAAACAGTATCTATTGCGACGAGCAAGAAGAAGACGTAACCCCTCTTAGCAAGAATGCTGCGGCTGAACCAGAAGAATTGACTTTAACAAGATCAATTGTAACAGTCGATGAGAGTGTCTCCACAGTTTTGGACGATGAGTCTCCCGTGACATCGGCAACAGTTTCGCGTTGCGAAGAAACAATGTCTTTGGATGATAATCCTGAACTGGAAGAAGATGTTGTATCCATGGCAAGTGCTGTCCTCTCAGCCCAATACGCTGAAGATCCCAAGTTGACTCTCCTGGACAAGAATCCCTTGCCAGATTCAAAAGCTTTTCTATCTGCTGCTGAAGTTTGCGAGGCCGAGTTGCTTGCGGAATTTGGTCAAGATGTCCTTCGAGATGATTTTGCAGAACCGATTTCATCAAAAGTCACTACGAAGAATCCTAAAAGTTTCTGTGGGTTCGTTGTGCATTTGAAGACAATGGACAAATCCTTTTGGGACAATGAACCTGAATTCGTCTGCTCCACTGAAATTGATCCCTAATCGACCAGGCCGTGATTGAAAACAGAGATCATTGAGGCCCGACGGAAAATTCCGACCAACCAATAGATGTCCCCACGCCCCCCACCAGTCAGCATCAGTATCCCCTCTTCCATTATTTATGTTGTTTCTCACTTTGATACTTTCGTGCACTTACAAATTGAACAATACATTTGCATTCATGTCGTCATATTTGGTCAAGATCTTTAAAACATTTGTTAGCGATTATTATCAATTATCAATAGTTTACTCATGAAGCACTTGTAATAACTGCTTTATTATTTAATTTAATGTTGATTTGGGTTCTTCTGATGAGGGTCCAGGATACCAAAACATGACCGAATGAATCGTGGTTGAGAGTATTGCAACTTCTCTGGATTTTAGGGAGCGTGGGCAGTAGTAAGTTTGCTGACGTGGCGGAAATTGCAAAAGAAGTAAAGTGATCCGAATACCTGGTGGTACTCGAGTACGATGGAATTCTCTTTCTTCATCACGCAAAAAAAAAAATCATGGTGCGTTTATTAGCCTTTAAAAAAACAACTTACTGAAAAATTTACCCATCTCGAATTTTGTTTCAAACACAAAACTAAAGCTGGCTAAGTTCAACCAACTACGTACCTAGCTCAACCTGACCTATCAGTTGCATCTCATAAGCGTAAAGCGCCCTTTTAAAAGAGAATAAACATGTTGAGGAATCAAGCGAGTCGTAGAGTGTTCTCCCGCTTAAGTGAGCAGACCTCGTCCAAAATCCGGACAAGCATTCAACACAATTGGAATCAAGCCTTGCGAAAGCGATGTCTCTCGGTTCAAGCTACAACCAGCAAAGCAGGTGTATCTCGTAAGATCTCGAGCGCCTCCAAGGCGTGCAAATCGGCTTCCGCTCTGAATGCTACATCTCTCTACAGAAATTCTGCGACCTCGCAATCACACACTACTACCACCAGTAACATTCTACCACTGGATCTAGTCCTGCAACCCTCCGTCAAAGCACTTTTACCCTTTATTGGCAATATCTCTTATCTGGCGCTTGCTTCGGGATTTTTGATGACGGATATGCTCGAATTGAGAGTCTTGTTGGTTGGTGGATACTCCGGTCTTGTGGCCTTTCACACCTTGCACGAACGACCTATGCGCATTCCTTTGCGATGGTCGGCGCTATTTGTGGCTGTCAATGCAGTCGCTGCAGGAATGTTGATTATGGACCGGTATGCACCATCTTTGAAGTCATCTCAGCATCCCGACGGAGAAGAATTGTACGAGCAGAACTTTGCCGGGATTTTGACAAGAGGACAGTTTCATCAATTGCTGGCCTTGGCAAAACGGCAACACGTCCCAGCGGGAACCCAGCTGACCCGAGAGAACATTCCCTGTGATTCCATGTACTTTATCGTTAAAGGGCAAGCGAATGTCTATCATGGTAAAACTGCGGAAGATTTCGAAGATTCGTTCGCCAACAACACACGCAGCCATCCTCTTTTCGTTTCGACCATTGAAGAAGGAGGCTTTGTCAATGATGTTGCCTTTCAAAGAGGATCTAGTGTTGGTGCCTACGGAACCATCATTACGTCCGAGGATTCTGTTGTTTTGCTCTGGAACACAGCTGAACTTCAAGAACACATGAAGTCGAAACCTGACATGGAACGTAATATGAAGTACTGCCTGAGCGATCACCTGGTGAAGTCCCTGTTGCGACAACGAGAGGCAGCGCACCAGCGCCAGCAGCAGTTGCAGTAGCAGATGTTTAGGCAGGATTACTTTGGACCTTTATTATGCATTTTTTCATGGTTCAAAACACAGAACCACATTTTGAGGGCATTACATGCAGTTTTGAATACAAGCTCAGTTTTTCATGCCTTAATTTCTGCGTGTGCTTTAAGCTAAGAGAAAAATGAATATATAGTATATGGGGATTACAACTATGGTCTTGTCCTGTTCACAATGCCTCTGCAGATGTTAGCATGCACTCCATGCTACTAAGTGGCCTGAAGAGGTGGTCCACACAAAATCGAGATGTGCTCTATCGACCTGAGAGCCTACTTCTCCCAGTACTAGCTACTACTGTAGCATGTTGGCAGATCAAAACCTCGAGGTAAAGGAATTTATTGTCACAACAGGACTCAACGTAGCGACAAACTGGTGATATTTTTATATTTTAGATAAACGTGTTTTTGGTCACAGTAGCTGGTACTTTGTCGGCTCGGTCAAAATCTGTCAACTTTTTGGACTGAATATGTACTACTGTACTACTACAGTACTCATTAGTACCACGGTAATGATACGACCAGGTACTAGTAGTAGTCCTACTGCTGCTGTACCAGGTAACTGGTAGTGGTACTATTACTACCGGTAGTCTACTGCTCGTACAAAATAAAGAGGAGTTGGTACCTGCTGGTGGTGGTACTACTAGGTCTAGTAGTCTAATACTCTCTACTAATTGGGCTGGTGAAGGAGAAAAAAAATGGCCCTAGACATTCCTGGTACTACTTACTAGTAGTAGACTACTAGTAGTAGTAGTAGAGAGTATTTTCGCGCTCAGTTTGCATTGACTAGACTGCTACCTGGTACTACTAGAGTACCGTAGTATTATTATCATGATGTAGTAGTCTAGTTCTCGTAGTAGATACCTGGTAGTCTAGTACCAGTACCGGTACCAGTACCAGTACCAGGTACCACAGTAGGTACAAATCCTTCCCTTACCACTACTACCATACGGTAGCTTGTTCTTTAGACACTTTGGCAACTCTTCTACAAAAAGAAATCAAACAATTGTACTACTAGTACCAGGTACGGCAGCTGCTGGTAAATGTGCTGCAGTGGTACAGTAGCACCAGGTACCATACTAGGTAGTACGCGGGTAATGGTGATGTGTAGTACTAGCATACTGTACTACCAGGTACTGCGGAAAAACTCTGATTAGAGTCCAAAGTTTCGAAACACCTACCAGGGTACCTGGTAAGTGCCAGCAGGTGGTCACAGGTCAAATCTGCCAGGACAGTAATGAAAGCACAATGAGAACCAAACAATACTGTACTAGTCTAGTACTGGTACTAGACTACTAGTAGACTAGTCAATATCCAAGAACAACAATTACAAACCAACCAACCATCCATTGCCGACAAGCAGGTGTTCAACACGCGAGCCTTTACCTCTAGTTTCACCATTACAGGAGCTTAAAAAAAAAACAGGCAGTATGAGGATCGACGATTTGCTAATCAGTCTGTCCTACTTTTCAATTCCCATTCAGCTTGCTCTCGTGCTGTTCAAGTATCCTCGAGTGGGCAAGATCCCACTCAGTTTAGTCGTTCTGTTGATTCTTTTTATCCTGTTCATCCTTCTCTGTGGTTTGGGGCACTTGCTGAGAGCCTTTGAACTCCACCTGACATCTGGATTCGATGCCCTGAATTGGGCAACATGTGTTGTCTCAGCGGCTACCGCTCTTTATCTCTTCCCGGTAGCACCACGCGTGATGAATGATTTGAATGAAACCCTCAATGAATTGGTGAAGACAAACGAAGAAACGGCAGCCTCCAAACATAAGCTTTTCACCTTTATGGTATGCTGAACTCGGACACTCTATGTCGAAGACCACCTTTGTAATGTGGCCCTCACCGCACAGCTCTATTTCTGTATCACATAACCACTGTATAGTCATTTCTCTGTCATGAAATCAGAAACCCTCTCTTTGCCATAACCTCCAATATTGAATTCGCGCAAGACATGGTGATGAGCCAAGAACTAGAAGAGTCGCTGCGGAGCATCAATCAGTCGGCAACTCTCATGCTGCGGTTAGTGAACGACGTTCTTGACTTGAGTAAGATTGAAAGCGGCAAACTAGAATTGGATGTTCACGAATTTGATCTCCGCGAGTTTTTCCAAAACTTAGCCTCTAACATGAGCCTGCAAGTCAAGGCCAAACGACGTGGAGATGTTGACTTTACTTTTAACATTTCTCGTACTGTTCCACGTATGGTGTGGGCAGACTCTGTTCGTGTACTTCAGATTGTCTATAATATTCTCAGGTAAGCATATTCCAGGGTTTGTCATTTGCGGCTGCCACTGAAGGAACGCATGACTTCGTTTGGATCCAGCCTTATATTCCGCAAAAACTGACACAATGCTTCTTGCTCAACAGCAACGCCATAAAGTTCACAGAGAAAGGGTCGATCACTTTCACCTTAGATGTCGATTGCACAAGTGGGTCCACAGTCACAGATCTTATGGACTCTGATTCATCCGTTGGCGATGATCTTGCAGCGTTTTCCATGTCTCTGATTGGAGGAAAAGAAAAGCCCAGAGAGAAAGAGCCCAGGTCGAAAGTTCCTCGGATGTCATTGAGTCGATGTTTCGAATGCACTTCGCTGTGTCGTAGCAACAGTGACTTAAATGTTGGTCCGGATCCTGATGATAGCGACGGCGACAGTATCAGTGACATTGAGAGCAACAACAATTCTTATGCGGTCCAAAACGCAGAAAGCGATAATGATGGTGAACTGGTCATCCTCAGAATGACTTTCGAAGATACTGGAACCGGTATTGACAAGGAACAACTAGATCGCATCTTTCAACCTTATGCTCAATCCAAGTTGTCCGACTTTCGGAAACATGGAGGTACTGGCCTAGGTCTGAGTATCATCAGTAAATTATTGGAAATGATGGAAGGCAGCGTACAAGTTCACAGTGTGCTTGGACAGGGCTCTACATTTGTTGTCCACCTGCCTCTGAGAGTATCAAAGTACCAACCAGCCGAAGCTGAAGTTGAAGGACCGATATCAACCTTGTCAGGGCTGGGACAAGAAGTAATGGAAGATTCCTCCAACCGGTACACTGCAGCGAACAAACTTGCCCATAATACTCCTTCGCCAAAACACCTGGCCAGTGTAGCTGCTCTGGAATCACCGGAAGCTCTGGATTCGATATGTAGTGGCCTCAAACGACCCATCAAAAATTTGGCAGGCGCACCTCTATTTGCAAAAAAGGAGAAAACTAAAACCAAATTGTCGCACTTTACAGCACCAACCAGCGGTATACATGGTTCTACACCTGCAGTTGTGTCTACGTTAGTCAAAACAACAAAATCTTCAAAAGAGGCAAAGGAACCAGAAAGATCGGCAGATACGCCGAAGCCATTATTTGGTTCTGCCGGCCCTTCTGCAGAAGATCGTCTGTCTGCTACAGGTAGAACGCAAGTGCTTCCTTTATTTTCTATGAAAAACGAAACTGCTCCGTTGTTGCCGACTGCAGTGATGACCCCTACCCGTACAACAAATTGTTACGCCAGTAGTCTTTTCCCGCCGGCAACAAGACTTGAGGCGCCTGCGCCATTGGTTAAGTTTCAGTTTGAAAACAACAGCAACCTCGTCTTAGTTGTGGACGACAACGCAGTGAATCGAAAGTTGCTTTCTCGAATGCTCGCGTACTTTAATCTTCAATATCAAACGGCTGAAAATGGCCAGGTTGCTGTGGACATGATGAAAAAATCTCGCAATGCGACTGGCGATGAAAGCGCGCCGTACTTTGGAATGATAATAATGGATTTAAGTATGCCAGTCATGGACGGTTACGAAGCCATTTACATCATTCGTAAAAAGATGCACTTGAATGTACCCATAGTGGCCTTGACAGCCAATGCCATGGAGGAAGAAAAAAGAAAGTGTTTGGAAAACGGCGCGACGGAGTTTGCCACAAAACCCATCTTGCGACCAACCTTGCATGCTAAGTGCACAGTTTATTTGGGAACGCCCACAGGTACATCAGAGTCACGCGTGTGAGCTGCAATTTTCATTGGCACATTGAGGGAATACACATTCTTTCATGGAGTAGATAACAGGCATACTACGAAATCTAATACTACGGAACAGGTCTGTATACACGTGATTAGGTAGGTGTTTACAGTAGAGGCCTTATTTTAATGGTTTTGAATGAGGATGCATTGTCTACGAAAACAACTTCGAAAGTTCGCTTTTTGTGCAAGTTATGTACATTCCCCGGTCTCTAGCTCAATACTTTCAACGTACAGGCAGCTCCAATCAATAGGTAATGTCTGTCTTTGTGCAGAAAAGGCAGCAATGTGCTTCCTTGGCGGTTGGTCGGCATCTATTGCGCATGTATGTTCAGGTTTCCTTCGTCTTTGGGCGTATACTTTAACCGACTGAAGAAAGTTTAAAGATGGTGTGTTATAGTCTTGGGATGTTCAATATAGACAGTGAATGGCACTGTAGTTGTTGTTGTTGTTGGTGTAAGTACATCATGTACAAGATAATTCATTGGGTCGGTGTTTGCTTTGCCCGCACTTGTAGTATGTACAAAGTAGTATGTGCTAGTCTCTCGAAGGTACAAGGAACGAAGCTGAGCCAGCTATACCGTGGGTTTATATCATATTACGATCATTGAAATTCTTCCTTGATTGTTTGCATGTGATATTTGTTGGTTGCGTTACTGTTTATACACAAGTGAGAAATTCAAAGCCTGGGCCAATGCGAAAGAGGGCTGCCTAGAGCCTGGACGATCTTCATAATCGGCTGCTGCTACTGCTGCTTCTGCTGCGGAGGTCCCAGCCTCTTCGTGAAGCGATGTATAATATGCGCAATGAACAAAGTGCTTATATAACCATTGAAATCATTATACAATTGTTGAGAGCGACGTCGCTGAAGAAAATAATAATAATATGCAGAAAATGAATGACACGACCGATTCATTCCGTCGCTGGCAAGGGAAACACGTAGATTGACGGTGTTGGCGAAAGTGCCTAACTCAGTGGTCAAAAAGCCTACGTTTCAAGGCACTACTAGTAGTATCTAGTAGGACTGATATCAAGTAGTGATATCAGAGTCCTCTCACTTTAACAGTATTATCTAATAATAAATACAGAGTATCATCAAGTGAAGACCATACCAAAGTATAGACATAGTGTTTGAATTGAAGTGTCTATTCAACATAATACTGTTAAAGCCACCAGTAAAAGCAGTGTCTGTGTCGCCCCAAGTGAAGCAGGTGAAAGCACTGAATTAAGAGCGACGGCAGCAAGCAGTGTGAATACAGTGATATCATCACACTACAAGGACTCTTTAAGCGCGACAAGAGCCCTTAAACAACAACAAGCCTCAGTAGTGTCTTATCCAGTAGGAGTAGTACCAGTGTCTACTACAGTAAAGTCAGCGGCTGAATTCCCCCTGAATTCCCATCGTGCTGTATTTTCATACAGCATTAAAAGCAAAAGAGAAACGAAGCGATTTCTTGAGGGACGAGACTACTAGTAAAAAGCCAGTGTTTTAGCTTTTGCCCAAAAGACAGAGTCTCGCTTCTCAGTTGAAATTTACCAGTAGCTACTACTAGTGAAAAGCGCGCAAAGACCAACAAGCAGAGTACTTTTTTAGCGAAGGAAATCTCTACTAGTTAAAAGCAAGGTAAATACTTTTTGCCCGTGATAAAGAAGCACTTTGCTCACTGGCAATTGAGCGCACGTCAGTTTTGACCAAAAAGAAGGTGTTCTTCAAGTGGGATCGAACCTGGAAGATCTAGAGACTAGTGTGACATCACTAGCGCCGAATTTTGTGATTCAGCTTTCAAAGACTTGTGTGACATCATCAAAAACGAATTTTTGAGAGCTAGTGTGAGTACTAGCAGCTACTACTACTACTACTAGCTACTACCAGCTACTAGTAACTACCAGCTACTACTAGTACTACTATCCAGTGGTACTATTGACAGCTAGTGCTATACTAATAACTAGCACAGCTACTGCTACCAGAGTAAGTGCTATCTCAACAGGATTGATTTAGTACTGTCCCCAAGAAGAAAGAACATTGAGTTGAGCAACAGTTCTAAAGTTTTTCAAGGTCGGCGACATCAAATATTTTTGGGTGGTGGTTCCATAGTCAGGATATAGACTTTAAAACCGACCCAACCT
>Ga0210036_1001616_pt1 | contig 25044 bp, 19 predicted proteins | sample CryGeymeta201515_FD_185469 | JGI IMG/M metagenome (GOLD analysis project Ga0210036, IMG submission 185469) | Groundwater microbial communities from Crystal Geyser aquifers in Utah, USA - Crystal Geyser metaG 2015-15 (SPAdes) (version 2) | ecosystem: Environmental > Aquatic > Deep subsurface >...
CAATACCGAAATCACTTCCATCATCCTCAGCAATACGCTCGGACAGGTGGTTTATGAAGGTACTGTCGGACAAAACGAAACCCGCATTGCCACTGATGCCTTCGAAACAGGCATGTACATCCTGACCATTCAAACGGTTAATGGCACTGCAACCCAAAAAATTATGATTGAATAATCCTAATTGAAATAAATAAAAAAGGGACTTCTGCTAGGGAGTCCCTTTTTTTGTGTTGTGTATTTTTTTAAAACCTCAAAGGTTTTCCAAAATCATTGGCCGCTTAAAAATGCCATCTGATAAAAAAGTAAGACTTACCTGTGCATAACACCAAGCTTTGTATGGGTTTTAGGAAAAGATTAACTTAAAACAATCCTTTTGGAGGTCTCCAATAGCTACGCTACCCATGATTTCATCATATAAAATCCAACCCATCTGGTTTTGGAGGTTCTCGACTCCTGCTTGGTATCTGCAAGCTGATTTAGCCAAGATCAAATATTGACTCGATAACCAATTTTTTACCAACCATTACTTTTCATTTTATCGATAACGAATGCTGATAAGGTGCTAAGCGACGGTTAACTAATAGCGCCCCAAAGCAGAAATCACAACAACCATATTCACTGGTTCTTCAATGATTTCGTAAATAAGTCGGTCTTTTTTATTGATGCGGCGGCTCCAAAAACCTGAAAGATTGTATTTAAGTTTCTCGGGCTGGCCAGTGCCTGCCTCTGGATGTATTGTTAGTTCTTCTAATATTTGGTACAAGTTATCTCGATCCTTTTTCTTACCTGATTTAGCCAGCTTACTAATTTCTCTCAAGGCTTGCTTTTCGATAATAACTTCATAACTCATATACCAAATAACTCATTACGTATGCTGTCATCGTAAACAACTGCATTCCCTTTTTTAGCACTTTCAGACTGTTCTTTTATTTTCTGAACAAAATCAGGGTCATAGGGGCTTTTATCATGCTTTTCTACCGTGAAGGTCACTCCAAATGCCTTTAAGAATTGTTTGAGTGCTTTTGCCTTGCTTGATTCTGTATGAATGATGATAGTCTCCATGGGTTTTGTTTTGAAATACAAAGGTATGCAAAAAATATACTGAGTAAAAAATTAGTCCCCAGAACCTCCCGGTACAATATGCCCAGATTTATTATGAAACTCTTACTGGAGTTTATGAGCTATTGACGCTGTCTTCCTCAGAATAAAAATGGGAATTATGCACAAGATACTTTTATGGTGTAAATCACAAGTGCATAGCCATATAATATTTTACCCATTTCCAACAGCTTTGTTAGCATTGGCTTTTTGACGTTTAATTTCCGAAAGAAGCTTAAAATAACTAATCAGTATTATTCCCAGCATTACACCAAAAAAGACAACTGAAGCAAAGCCACCGTAATCTATGGACAGTGCAATTGAAACAGCTAGCGATATTATTCCAATAGACACAAAAATATTGAGCAATTTAGTGTTTAAAAAGAAAGGCAGAAATAAAGTGTTAGTTGCTGATTCAGTTGGCATAACTTTCCCTTGATTCAATATTTTCCCTACCAATCGAATTGTATTTAATATTGTTGACATCAACGTTGCGCCAAACATCACTGAAAAAATGATTGTGGGAATGATCGCTGCAGCATTTTCATATGCATTGGCTAAATGATCTCCTGTGAGCATATGGTCGCTCTTATACAAAGTCACTAAGAAAAATACTATAAACAAAAATGATGAAAAAGAGCCGATAATAATTGCAAGTTCAAGATTCTTTTTTGTGAATTCCATTGTTGGATTGTTTAAATGAGAACCTCAAAAGTAGGATTAAACAATAAAAAATGCAAACAAGAACTTTAAAGTTAGATTTAATCTAAACAAGCAACTTCCTGTGGATTTCCAAAACCTGCGGGATAAGCATGGTTTTGCCATCATTTTGAATCACGAAATCGGCCAGTTCCAGTTTTTTTGTTTCCGGCCATTGGTGATCCATACGTTGCCGGATTTCTGAATCAGCAAGTTTATCTCTTTCCTTTATACGTTCCACACGAATGGCTTCAGGGGCTGTAATAAGAATGGTAAAATCGAAATGCGATTGAAAGTCGTTTTCGAAAATCAGCGCGGCCTCGTAAAGTACATAAGGGCATTGGCTGTTTTGCTGTTCTGATGCCCATTCCTCAAAACGTTTGTGCAGCCGGGGATACATCAGCTCCCGAATAAATTGCATGGCAAAAGGATCGTTAAAGATGAGCTGTGCCAGTTTGACTTTGTTAAGTTTGCCGTCAGCATGATACATGGATTTACCAAATTGCTTTTGGATTTTTAACCGAATATCATTTTCGTTATAAAGCAGTTTGGTTTGCTGGTCGGCCTCAAAAATTGGAATACCCAGCGATTTAAAAACACTGCATACCAACGATTTGCCGCTTCCCATATTACCGGTGATCCCAACTCTAAACATATTATTGACTGATAATAAGGTACTCTACCTTTTCGGGAATAAGGCGTATTATTTTAACTTTTTCAGGCATTGCAGCCAGCTGCAACGACAAATACTGAGGTCTTTGACTTAATTGGCTTTCATCCACCTCCACAAAAAATTGATCAGGCTTTATATTGGCGTAATCGCGCATAGCCACTGAAAAATTAATGCTGACAACCTCAGGAAACAACTTCAGGTTGATATCCTCCGAAATATGAACCGGAACAACAAACTGTGCTTCTGTAAACCTTGCTACATCAACCATTACTTCAATTTCACTGGTTGCGGTTTTAAGCGCTTCATGGGGCAAAACTGGTTTCAGAAATTTTGAAAAAGATTTGTACACATCCTCCTCTTTCAGAAGTGATGTGTTTATTGCTTGTATTGTGTCGAGCAAATCAGCCGGTCCAAATACCTCAATTGTTTTTGGCTTAAAAACTATTGAATCATACAAACCAAACTCTTTTCTAAATTCAAGTTTTGCATTCACCCTGACCGGAACCACCTTCGACCTCAGCTTTTCCATTTCAAAATAAAGCTCGTTAGTGCTAAAGCTGAGTTCTGTTTCATTCAGCTTGAGTTGTTTGCTCAGCGACTCGCGCAACTGCGAGGTGCTCACTGCATAGGTTTTATCTTTAATCTGACGATATACCACATCAGAAAGCGGGATATTCAGCTTTCGTTTCGAATTCTTAAAAATATTTATTCGTAAGATATTGTAGCCGGAAGATTCAACCGTAAATCGCAATGTATTTGATTCCGGCTTTTGAATAAACTGATCTGCCGGCACTTCGGTAAGTCGAACCGAATAAACATAAGAAATTGTATAAACATCCGAAAGCTTGATCAACAACCAAAAAAAGGCCGAAAGCAATAAAAAAAACAGAAACACCATAAGCTGTTTCCGTTTTTTTTCGTCGGATCTTAGGCTTTTACCATAAGAGCTAATTGCATTCATTGCCATTGCATGGATTTACCAGATCGAATAAAAGTGTAAATCCACAGCTTATTTGCCTTGACCAATCTGTGAGCTGTCCATTACAACAGCACTTTTTTCGATTTCGAGTCTGTTTTGACCTTCCACTTCGATCATAAAAGATGTTTCGCGCACTTCGATAATCTTTCCGTGAATACCACCAATGGTAATTATCTTGTCTCCTTTTTTGAGGGCTTCACGGTATTTGCGCTGATCTTTTGCTTTTTTCATTTGCGGACGAATGAAAAAGAAATAGAAAACAACCATGATCAGAATCAATGGTAAAAAGGACATAAGTCCTCCTGATTCCTGTCCGTCAGGAGTTGGTCCTAATAATAAAATGTTTAAGCTATTCATGTGTTTAGATTTAATAAGAATCTGGTGTTGCTACCTGCGCTTTGATGCGCAAAGTAGTTGATTTGGGTTGTGTATTTGTTAACACAGTGATGGTTTTGTTTTGAATGCCGCGTTGTCCGCTGCTGTCAAAAGTTACTTCAAGCTTTGCTTCCTCTCCCGCTGCAATAGGCTCTTTAGGATATTTACTTGCTGTGCAGCCGCAGCTTGCACTTACCTTGCTGATTAAGAGCGGAGTATCTCCGGTATTTTTAAACTTAAAAATATAACTCACCTTTTCGCCCTGAATAAGTTTCCCGAAATCATGTTCGGTTTTAGTAAAAGATATCTCCGGCATATCCGAAGCTTTTCCTTTGCTATCAGCCGATTTAGGATTACGAACCACATCGCCGGAAACTTGTTTATCAGGATTTTGGCAGGAAAATCCAATACCTAATAAAATAAGAAATGAAAGTACTCTGAAATTCATGTTTTATGGTTTAAAAGCACATTAGTGATCGCAAAATTAATATTAATCTCTGATCTTATGTGCCGAATCCTAATTTACGCTGCCGATAATTGTAAGCGAACCTTTATATACCTCATTACTTTTAAAACCCTCGCATTGTAGCACATAAAAATAAGTGCCATCTTTCAAGCCACCGCCATCCCAGTCGTTCTGGTAATTTACTGATTCGTAAACCTTGCGGCCGTGCCGGTTAAAAATTACCAGCGTTGTACTTTGGTAATAATCATTAAGTGGCCTGAACTGATTGTTAGCCAATGCCTTGAGTGTGTTAATTCCTTCGTCGGATGATTCAGCAGGAGCTTCGGTAATCACAAAAAAATCGTTGATATTATCGCCATTAGGAGTGATCACATTTGGAATTTTCAGTTTAATAGGCAATACTTTCACCTGTTTCAGGAAAATCGTATCACAACCTTGCTCGTTCACCACAGTTAAGATCACATTATAGTCGCCTTCTTCGGTGTAAAGGTGCTGGGGTGTAAGCAGATCAGAACTGGGACTTTCATCGCCAAATTCCCAGAAATGATTGGTAATCTGAATACTATCGACAGAAAGGTTAACATAAGAAAAGTCGATAAAAGGATTTTGAATGTAAGCTGTATCAGGATCAGCCTCTATTTCAACCAGTGGGTTATCATAGGCTTGCGTATAAATGGAATCCATTTGAATGCAGCCAAATTCGTTTTCAATATGGATAAAATACCACAGATGTGCTTTCAGGCCAATTGCCATAGCAGGATTTCCGGGAGCAATCTGAAGTGGAGGCACCTGCCAGCGATATTCATAAGTAGTTGATTCGCCAGATGCAGCAGCACTTATCATGGCGGTGTTGCCATTGTCGTTATCGCCATTGGTGCAAGTGAGTTGCATCTGCTCCACCACCACATCAAATTTTGGACGTACTTCCAAAGTAAATGGAGCACTTTCACAAATTTCTCCTGTGATGGTATCCGTTACAGTAATTTGGTAATCAGCTGTTTCTGTTGCATAAAATTCAATACTCGAAGTAGTATCACCTGTTGACCAGAAATAAGTTACGTTTTCCTGTTCCAAAACTTCCAGTTTTACGAGCTGACCGTAGCATAATGGCATGGGGGCATCAGCAGAAATCTGACAATCAACCTGTGCTTTAGCCGAACGACTTAAACCCGGAAAAACCGCCATAAGAAAAGCAAATACTGTAAGCACAGGAATTCCCGAACGGATTTTTTTTATCATTGAATTAGTATTGAACGTCATACATGGGCAAAATTAATAAAAATGACACAGCCTTAAGCTTAAAATGTTCCTGATTGCAGCATCACAAGGGTGCAGTCCAAAACAGTTTCTATTCCCGCATTTTGAGCCAAAGCAATCAATTCAGGATTTTCGGTTCCAGGATTAAAAATAATACGTTTTGGATTGATTTCCAGTATTTTATCATAATAATCTGGTTGCCGCTGTGGCCCAATATAAAGTGTGATAGTTTCAATAGAATTTTTTTCAGGCCAATAAGTTTGTATGGGTGTGTCTAAGATTTTTCCGGTTCTCAGGCCGTAAGCGACCACCTCATGATCGCACAACCGAAGCATTTTCACAGCTTTATGGGAATACCGAGCTGGATTTTCAGAAGCTCCAATTACAAGCGTTTTTGATGTAGTGTTTGTCATAATTCAAATTAAATCAGCACTACATATTAATGCATTTTTTTCGTTTTTATTGTTGATATACAAAAGCATTAATATTCATTCCAGCTCCTATCGAAGCAAAGACCAGGATATCACCTTTCTCGATTTGATGTTCAGGTATTTGACCTTTCAAAACCATATCATACAAAGTGGGCACAGTTGCCACAGAACTATTACCTAATTCGCGGATACTCAGCGGCATCACTTCGTCCACCTTCACTCTGATACCGTATTTGCGGTAAAATCGCTGTACGATAGCAGCATCCATTTTTTCGTTGGCCTGATGGATCAATACCTTTTTTACTGCCTCCACCGGAATACCAGATTTATCCAGAGCAATTTTCATAGCATCCGGAACATAATTGAGCGAATACTCATAAATTTTTCGTCCAAGCATTTTGATATACCTAACCTCAGGATCACGCTCAGGCGCATTGGATTTACCAAAATAAAGATAATCCACTTCCTCACTGGTATGCGACATATTAGCTGTTGAAATAATACCTGAGCCATCATTATTAGGATTGGCTTCAAGGATTGCAGCTCCTGCCCCATCAGAAAAAATCATGGTATCGCGATCGTAAATATCTACAACTCGCGAAAGCGTTTCTGATCCAATTACAAGGCAACGTTTTGCCAAACCTGATTTGATAAATGCATCTGCCTGAATGATACCTTGAATCCATCCCGGACAGCCAAAAAGTATATCATAGGGCACGCATTGGGTGTTTTTAATTCCTAATTTGTGTTTCACGCGCGATCCAATACTGGGAACGGTATCTGATTGTATGCTCCCCTTGAGTACGTTGCCATAATTGTGAGCAACAATGATCTGATCGATGGTTTCGCGGTCGATTCCGGCATCCTGAATTGCACGTTCAGCAGCTGTAGCAGCAATATCATCATTGTTTTCATTCGCTGATGCCCATCGGCGTTCGCTGATTCCTGTAATATCCTTGAACTTCCTAACGACTTCCTCACCCGGACTTTCGATGACCGAATGATCCTTTTCGAAGAAAACCTGTTTTAAAAAATCACTGTTTTTTATGATATTTTCCGGGATATAGCTTCCGGTTCCGCTAATGATAGTTCTGATTGATGACATAAATTAAATAATTGAATTTAAAGCAATTATAATTTTATTATTAAATTAAATTGTTAGTTTTCGGGCGTAAAAGTAGTATAAATCTGACTTCTGACTAAATTAAAGTTGCTAATGAGGTCAAATCCAATCATTGGCTGTTGCCAATTTGCCAGCTAAAAATTCCGAATACAGACATATTTTCCGAATTTGGGACACTTTTGAAAATGGTAGAGATTTTGATGTAAATACAAGAAAATGAATGTTATGAACTTAAATCAGTTTACCATAAAAGCGCAGCAAGCCATCGCTCATGCCAAGCAGATTGCAGTTGTGCACCAGCAACAAGCTGTCGAAAATGTACATTTGTTAGCAGCTATTATTGAGGAAGACGAACACCTGATTCCAAATCTGCTTAATAAACTGCAGGTTGATGCCAGTAATTTTAAAAAAGCCCTCGATCGTATCATTGATGGTTTGCCTCAGGTGCAAAATGAAACCGAACAGTTTTATGCCCAGGAAACGGCCAAAGCCCTTCAAAAAGCTCAGGAAAATGCGAAGCTTCTTAAAGACGATTTCGTTTCGCTTGATCATTTGATGCTGGCGATTTTCGATACCAAAAGTACAGCCTCAACGCTGTTGAAAGACAGCCAGATAAAACGCAATGAGCTGATTGAAGCCATCAAACAAATGCGTCATGGCAAAAAAGTTGACAGCCAAAATGCTGAACAAAACTATGATGCGCTAAATCGTTATGCCCGCAATTTAAACCAATTGGCTGCCGAAGGCAAACTGGATCCGGTGATTGGCCGTGATGAAGAAATCAGAAGGGTTTTGCAAATATTATCACGACGCACCAAAAACAATCCAATTTTGATTGGTGAACCAGGAGTTGGGAAAACGGCCATTGCCGAAGGTTTGGCTCATCGCATTATCAATGGCGATGTGCCCGAAAACCTGAAAAGTAAACAGATTTACTCCCTTGATATGGGTGCTTTGGTCGCCGGAGCCATGTATAAAGGAGAATTTGAGGAACGACTGAAAAGTGTTGTACGTGAGGTGATTGGCTCAGAAGGTGAGGTAGTGCTTTTCATTGATGAAATTCACACCTTGATTGGAGCCGGCAAAGGAGAAGGTGCGATGGACGCTGCCAATATCCTGAAACCTGCTTTGGCGCGTGGTGAGTTGAGGGCAATTGGTGCCACAACCTTAAAAGAGTATCAAAAATACTTTGAAAAAGACAAAGCACTCGAACGTCGTTTTCAATTGGTGATGGTCAATGAGCCGGATACCGAAGATGCCGTTTCTATCCTACGTGGCCTTAAAGAACGTTACGAAAGCCATCATAAGGTGCGCATCCTGGATGAAGCCGTAATTGCCTCGGTTGAGCTTTCGCAGCGTTATATCAGCGATCGCTTTTTACCTGATAAAGCCATCGACCTTATTGATGAAGCTGCATCTCGTTTGAGGCTGCAAATCAATTCATTACCTGAGGATTTAGAAACAATTGAGCGCAGAATCAGGCAATTGGAAATCGAACGCGAAGCCATTCGACGCGAGAAAGACCAACCCAAGCTGGACATTATTTCCAAAACGATTGCTGAACTCTCGGATGAACGCAATCAGATACGTGCCCGTTGGGAAGCTGAAAAGACTTTGGTAGAGAAAATTCAGCAGGAAAAGAAAAATATCGAACAGTTTAAGCTGGAAGCCGAGCAAGCTGAGCGTGATGGTGATTTTGGCCGTGTGGCTGAGTTGCGTTATGGCCGGATAGGCGAGGCCGAAAAAGCCATCGAACGTGCAAAAGCTGAGTTGGTAAAGGTTCAGGGCGAAAATCCTTTGATCAATGAAGAGGTGACGGCAGAAGACATCGCAGAAATCGTTTCGCGATGGACGGGCATTCCGGTGAGTAAAATGTTGCAAAGCGAGCGCGAAAAGCTTTTGAAATTGGAAGAAGAGCTGCATCAGCGGGTGGTTGGCCAGGATGAAGCTATTGTTGCCGTGGCAGATGCCATTCGCCGCAGCAGAGCCGGATTGCAGGATGCCAAACGTCCGATAGGTTCTTTTGTTTTTTTGGGAACTACAGGTGTTGGAAAAACAGAACTGGCACGCGCCCTGGCCGAGTTTTTATTTGATAATGAGCAGGCTATGGTACGCATTGATATGTCGGAATATCAGGAACGACATGCTGTTTCGCGTTTGATCGGTGCTCCTCCCGGATATGTGGGCTATGATGAAAGCGGACAACTTACAGAGGCTGTCAGACGAAAACCTTATTCAGTTGTATTATTGGATGAAATTGAAAAAGCTCATCCTGATGTGTTTAATATTTTGCTTCAGGTACTGGATGATGGCCGATTGACGGATAATAAAGGCAGAACGGCGGATTTCAGGAATACGATCATCATCATGACTTCCAATATCGGGTCGCATATTATCCAGCAAAATCTTGGAAATGAAAATACTCGGGAAGTTTCCGAAGCAGATTTTGAGCGCACACGTATAGAGGTTTTTCAGCTGCTTAAACAACAGCTTCGGCCTGAGTTTTTGAACCGTATTGACGACATCATCATGTTCAAACCACTTACTAAATCGGAGATCAAAGAAGTAGTGCAGTTACAATTCGAACAAGTGAGGAAGATGTTGCTGAAAAATGGTATTAAGGTTGAGATTTCAGGTTCTGCCTTGGTTCACCTGGCCGAAGCAGGTTTTGATCCGCAATATGGCGCCCGACCTGTAAAACGTGTTTTGCAGCGTGAATTGCTGAATGAGCTTTCGAAAATGATTTTGTCGGATGCTGTGGATAAAACGAAGACAATTCTGGTGGATTATCGGGAGGGCAAACTGGCATTTAGCAATTTTTGAAATGCTCAGGATAGATTGCACCAAAAAACGTAAATTGCGCTTTATTCCAATAACATGATTAGAGCCGGTTTACGTTTTTTTTGTTTGCTTGTTTGTTTTTATTTTGGGTTGATTCGTTTTGGATTTACGCAGGACTTTCTGGTTTTTCAACAAGAGTCACATCGGTTTATTCCTGAGAAACTTGTCGATCTGGAACATCTTTCTGCCGACATCCGTATTGATCCTTTCAATCAGCTGGTAGCAGGCAAAGTGGAACTGCTTTTCAGGCAAATCCGATCAGATGTGGATAGTTTGGTCTTACTGGCTCCGGATTTTAAAATTGGCAGGCTGTTGCTTGATGATGACAATGCACATTGGAAAATTTCCGGAAATGATCTCGTCGTCGATTTGCCTCCGGAAACCAAGCGGGGAGCCACGCACAGCCTGTATCTGGAATACCTTGTTCAACCAGAGAGTGAATTGTATTTTGTCGGCTGGGACGATACCACTCAAACCATGCGCCGGCAAGTTTGGGCTCACCGACCTTACAATTGGCTGCCTTTTGCCAATGATCGCTTAACCATGGATCTTTACATTACTTTCGACAGCCGCTACCAGGTTTTTTCGAATGGCGTGCGCGAAAATGTGGAACATTTCGATAACGGCCTTTCGCGCTGGCATTACAAAATGTACCGCACACATCCTTTTTTTTCTACCGCACTGGTGATTGGGAAATACAAATACCGGCAAAGTCTCACGAAGAAAGGACTTCCCCTTGAGTTGTGGTATTATCCCGATCGGGAAAATCATTATGAAGCGACCTATCAGCATATGTATGAGATGATTGCCTTTTGTGAGGATGAGTTTGGTATCGGCTATCCTTACGAACTGTATCGGCAGGCTCCTGTTGCCAATTATCTTTTTGCGGGTATGGAAACCACTACTTCAACTATTTTTGGTGATTACCTGCATATTGATGAACGCGCATTTTGGGAGAGGAACTATGTGAATGTAAACATCCATGAGCTTGTACATCAGTGGTTTGGAAATTATATATCACACCTTCGACCAGCTGATGTATGGCTTACAGAAAGTTTTGCGACGTATTATGCCAAACGTTTTGAAAAACAGCTTTATGGCGAGGATTATTACCAATGGGAACAAATTAAAGAAACCACCACTGCATTTAAAGCATCTTCACAGGATAATTATGCTGTTGCCAGCAGTTTGGGTGGCGTAGCGCGCTGGTATCAAAAAGGCTCGCTGGTTTTGGATATGCTAAGGGACGAGATGGGTAACGAAGATTTTGAGCGTTCAATTACAGCCTATCTGAAGAAGTTTGCCTACAAAGAAGCCTGGACACCTGATCTCAAAAAAACCATTTATGAAACTACTGGAAGAAGTCTGGATTGGTTTTTTGATCAATGGATCGAAAGAGGTGGAGAACCTTATTTTCAAATTGATTATAGTCAAGACAATGACAGTCTAATACTTGAAATCAGGCAACAGCAGGAAATAAAACCCGAGAGACCCCTATTTATTACAAAACCTTTTATCGAAATACATTTTGAAGACGGGAGTTGCGATCGTTTTCAAATTGTAAACCAAACGCAATATCAGCGGATTGAACGTTATTATGCTGAATCAAAGCAGTTGGATTATATCCTATTTGATCCGGGCAATCGTATTTTAAAACGACAAAAATTCGATCGACCTGCAAATCTGTTAATTAACCAATTGCTTCACGCTCAGCTGATGGTAGACCGTTATGAAGCTTTACTGGATTTACGTGAGATTCCGCTTGAAGAAAAGCGAATGGCCTTATTACAAGCCGGAAGCAAAGCAGATTTTCACCTGATCAAATCCGAAATCTTGAATCAACTTTCAGAAGATCAAAATGATGAGAGTAAAATATTCATCATCAAGTGTTTAAGTGATACTAATGTTTTTGTACGAAGAGCGGCAATCAATGCGATGCAGGAACATCATTCAGCAGGTGTAGTGGAGATAGAAAAAGTGCTGTCGGATATTTCGTACAGTAATCAGGAACTGGCATTGAGAAAACTTGCTAATATAAATCCGGATCGTTTGCCGGATTACCTTTCGTTGATGGATACAGCCACAGGTTTTCCAGGTTTGAATGTGAAGATCGCACAACTCGAATTGCTGGCGCAATCTGGCGATGAAAAGGCTTTTAAACACTTAACAAGCTTTTCGGGTAATCAGTACGAATTCCGAACCCGGATGAATGCGATCAGGGCTTTGGCCAGGCTGAATAAAATAAATGAAACGATAGCTAATAATTTAATTGAAGCCGCAGTTCATTGGAATTTCCGGCTGAGCCCTGCTGCCCTGCAAGCACTTCAGGATTTTTATGAGGATGAAAACAAACGGATGTTGATCACTGATCAGCTCAAGGAATCGAATCTGACCAGGGAACAAAAACTTGAATTAGTACAAAAACTAAAAGCTGAACAGCTTACACATTAAATCGGATGTGCAAAATGTCGCCATCTTCCACGATATAGTTTTTGCCTTCCACTTTAAACTTTCCGGCATCCTTTACGCCTTGCTCTGATTTGTATTGAATGAAATCGTCATACTTCATCACTTCGGCACGAATAAAGCCGCGTTCCAAATCAGAATGTATCACACCCGAAGCCTGTGGAGCCGTCATACCTTTGCGAATGGTCCAGGCTTTTACTTCTTTAGGACCGGCAGTGAAAAAGGCTTGCAGATTAAGTGTTTTGTAGGCTGCACGAATCAGTTTATTTACGCCAGGTTCATTCAGACCGGCATCGGATAGAAACACCGCACGATCTTCAGGATCTTCCAGCTCTGCAATCTCTGCTTCCAGTTCGCCTGCGATGATCAAAACTTCTGTATTTTCATTTTTCAGTAATTCTTCCACTGCTTTGGCATGAGCATTACCGGAAACAGCGGATTTATCATCTACATTGCAAACGTAAATCACAGGTTTGGCGGTGAGCAGTTGCAGTTCGTGTACATATTTTTTGTCTTCATCACTCAGATCGATATCGCGGGCATTACCAAAATTCTCGAAGTGTTCTTTGTATTTTAACAAGACCTCCATAGCTCTTTTGGCGTCTTTGTCGCCTGCTTTGATCAGCTTTTCAGTACGTTGAATCTTTCTGGAAACCAATTCGAGATCGCGCACTTGTAATTCAAAATCAACAATATCTTTATCGCGCACCGGATCGATAGAGCCTTCCACATGAGCCAGGTTGTCGTCTTCGAAGCAGCGCAGCACATGAATCAGCGCATCCATTTGCTGAATATCAGCCAAAAACTTATTACCCACACCCTCGCCCTGACTTGCTCCCTTGGCCAGTCCGGGTAAATCTACAATTTCCACTGTTGCCGGAACCACCTTAGCCGAATGGATCAGCGCATCAATGGCATCCAGGCGCGGGTCGGGCACTTCAACCATTCCAATATTTGATTTTGTTGCACTAAAGGCATAATTGGAAGCTTCTGCCTTGGTGTTCGACATGCAATTGAAGATAGTTGTTTTGCCTGTATTTGTAAGGCCAATGATGCCACAATTGAGAGACATGAGGGTTTAATTTAAGTTTGAAAATTGAGTGTGCAAAGTTAAGATGTTTAAGCATACATATTTGAGCAAGCTATCCAAATTGCCGAATGAGTTTAAAAATCTCATTTTCAGGAAAATTTCATGCATAATTTTTTTATTTTAAGGATATTTTGTACTTTTGCCGGCTCATTTTAAGGTACATCCGGACAAACAGGATGTTTTCATCCTCAAGACCTTAAAGAAAATTTAAAAGTTTAACCCCCCTGATTTGCTTAACCGGAATGCAAAACAGGTACAAATTGTTTTTAAATGACTGAAAACGAAAAAATCGTCAACGAAGAAAACGCTCAGGAACAAGCTCAAACTTCTGCCACCGCTGACGAAACCAAAAAGGAGGAAACTCCCGTAGCCGAAACGCCTGAAGCTGAGGCTAAACCAGCAACTGAAACAGAAGCCCCAACTGAAACAGAAGCTGAAACAGAAGCTGAAGTTGAAACCGAAGTTGAAGTTGAAGCTCCTGCTGAAACTGAAACAGTTGAAACAGTTGCCGAAAAGGCTGAAGAAAAACCAGCCAAAAAAGAAAAAGTAAAACCAACTGTGCCAGAAGATTTTGACTGGGACAATATTGGTAAAAAACGGGAAGTTTACTCCAAATCCGATCGCGAAAAGCTCGAACAGATGTACGACAAAACCCTCAGTTCCATTGGCGATCATGAGGTGATTGACGGCGTTGTGGTAAGCAAAAACAGCCGTGAGGTTGTGGTAAATATCGGATTCAAATCTGATGGCGTGATCCCCGTAAACGAATTCCGCTACAATCCTAACCTCAAAGTTGGAGATAAAGTAGAGGTTTATGTTGAAAATCAGGAAGGTGTTAATGGTCAATTGATGCTGTCGCATAAAAAAGCACGCATCCTGCGTTCATGGGATCGCATCAACGAAGCTTTCGAAAAAGAAGAAATCATCAACGGTTATGTGAAGAGCCGCACCAAAGGTGGTCTGATCGTAGATGTATTTGGCATTGAGGCCTTCCTCCCGGGTTCACAAATTGATGTGAAACCCATCCGTGACTATGATATCTATGTGGACAAAACCATGGAATTCAAGGTGGTGAAGATCAACCAGGAATACAAAAACGTGGTAGTTTCGCATAAAGCACTTATCGAAGACGAACTCGAGCAGCAAAAAGCCGAGATCATCAGCAAGCTCGAAAAAGGTCAGGTGCTCGAAGGTACCGTTAAAAACATCACTTCTTATGGTGTATTTATCGACCTGGGTGGTGTTGATGGTCTTATCCATATCACTGACCTCAGCTGGGGACGCATCAATCATCCGGAAGAAATGGTTGAGCTCGATCAGAAAATCAAAGTGGTTATTCTCGACTTTGACGACAATAAAAAACGTATCGCTCTCGGCCTGAAACAGCTTACACCTCATCCATGGGATGCCCTGGACGAGAACCTCAAGATCGGCGATAAAGTTGCTGGAAAAGTGGTTGTGATTGCTGATTACGGTGCATTTATCGAAATTGCTCCAGGCGTTGAAGGTTTGATTCACGTTTCGGAAATGTCATGGTCGCAGCACCTGCGCACTGCTCAGGACTTCCTGAAAGTTGGCGACGAAATAGAAGCCGTTATCCTGACACTCGACCGCGAAGATCGTAAAATGTCGCTGGGTATGAAGCAATTGATTCCTGATCCTTGGGAAAATATCAAGGATCGTTATCCTGCAAATTCAAAACATTCGGCAACCGTTCGCAACTTTACCAACTTCGGTATTTTTGTTGAATTGGAAGAAGGTGTTGACGGACTGATCCATATCAGCGACCTGAGTTGGAGCAAGAAAATCAAGCATCCTGCCGAGTTTACCAAAGTAGGAGAAACTATCGAAGTAATTGTACTCGATGTGGACGAAGAAAACCGTCGTTTAAGCCTTGGCCACAAACAGCTCGAAGAGAATCCATGGGATGTATTTGAAAGCATTTTCACTGTGGGCAGCGTACATCAGGGTACCATCATCAGCGCCAACGATAAAGGCATGATCGTTTCTTTACCTTATGGTGTTGAAGGATTTGCTCCTAACCGTCACCTCAAAAAAGAAGACGGAAGCAATGCCAAGGTTGATGAAAACATTGATTTCAAGGTGATTGAATTCTCAAAAGAAAATAAGAAAATCATCCTCTCGCATTCCAGAATTCATGAAGATCAGGCTTTTGTTAAGCGTAATGCCGAAAAAGAAAGCAAGAGTGGTGAAGCCAAATCAACCAAACGTGCCGTTAAGATTATCAATGAAAATCTTGAACGCACCACTTTGGGCGACCTCGATGTGCTTGCCGGCCTCAAAAAAGACCTCGAAGACGAGGAAAAAGCAAACAAGAAAAAATAAGCACAGCTTGTTTTTGAAAAAGGGAAAGACTGCTCATTACGGGCAGTCTTTTTTATTATCCGAAAACCCAACATTTCTGTAGCTCTTGATACTTGCATTTTTTGAAATGTTTTTGCTAAATATATGCTTTGATCAAATCAAACAATCCAGCCGCCCTCAATGATAAATTGCTTTAGTAATTCGCAACATCAGGCTGCTCTTGCAATAAATTCCAGTAACTTTGCTACTTAAAAAACCAGATCATTAATTCCTGAACTATGAAAAAGAAAATACTTTTAACCCTTATTTTAATGATGATGTTATCACATTTACCGGCGCAACAAATCACTTATCCTGAAACACGCAAGGATGATGTTAAAGATGATTATTTCGGCACAATTGTAAGTGATCCTTACCGTTGGCTCGAAGACGATAATTCTGCCGAAACAGCCGCCTGGGTTGCTGCTCAAAACAAAATCACACGAGCATATCTGGAAAACATTCCTTTTAGGGATGCGCTGGAAAAAAGACTTGCAACCATCTGGAACTACCCAAAAAGTGGCGTGCCTTTCAAAAAAGGCGGTCGCTGGTTTATCCTTAAGAATGATGGCCTGCAAAACCAAAGTGTGTTATATACGATGAACGACCCGGCTGAGAAACCGCAACTCCTACTCGACCCAAACAATTTTTCCAAAGATGGAACCATTGCACTGGGCAACCTGAGCCCATCGGACGATGGCAAACACCTGGCCTACAGCATCAGCCGCGGTGGAAGTGATTGGAACGAAATCGTTGTAATGCAACTTGACGACCAATCCATGCTGGCCGATACCATGAAATGGGTAAAATTTTCAGGTATCTCCTGGTTTCGAGATGGCTTTTTCTACAGCTCATACGATTCCCCTGACGAAGGCATGGAGCTCAAAGGCAGCAATGAGTTTCACAAGGTATATTACCACAAACTTGGCACACCTCAGCAAGCTGATCAACTGATTTTTGATGACAAGCAAAATCCACAACGTAATTTCTATGCCTATCTAACCGATGACAAACAATTCCTGATGATCAGCGAATCGCAGGCTACTTCGGGCAATGCGCTCTACGTAAAAAACACGCCTGACATGGCAAGTGACTTCATCAAACTGGCCGAAGGATTCGACAATGAGTATAGCGTAGTTGATCATATCGATGGTAAACTGGTAATTGTAACCAACGAAAATGCACCACTTAATAAGGTGATGCTGGTTGACCCGCAAAATCCTGACAAAGCCAATTGGGAAACACTGATTCCGGAGGCCGATAATGTGCTTCAATCGGTGCAACTGGTGGGCGATCTGATTTATGCCCAATACCTCGAAGATGCTCAAAACAAGGTATATTTCTTCGATTACAACGGAAACAAAAAGCACGAACTCGCTCTCCCTGCACCCGGAACCCTTGCAGGATTCAGTGGAGACAAAGGCGAAAATCAGGCCTTTTTTGGATTTACCTCTTTCACTTTCCCCTCTTCCGTTTATGGATACGACCTGGAAAGCCATCAAATGAGTGTTTATAGTATAAGCGAGGTAGCTTTTAATCCGGAAGATTATATCACACAACAACTCTTTTTTGAAAGTAAGGACGGCACAAAAGTTCCACTATTTATTGTCCATCGTAAAACTGTAAAAAAGGATGGCAATAATCCTCTTCTACTATATGGTTATGGGGGCTTTAACGTGAGCTTGACTCCTTCGTTCAGTGTTTCGAGATTGCCTTTTTTAGAGCAGGGCGGTATTTTTGTGATGGTCAATTTACGTGGTGGAGGCGAATATGGTGATGCCTGGCACAAAGGCGGCACAAAGCTGAACAAGCAAAACGTTTTTGATGATTTTATTAGCGCTGCTGAATTCCTGATCGCTGAAAAATACACCAATCCCGAAAAGATTGCCATCTTAGGCGGATCGAATGGCGGATTACTTGTAGGAGCCTGCATGACCCAGCGTCCTGAATTATTTCGGGTTGCTATTCCAATCGTGGGTGTGATGGATATGCTTCGTTATCATCTGTTTACCATTGGCTGGGCATGGGCAGGCGATTATGGCCGCAGCGACGACAGCCCGGAGATATTTGATTACCTTTATGGCTATTCTCCGCTACACAATATCAAAGCCGGTGTTGAATATCCTGCAACGCTTGCCATCACAGCTGATCACGATGATCGGGTTGTGCCGGCACATACCTTTAAGTTTATGGCCAAACTGCAAGCCAAACACCAAGGCAACAATCCGGTGCTGGTGCGTATCGAAACACAGGCCGGACATGGAGCCGGCAAACCCACTTCGAAACAGATTGAAGAAAATGCTGATATGTATGGCTTTATCATGTATGAATTAGGGATGAAGCCCGATTTTGAGTAAGCTAAACACCCCTTGGAGCGAGGAAAAAAATCAAAATTTTCGCATAGTAAACACTTTAATAAGTATGTTGTCTTCAATGTAGGATTTCTTCATTATTTTAGCTTTAATAACAATCATTCCGAAGTTTCGATGCTCCTTGATTTTCAAAACTGCCTAAGCCCTGTCAGCCAGTTAAGACAGGTGTGAAAACGAATAATATTGTCCAAACACATGACTTCATGGAAGAACACTATAATCATAAAAAAAACATAAAACCTCCTGAAAGCCCGTAGCGAGAGTACTTGATAAATTAATACTAAGATAACTATGGCTGTTTGTATGTTTTTTATAATTTCGCTTCTCTAAACTCAGAAAGCATAAAACTGTGGAAAACATTTATTTAGCGCTGGTAATTGTTCTTTTCATCCTGGCAATTTCCGATTTGGTAGTAGGTGTAAGCAATGATGCGGTAAACTTTTTAAACTCAGCAATAGGGGCAAAGGCTGCTCCATTCAAGGTTATTATGATCATTGCCGCGCTGGGAGTGCTCTTTGGCGCCACATTTTCGAGTGGCATGATGGAGATTGCACGAAGCGGGATATTCCATCCTGATAAGTTTTACTTTTCGGAAATCATGCTGATTTTTCTGGCAGTAATGATTACCGATGTAATCTTGCTCGACACCTTCAATACATACGGACTTCCTACATCCACCACAGTTTCAATCGTTTTTGAACTTTTAGGTGCCTCTGTTGCCATTGCTATAATGAAAATTTCGCACAACGAAAGCGGTCTTAGCATGAGCGACTACATTAACACCTCCAAAGCTTTGGCCATTATTTCCGGTATTTTGCTTTCTGTAGTAATCGCTTTTAGTATTGGTGCATTGATACAATTCTTTACCCGTTGGATTTTTTCATTCCGATTCGAAAAACGTTTAAAATACTATGGTTCGGTTTACGGCGGTTTTGCCATTACTGCAATCATTTATTTTATGCTGATCAAAGGTGTAAAAGGAGCCTCTTTTATATCGGAAGAAACCGGAATCTGGATCAAATCAAACTCCTTGCTTATCATTGGCGTTAGCTTTGTTGGGTTCACTATTTTGCTTCAAATCCTTAATTGGCTATTTAAACTCAATATCCTCAAAACTGTTGTTTTAGCAGGCACCTTTGCGCTGGCAATGGCTTTTGCCGGAAACGACCTGGTAAATTTTATCGGAGTGCCACTTGCAGGCTACGAATCTTTTAAAACCCTAATAAGTAATCCGGGTGCAGACCCTGATTTTTTCCTGATGAGTTCACTCAAAGGTCAGGTGCAGACTCCAACGCTATTTCTGTTATTCGCAGGCTTTGTGATGGTTGTAACACTTTTTACCTCACGAAAAGCCAAAAATGTAGTCAAAACCACTATTGACCTCAGTCGGCAAGACGAAGGAGACGAACGTTTTTCATCATCTCACCTTTCGCGCTCCATTGTAAGAATGGCTATCAAGCTTTCGGATGGCATTTCCAGCATAATTCCAAATCGTGTTAAAGCAAATATAGAAAAGCAATTTGCACTTATCAGCCACGATAAAAACAACAAAGATTATCCTGCTTTTGATATGTTGCGAGCCTCCGTTAATTTGGTTGTTGCCAGCATCCTGATTGCAATGGGAACTTCGCTTAAACTACCATTATCAACAACTTACGTCACTTTTATGGTAGCAATGGGAACTTCCCTTTCTGACCGGGCATGGGACAGAGAAAGTGCTGTTTATAGAGTAACCGGTGTGTTCTCAGTTATTGGTGGATGGTTCTTTACTGCACTTTCTGCTTTTACATTGGCATTTTTAATCGCCATGTTCTTCTATTTTGGAAATATGTTTGCTATTGGTATTATGGTTTTGATATCAATTTACCTGGTTTATCGCACTCACAAGCTTCATAACTCCCGTGAAGCAAGCAAAGCTGAAAGCAAAAAAGAACTGGAAAAGATTAACAACGAAAACATCCTTGAGCAATGCAGTTTGAGCGTAAACATTATCATGCATCAAACCCAGCTTGAATACAAAAAAACCATAGCTGCATTAACAGATTTTGATGTGAAAGCGTTGAAAAAAATTGCTAAAACAACCGAGAAGATTGAAAAAGATGCCAAACAAAAAAAGAACTCTGTTACCGTTGTTATAGCAAAACTAAAAGAGGATGCACTCGAAAGCGGGCATTATTATGTTCAAGTGCTCGATTATCTGCGTGAGATTTTGCACAGCCTTATTTTTGTTGTAAAACCTGTTTATACACATATCGACAACAATCATAAGGAGCTAAGCAATGCACAATTATCTGAACTAAAAGTGCTGAGTCAAAATCTTGGCAACTTCCTTACGCATATCATGACAGACATCAAAGACGGAGTATTTGCCAATCAGGAAAGTATTGCAGTTGAACAACTGAAATTACTCAATTTGATCGATTTATTCAGGAAAAACGAAGTGAAACGCATTAAGAAAGAAGCCGGAAGCACCAGAAATAGCCTGTTGTTTATGACTATTCTACAGGAAACAAAAAACATTTGCCTGTTTAGCTTCAACCTCTTTAAATCGCAGCGCGACTTTATGCTTTATCATAACGAGAGGAATCAAAAAGTCTGAGAAAGCTGGTTATCATTAATGGAGGCCAAAGCGGACTTGACCGTTCGGCTTTAGATGCTGCGCTTTCGGTGGGTATTCCCATTAAAGGTTATTGTCCGAAGGGAAGATTGGCAGAGGATGGCATTATTGATATAAAATATCCACTTACCGAAATTCATTCAGTAAGTTATAGCAAGCGAACCAGAAGAAATGTAGCTTATGCTGATGCCGTTCTTATTGTTGTAAAGGCTAAACCTGATCCAGGAACTATTTTAACTATCCAACTGGCTGAAAAACTTAAAAAACCCTTGAAAATTTTGGAGCTAAATTCCAATAATAATGCTTCGAATGAACTCCTGAGATTTTTAGAGAGACCATTTTGTAAAATTCTTATCGCTGGTCCCCGCGAAAGCAACGAAGCAGGGATATACAACCAAGCTTTCCCCTTATTACATCAATGTTTTACGGCACTCACAAAACGATCTCGGCCATGAAAATCCTGATGAATTTGTACTTCCCGCATACCAATGGTTTCACATATTCCAGCAGTTGCCTTTCCGAAGGCTTCATTGATTTCAAACCATAGCTCTCCTTGTTTGGCAAGTGTTTGATGAGCCAATTTTACAATCGCCTTGTAAAATAATAATGGCTCCTCGTCAGGCACAAACAAAGCCATTTCGGGTTCAAAATTCAGCACGTTTTCTTTCATTTTATCACGTTCCGACTGCCTGACATATGGTGGATTACTTACGATGATATCTGCTGTTTCCAGTTCGTGAGGATTCATTTTCAGGATGTCGGCCTGCTGGAAAGCAATAGTTGCATTCAATCTTTTCGCATTTGCTTCTGCCAGGGCAAGCGCATCTTTACTCAGATCAAATGCTTTTACTTTAGCTTGTGGCAAAGCAAGAGCCAGGCTGATGGCGATACAACCCGATCCGGTTCCCAAATCACAGATGGCAACTGAGCCGTGATTTAAAAACCTCCTTACGATTATATCGACCAAATGCTCTGTTTCAGGTCGCGGAATTAAAACGCCGGCTTTTACAAGAAATGAATGTCCAAAAAATTCCGTTTCGCCTGTGATATATTGAACAGGTTTGTGATGAAGCAGTTCTTTCACAGCAAAATGAATCTTTAGCATCTCAGATTCTGAAAGGCGTAAATCCGTTCGCAGGGCAAGCTGCGTGCGATCCAGTCCGAAATAATGCCTGATTAAAATCAATAGTAGTTGTTCGGCTTCGGCTTTTCCATAAATAGCTTCCAGCCGTTTTTGATAAAAACTACGGATGGTTCTGAGATCGTTTGATGGCACTTTCATACAATCAAATAAATAGTATTAGCCATCAAAATTACAGCTTTGACAGCTGCAAAACCAAATTGAAACCATATCCACAAAATAAAAAAGCTGTGACCAGTTGATCACAGCTTCAAAATATATTTTTAGTCTTTGCTTAACGCATTGGATACTTCTTAAATATTTCACCTGATTTCATCAGGATATCAACGTATTGTGCGCGTTTGTAAGTAAAAGGATCATTCATTTTTGCTCTTGAAAGCTTTCCTCTGAAATCGTCCAAAGAATTGTACTGACGGCTTGCCATCCAGGCTTCCATTTCCTCCAGCATCTTTGAAATCTGCTTAGGGCCATTTTTGTAGAGTGTGCTCACAACCTGCACGGCATCAGCACCAGCAAGAATCATTTTTATCACATCAGCACCTGTAAATATTCCCTGGCTTGCACAAACGCTTCCCTTTATTTGATCATAAAGCAATCCCGAAAATCTGAGCGCCAGGCGATTATCTTGTTCGCTACTCAGGTTGTAAGGAAAATGATGACTTTCGGTTTCGATATTGATATCAGGTTGAAACAGCCTGTTGAACAAAACAAAGCCATCAGCACCTTTTTTATCCATTTCGGCAATCGTAAAAAGCGGGTTGGTATAGAATGCGCTCAGTTTAACACTCACAGGTATTTTTACAGCTTTTTTCACCACCTCAATAATGTCGAACTCCTCGTTCATAATGCCTCTACCATCCACATCAAACTCAGTAGGAACAGCATAAAAGTTTAGCTCCAGCGCATCAGCTCCTGCTGCTTCCAGCTTCTGGGCATATTCAATCCAGGTTTCGTCATACACGGCATTAAGGCTTGCAATCAACGGAATGCTCACAGCCTTGCGGGCTTCAACAAAATTTGAGATAAACTCTTCCGGCCCAGCCTCATACAAATCATGAGGAAACAGCGTTGTCATTTCTGCATTACGCTCGTTGTAATCCGTCATTTCCTGATGGATTTCAAGATTCTCGAGCTGAATCTGCTCTTCAAACAATGATTTGTAAACGATTGCAGAGGCACCTGCCTCCTCTAGTTTTTTGAGCATTTCAATATCGGTCACCAAATTACTGGCTCCAACAATGATCGGGTTTTTCAGTTCCAAACCCAGGTATTTCGTTCTCAGGCTCATAATGTTATAATTTTAAGTATTATTATCATTCCTTAGTGGATGCTTTCGGCGTGTAAATGTACATAAAATTCCAAAACTACTTCCAAAGACGCTAATCTAAAATCATTATAAATTAGGGGGTTGTGATTCCTATTAGGTTCATTTTAACCTTTGGCAACAGCTTAATTTCGTAATTTCGCGGTGATGCTTTAAAACGCCTGTAAATATTGTATAAGCTTAAATTCTAATAAGATATGAAAATGAAAAAAAAGTTTGTAACCTGCGACGGTAACTATGCTGCGGCACATGTTGCCTATATGTTTAGCGAAGTAGCAGCGATTTATCCGATCACACCATCTTCAACTATGGCCGAATATGTGGATGAGTGGGCTGCTTATGGCAAAAAGAACGTCTTTAACGAAACAGTGCACGTTGCCGAAATGCAATCGGAAGGTGGTGCTGCCGGTGCAGTTCACGGTTCATTGCAAGCGGGTGCGCTTACCACCACTTTTACCGCATCACAGGGATTGCTGCTGATGATACCAAATATGTATAAAATTTCCGGTGAGTTACTCCCAGGTGTTTTTCATGTTAGCGCCAGAAGCCTTGCTGCTCAGGCACTTTCGATTTTTGGCGACCACAGCGATGTGATGGGTACACGGCAAACAGGATTTGCAATGTTAGCTACAGGTAGTGTTCAGGAAATAATGGATATTGCCGCAATCGCTCACCTTGCAGCCATTAAATCGCGTATTCCTTTCCTGCATTTCTTTGATGGCTTCCGTACCTCACACGAAATCCAAAAAGTAGAGTATTTTGAGGTTGATGATCTGAAACATCTGGTCGATTGGGACGCCTTGCAGCGTTTTCGCAATCAGGCACTCAACCCCGAGCATCCTGTAACACGCGGTACTGCTCAAAATCCAGACATATATTTCCAGTCGCGCGAAGCTGCAAACCGCTTCTACGATCCTATTCCGGATATGGTAGAAGAATATATGCAGGAAATAACTAAACTGACAGGCCGCGAATATCACCCCTTTACTTATTACGGTGCTTCTGATGCCGAAAATGTGATCATTGCTATGGGTTCTGTCACCGAAACCATTCGCGAAACCATTGATTACCTTCTGGCGAAAGGCGAAAAAGTGGGATTGATTTCTGTACATCTTTACAGGCCTTTCTCAGCTAAATATTTACTGAAAGTAATGCCCGAAAGCGTAAAACGCATTGCTGTGCTCGATCGCACCAAAGAACCCGGTGCCAATGGCGAACCACTTTACCTCGATGTGAAAGAACTTTATTATGGCCAGCCTAATGCTCCAATGATTGTTGGCGGACGTTATGGCCTGAGTTCTAAGGATACTACACCGGCCATGATCATTTCAGTGTTTGATAACCTGAAGATGAATGAGCCCAAAAACCAATTCACAGTTGGTATCCTTGATGATGTTACATTTAAATCATTGCCCCTGCTTCCTGAAGTGAGCATTGCACCCAAAGGAACCTACGAAGCAAAATTCTACGGGATTGGCGCCGACGGAACAGTTGGAGCCAACAAAAACTCTATTAAAATTATTGGAGAAACCACTGATAAATATGCCCAGGCTTATTTTGCTTACGACTCGAAAAAATCAGGTGGTGTAACTACTTCGCACCTTCGCTTTGGCGATAAACCCATTCGTTCTACCTACCTGATAGGCACGCCTGATTTTGTTGCTTGTCATGTGCCTGCTTATCTTGGCAAATATGAGATGCTCAGAGGGTTAAAGAAAAACGGCACTT
>Ga0210036_1001619_pt1 | contig 25002 bp, 22 predicted proteins | sample CryGeymeta201515_FD_185469 | JGI IMG/M metagenome (GOLD analysis project Ga0210036, IMG submission 185469) | Groundwater microbial communities from Crystal Geyser aquifers in Utah, USA - Crystal Geyser metaG 2015-15 (SPAdes) (version 2) | ecosystem: Environmental > Aquatic > Deep subsurface >...
GCGCTCGCGTCGGGCGAGTGCCTGTTTAAGCAGGACGAGGATCTCGCGAGGTGTTTTGGATCGCAGCGCCGGATCCGCCGTCGGCGCCGCCGCGCAGGCATCGACAAGCTTGCGTGGCGGAACCCGCTCGGGCCGCGCGCCGCTGACCGTAGCCTGCGGGCCAGGATAGGCGTCGATAAACGGAGCGAGAAACGCGCGGTATGGCTCCGCAACGCCAAGCCCCATGCGGTTGATCGGCTGTCTCACCTGTTGTGCGCTGGCGGTGGTGACGGCGCTGGACGAAAGATGCGGCGTAAGTTGCATCGGCTCAAGATCCAGTCCGCAATGCTGGGAAATCCGCTCAACCCATGTCTCAGGGTTCTCGACCAGATCGCCATAAGAAAGCGCGAGCACGCGGTCGCCCAGTACGCCTTGCCAATGCGCAAGCAGCCGATCCTCGATCGCCATATGGTGGGCAATATCGGTTAGGCTCCATCCGCCGACGACATTATTTGCGAGCCAGGAACGGTAGATCGACCAAGCGTTGTCGAGCGGGTCGCGGCGCATCCAGATAATCGGCGCATCTGGGAAGAGAACCGACAACGGCCCCAGCGAACGGCTCTGGTTCAGGCTCTTGTCGACGAACATCCCGGCGCCGGGAATGCGCTCGGCGACGAGGCGGAGGTACAGATCGCGCAGTTCGTCGCGACCGCCGCGCCTGGCGAGGACGCGTTCTATATCCTCGGGCGCGAAACCGTCCGCTGTCGCCTCGAGCTGAAGTGCGAGGCCAAGCTCGCCGCCTCCGTCGACGCGGGAGTGGGCCGAAACGATCTGCTCGACCAGGGTCGTCCCGCTACGCGGAAGCCCCGTTACGAAGACCGGCCTGCGGGCGTCGACGGGTGCGCGCGCCGAAAGTCTCTCGATTGCCGAGAGATCCCATTGAAGCACCGTCTGCGCGGACTGTTCGTTATCAACGGGCTGGTAGCGGAACGACTCCTGAAGGATCTCGGTACAGCGGGAAAAATGGTCGAAAGCCTCCGCATATGCTCGCTGGCCATGCAAAACGATGCCCAGCGCGTTCTGTAAGGCGGCCCGATCGGTCATCTCAAGTCGGTCTTCGCGTGCCAGCAGCCGCCCCAGCTGCTCCTCGTCCCGCTTGGATATCCGGCCCAATTGCGCGATTCCCAACCAGGCCCGCGCCGAATCGGGAAGCGCCCTGATCGTTCGCCGAAACTCCCTTTCGGCCGTTTCAGGATCGCCCAGGTTGGTGGCAATCGAACCCTTAAGATACGAATTTGCGAACACGCTCGGCTGGTCAGCCGGCATGGCGTTCGCGGCAATGTACGCGTCATGCGAGCGACCCGCCCGCGCAAGCACGATCGCCCGTTCGTTTTGCGGCTCAAAGGGTGGAGCGCCCTGCGCTTCCCACAAGTCCAACGCCGCCAGCGCCATGCCGATCTCCCCCCAGCGGACGAGGTGGCGCGATATGTCGAGCCATTCGTTGGCGAGGACCGCCTTCTGATCGATCAACGTCTTTGCCGACCGGACCAATGCGGCGCGATGATCGGACCGGGCGGCGCGACGAAAGCCGTCCGCGGCGAGCTGCAAAATTGGGTTTAGCATCCCCGCGCCCTACCAAAGAAAAAGGGGCGGTGAAACACCGCCCCTTTCCCGATTTGCCTGTTCGGCATGTCGTCGGAGGTTACTCTCCGCCGAAGCGCATCGCGAGCGTGAAGCGCACCGAACGTGGAGCCTGATAGCCGGTAACGCGCTGGTAGTTCGGGTTGATACCACCGTAGCTGATGTCACCAAACTCGTTGAAGTCGAGCTTCTGGCTCCAGTTGAAGACGTTGAACACGTCGATACGGAAGTTGGAACCCGGCAGCGACAGCGGCGCGAGGTCGAACTTGAGACCGAGGTCGACGCGACGGTTCCATTCCGACTTGAACGCCGTGCCGCGGGGGACGAGAACCGAACCGGTACCCGAACCTGCGCCGGTATTGCTCAAGCCATCACCACCAAACTGAGCCTGGCGGCAGTAGAACGAAGCGGAACCATACGAGTATTCGAAGGTCGACGAGTCGTTCTGGAAGTTACCGATACAGCTGAACTTACGCGGCGACTCGGCGATGATGTTGGTCGAAACCTCCATCCACTCGATCGGGCGCAGACGGCCGTAGAACTTGAACGAATGCTTACGTCCGTTGGCAAGATCGCCATAGGCGCCATCGAGGAAGCCCGGCTGATCGAAGTCCTGCGTCAGGCCGGTATCGGTCTGGTTGTTGTCCGACTTCACACCGCCTTCGAAGTTACCGCGAAGATCGGCGTAGGTGTAGTTGAAGTTGAAGCCGTAAAGACCGTTGAACGCCTTATCGATGGTGAGCTGAACGGCGTCATACTTACGGACCGCTTCCGGATAACCCAGATCAGCAGCCGAAAGAGTGACCACCTCACAACCGCGGGCGTCGACGGCACAGTTACCGTCGAGACGGACCGTCATGTCGCGACCCGGGTTGGTCAGGACATACTGGTGGAAACCGGTAAATCCTTGCCCACCCAGCGACTGCGGTACGTCGCAGTCAGCGATGCCGTTCGCGGCGCAATATGCGTTGACCGCGGCATCGATTGCGACGTCTTCCAGCGTCTCGCCGAGACGACGGTTGATATAGTCGATACCGAACGTCCAGTCGCCGATCCGGTGCGACAAGCCGACCAGCCATTCGTCCGAATAGCTCGGCGCAAGATTGGCATTGACCAGCGTATCGGTCGGTCCAAGCGTACCGTCAGCAAACACGTTGTAGCACAGTTCGGTCTTGCCGGTGTAGTTCTGATAACCCGCCGGGCAAGGATCGCCGAAGTTGTTGGCATCGAAGTTGGTGACGTCGCCATCGGGCCCGATAATGTAATGATCGGGAATGCCGTCGCCATTGGCATCGACAATGTTGCCCGCGCCGTAGAAGTCATACTGCTGAACATAAAGCTCGTTGCCGCCGAGACGGATGTTGGTGTTCGTCGCAACCGGCAGGAAGTAACGGCCCCAGAACGCATTGATCTTGGTGCGCTTGTCGCCGAACACGTCGAACGACGCACCGAGACGCGGACCCCACTGGTCGCCCGAGTCGAAGTACTGGTCGCCATTGACCGTCTTGTTCTTGAAGCGGTCGTTACGAATGCCGAGCTGCAGGTTGAGGCGATCGTCCATCAGCGACCAGCTATCCTGGAGGTAGAAGGCGCGCATGCTGGTGTCGAAGCCACCTTCACCGTAATAAAGGCGACGGCGTGTGTAGTTGCGGCGGAATTCGTAGAAATAGCCGCCACCGGTGTACCGGGTCAGTTCGTCGGCATGCAGTTCCTCGTAATCAAAACCGGCGCGGAAGTGATGCGAACCGAAGAAATCGACATAGATATCGGCATCGGCACGGTAAACCTTACGGTCGTTCTGGTCGTTAACATCGCCGGCAACCGCGCCGTAGACGTTGTACGAACCCGTCGACGCGCAATTGGCCGCGCCGAAGTTGACGCAGTTGCCGATCAGCGAGGTGGCAAGCGACACGTTCGGGTCGGCGTTCTGCGTCGAGACGTCATGGTTTTCGCCATAAGCCAGCGACAGCGTGAACCAGTCGGTGAACTGGCCGGTATAGGTTGCGATAAAGTTGTCGCCGCCGTCCCTGCTCTTCACCGTACCGAGCGTGGTACCCAGACCGTTGTACACATAATCAAGCCCGCCTTCGGGATCGATCGTGTTCACCGGCGGCGAAGTCGCGGGGGTGAAGCCAGCATTGATGTACCGGCTGGTGGTCGTGGTTTCATCGTTGAAATACGTGAATTCGACACGATGACCGTCGGTGATGACCGCATCGAGCTTCAGGCCGAAGAAGGGATCGTTGCTCGTCGAGCTGACGCGCGTTCTGCTGAGCACGCCCGTGCCCTCAGCCTTGAAGAAGCTGGGGTTGTAGATCGCGTAGAAGAACAGGCGATCCTTGATGATCGGGCCCGAGAGGTAGAACGAAGTATCGACGCTTTGCGAATAGTCGTCCTGATTGTACGCCGAATAGGTGTTAGGCGCCTTCTCACGCAGCGCGTTGGGTGCGAACGTGATGACCGCACCGCCCGCAAAACTATTCGAGCCCGACTTGGTAACCGCCGAGGTGACGCCACCGAGGGCGCGACCGAATTCTGCCGGATAGCCGCCCGTCTTGACGTCAAGCGTCTGGTAGAATTCGAACGGGATGTCCGACTGGCCGAGGAAACCGCGGAAATCGGTGACGTTGAGGCCGTTGATATAGTATGCGTTCTCCGCAACCGTCGCACCCGAGATCGAGGTGAGGTTGCCGAAGCCGCTGTCGCCGGCGGTCGTTCCGGGAGCAAGCTGGATCAACGCGTTGGCGTTGCGAGCGACCGGAACCGATTCAACGAGCTCTTGAACGTCGAGAATGGCACCCGTCTGGGTCGACGCGAAATCGTCGACGCGGACGCGCGTACCGACGACGACGATGCCGTCGTCAGCGCCAGGCTGCTGGCTGGCAACGCCGGCCTGATACTGGAAGGTGTTGTTCACGCCGGCCTGGACGTTGGCGCCGCGATCTTCGACGATCGTCTGGCCGCCCGATTCAACGCGCACGGTATAGGTGCCGGTCGGCAGCGCATTCACCGAGAAGCGGCCGTTGGCATCGGTGGTCGTCGTGCTGGAGAAGCCCTGCGCATTCGAGGTGACCGTGACGGTCGCGCCCGAGACAGGCGTGCCCGAATCATCAACGACGGTGCCGATGAGCGACCCGCGGGTGTAATCCTGCGCCATCGCCGGCGTCGCGGCGATGGTCGTTGCGGCAACGCCCGCACCGAGCAATGCCAGCGCCTGCAAGGCGGAACCCGCCTTAAACGCTGACTTTTTTTGATTATAGATGGTCATTTTCATCCCCTTACAGTAAACGATTGAACGCAATGCGGCTCGCGCCGAATCCGTTGAATTCCACGGTGCTTCTGCCAATTTGTCGGGCCTAGGTAAATGCGGCGCGTGGGTTTGCGGGCATTTCATTTGCAACTGTCGCAAAATTGTCACGGTTGGTTTGGCGCGGTTTTCCCTACCTTGCGGGCGTGGCGAGCTTGCGCGGGTCGACCCGCGCGGGGCCCAGTTTCATGCTCCAGTGGAGATGGGGGCCGGTGGCGCGGCCGGTCGATCCGACCTCTCCGATAAGCTGGCCCCGGCGGACCGCCTGGCCTTCGCGGACATAGAGTTTCGAGCAATGGAGGAAGGCGCTGTTGAGGCCGTGGCCGTGATCGATCATCAGCAGATGTCCCTCGAGCGTGAAGCCATCTTCGGCGGCGAGGATGACGATGCCGTCGGCGGGCGCGCGAAACGGCGTCCCGGCCCCGGCGGCGATGTCGACGCCGCTATGATAGCTCGCCGGGGTTCCACGATAGATGCGCTGCGATCCGAAGACGCCGCTGATGCGCCCCTCGGCGGGCCAGATGAACTCCTGTCGCCAGCCCGCGGCGCCGGTGTCGCGCGCCCGCGCGGCGACGATCCGGGCGAGTTCGCCCGCCCGGCGGCGGCGGAATTCCTCGCTCGACACGCCACCGGTCAGCGACGCGTCGATATTCTGGATGTCCCACGCGCCCCGGGCGACGGCGACGGTTCGCGTCGCGGTCGATCCGTCGGCGAGCGTCGCGACCAGCGTCGCGCCGGCCGCGGCATCGCGATCGAAGCCGATGATGAAGGCGCCGTCGTCGGCGACCGGGACCGGATCGCCGTCAAGGCTGAGCGAGCGCGTCCCCGCCGGCGCGATGCCGCGCAGAATCGTGCCTTGTTCGGTCGCGGCCGCAAGCGTCCAGTCGCGTGCTTCGGGGGCGGCGCGCGGCGGCGTAGCGACGACGACCGGCGCGGGCGGCGCGGTTTGCCGGGCGGTGTCCGGAAGGACGGTGCAGCTGGCGAGGCCGACCAGCAGCATCGCGCCGAGCACGATTCGCCATCGGGTCGATGCGATCATGCCCGTCGCGCGGCCAGCTCCGCCTCGACCGAGGCACGCGCGGTGGCATAGGCTTCCTGGCGCGCGACCGACCAGTATTTGAGGTCGTCGAGCGCGATCGGGGCGCCGGTCACCGCGCACACGACATGGTCGCCGCCCGACAGGACGCGATAATGGCTGCCCATATAGTGGAGCCGCGCGACGCGGCCCCGATTGCTCATCAACATAATGCCTATCCGGTCACTGGTTTCGCGTGCTTATCGCAAAAGCCGGGCGCGCTTGCAAATGCGCGCTGGCCCGCATGCTATTCGAACAGATCGTCCTGCCGAACCGGCGGAGGCGCCCCCGGCGCGGACTTGCGCGGTCGTTTCGGCCCCGCCGCGTGAGACGGCGTGGCGGCAGGCGGCGAAGCGCCGGCAGCCGCGTCGTCGAGCGCGACCGCAACGGTACCATCGGCGAATTGCAGCGCGAACGCGCCCGCGGCGCGCGCCCGCGACGCGCTGGCGATGACCTTGCCGGCATGGTCGGTGACCATCGCATAGCCGCGCGCGAGCACCCGGCGCGGGTCGAGCGATTCGAGCATCCGCCAGGCGGCCGCGAGACCGTCGCGATCGCGGCGCAACAGGCGCGCAAGCAGCGGCGGGGCGAGCCGGTCGCGCATCCGGCGGTAATCCTGACGCGCCAGGGCGAGCCGCGCCGACAGGCCGCGCACCAGCCGGTCGCCGGCGTCGTCGAGCCGCTGGCGCTGCGGCGCGACCAGCCGGTCGAGCGCGGGGATCAGCCGCGCGAGCGCGCGCAACCGTTCACCCGAGCGATCGAGCTGGCGGGTGAGCGCGCGCTGCCCGCGCAGGCCGAGTTCGCGCACCGCGGCGCGCAGTTCGGCCCGCACCGGCATCGCCATTTCGGCCGCCGCGGTCGGCGTCGGCGCGCGCGCGTCGGCGGCATAATCGCACAGCGTCGTGTCGGTTTCATGGCCGACCGCGGAGATCGTCGGAATGCTGCAATCGGCGACCGCGCGGACCACCAGTTCTTCGTTGAACGCCCACAGATCCTCGATCGAGCCGCCGCCGCGCGCGACGATGACGAGGTCGGGGCGCGGGATGGCCCCGCCCGGCGCCAGCGCATCGAAGCCGCGCACCGCCGCCGCGATCTCCGCCGCCGCGCCCTCGCCCTGGACGCGGACCGGCCAGACCAGGACATGCGCCGGGCAACGATCCTCGAGCCGGTGGAGAATGTCGCGGATGACGGCGCCGGTCGGCGAGGTGACGACGCCGATCGTGCGCGGCAGGAACGGGCGATCACGCCGCCGCCGATCGAACAGTCCCTCGGCCCTGAGCTTTGCCTTCAGCTTTTCGAACAGCGCCATCAGCGCGCCCTCGCCCGCCAGTTCGAGCGAATCGATCACGATCTGGTATTTCGAACGGCCCGGATAGGTAGTCAGCCGGCCGGTCGCGATAACCTCGACACCGTCCTCGGGCGCGAAGGCGAGCCGTGCCGCCTGCCCTTTCCACAAGACGGCATCGAGCACCGCGCGCTCATCCTTGAGCGCCAGATAGCAATGGCCCGAGGCGGCGCGCTTGAAGCCCGATATCTCGCCGCGTACGCGGACATGGCCGAATTCGTTTTCAACCACGCGTTTGAGCGCGCCCGATATTTCGCCGACGGTCAGGGGCGGCGCATTGTCGCCGCTGCGTTCGTGCGCTACCAGCCGACCCGATGCCGACATCGCGGCATCGCGCTGACCATTTTCCTGATCGGGGGCCTGATCCATGAATGTCCTTCTGCTCGGCTCGGGCGGGCGCGAACATGCGCTAGGCTGGAAGCTGGCGCAATCGCCCAGCCTCGATAGCCTGTACGCCGCGCCGGGCAACCCCGGCCTCGCCGAAATCGCGACACTCGTGGCCCTTAAGCTGGAGGACCATCGCAGCGTCGTCGATTTCTGCTTTCGCAATTCGATCGAGCTCGTCGTGATCGGGCCCGAGGCCCCGCTGGTCGATGGCATGGCCGACAATCTGCGCGCGGTCGGCATCGCCGTGTTCGGCCCCGGCAAGGCGGCGGCGAGGCTCGAAGGGTCGAAGACCTTTACCAAGAAGCTGTGCGAAAAGGCGGGCATCCCGACCGCGAAGTTCCGCCATGCCCGGGCGATCGGCAGCGCGCTGAGAGCGCTCAAGGCGTTCGACCTGCCCGTCGTGATCAAGGCCGACGGGCTTGCCGCAGGCAAGGGCGTGACGATCGCCGAAACCGAAGAGGCCGCAATCGCCGCGATCGAGGAAATCTTCGACGGGCGCTTCGGCAAGAAGGGCGCGGCCGTCGTCATCGAGGAATTCATGATCGGCGAGGAGGCGAGCCTGTTCGCGCTGACCGACGGCAAGCACCTCATCGCGTTCGGCACCGCGCAGGACCACAAGCGCGCGTTCGACGGCGACCAAGGTCCCAATACCGGCGGCATGGGCGCCTACAGCCCCGCCCCCGTCCTAACCCCCGAACTCGAAGCGCGCGCCATGGCCGAGATTGTCCGGCCGACGGTGCAGGCGCTGGCGGAAGCAGGCACACCGTATAACGGCGTGCTCTATGCCGGGCTGATGCTGACCGCCGACGGCCCCAGGCTGGTCGAATACAACTGCCGCTTCGGCGATCCCGAATGCCAGGTGCTGATGCCGCGGCTCGAGGACGACCTGCTCGACATCATGCTCGCGGTCGCCAAGGGCGAGCTGGGCACGAAAGCGCCGCCGAGCTTTAGCGCCGACACGGCCCTTGCGGTCGTCATCGCCGCCGAGGGCTATCCCGACGAGCCTGTCAAAGGCGGACGAATTTCCGGTATCGATCAGGCCGAAGCGGCAGGTGCCACGGTGTTCCACGCCGGAACCGCGCGCAGCGACGGCAACGAAGATGCATCGCTGATCGCGTCCGGCGGGCGGGTTCTCAGCGTCGTCGCGCTGGGCAAGGATATCGCCGCCGCGCGAGAGACGGCCTATCATGCGGCCGCCAAGATCGAATATGCCGACGGCTTCTGCCGCACCGACATCGGTTGGCGTGAAATCGACCGGCGCAACTAACGCCGGTCGCGAAACGACAAGGAGATTGAGATGCCCGAGTTGCTGAACCAATATTGGATCGTGCTGGTCATTGCCGCGGTTCTCGTCGTGCTGGCGCTGGTCGTGTTCGTGCCGCGGCGCGATCGCCGGCCTCGCTCGATCGACAGCCCTCAGCCCCGCAAGCCGCTCGAGCCGAGAAAGCCCGATATCGTCGCCGCCCCGCGCAATCGATTCGATTCACCGTCCGGCGCCGACAGCGCCGCCGAACCGAGTGCGCCGTCCCCTGCACCGTCCATCGCCGCACCGCCGCCGACACCGCCTGCAGCCGCCGCCGCGCCGCCGCAGGCCGCGCCGGCCACGCCATCGCGCGACGACCTGGCGCGCATGAAGGGGGTCGGCCCGAAGCTGGTGGCGAGGCTGAGCGACCTGGGCGTCACCCGCTACGACCAGATTGCGGCGTGGGACGCGGCCGATATCGATCGCATCGACGCGCAGCTCGGCGCTTTCCAGGGGCGCATTCGCCGCGACGACTGGGTCGAGCAAGCGCGCCTGCTGGCGGCCGGCGACACCGCGGGCTTCGAAGCGAAGTTCGGCGCGCTGGGCTAGGCTTCGGGAGCGGGCTCGGGCTTGATCCGCGGCGCGACCTTGCTGACCAGCAGCTTGTCGATCCGGCGCCCGTCCATGTCGACGATCTCGAACCGCCAGCCCTGGTCGGTGAAATGATCGCCGGTTTCGGGCAGGCGCTTGAGCACCCACAAGGCATGGCCCGCGACGGTCGCGTAATCGCGATCCTCGGCAAGATCGATCCCCAGCCGTTCGACCAGCAGCTCTGCGGATCCTCCGCCCGCGATCAGCAGCGACCCGTCGGCGCGTTCGACGACCGCCGGTTCCGTGCCGATATCCTTGTCGGAGACAAAATCGCCCGCGATTGCCGACAGGATGTCCGACGGCGTCACGATCCCTTCGAAATGGCCGTATTCATCGTGGACCAGCGCCATCGGCACCTCGGCCGCGCGCAGCCGGTTGAGCGCATCCATCGCATCGAGCTGGTCGGGGACGATCTCGGCCGGCTGCATCAGCTGCGACAGCACCGGCGTTCCGCCCGCGAGCAGGACGCCGACGATATCGCGCAGGCCGACAACGCCGAGGATATCGTCGGCCGATCCGCGCGCAACGGGCAGGCGCGTGTGCGGCGATGACAGGATCTGCTCGCGCACCGTGGCGGCGTCGGCGTCGACGTCGATCCAGTCGATTTCGGGACGCGGCGTCATCACCTCGCGCACCGGGCGGTCGGCGAGGCGGACCACGCCCGAAATGATCGCGCGTTCGCTTTCCTCGATCACGCCCGCGCGCGCCGCCTCGATCATGACGAGGTGGATTTCCTCCGCGGTGACATGCTGTTTCGATTCGCGGTTGAGCCCGAGCAGGCGGAAGATCAGCGCGCTGCTGCCGTCGAGCAGCCAGACCACCGGTGCCGCCGCCTTCGACAGCCACAGCATCGGGCGTGCCATGAAGGCGGCGATCGGTTCGGGATTGCGCAGCGCGAACTGCTTGGGCACCAGCTCGCCGACGATCAGCGACGCGTAGGTGGTGAGGCCGATCACGAGGACGAACCCCAGCGTGCCGGCAAGATCGGGCGAGATGCCGAACCAGGAGGTAAATCGTTCGCCGACCGGCGCGCCGAGGCTCGCCCCCGAATAGGCGCCGGCGATGATGCCGACGAGGGTAATGCCGACCTGCACGACCGAGAGGAACTTGCCGGGATCGGCGGCGAGCGCAAGCGCGACGCGAGCGCCGCGGTTGCCCGATTTTTCGAGCGCCTGCAGCCGCGGGCGGCGCGAGGAGACGATGGCAAGTTCGGACATCGCGAAGACGCCGTTGAGCATGACCAGCGCAAGGATGATCACGGCGTCGCCCCAGGGGAACGGCGTCATTGCGGCGCCGTTGCGCGCTTTGCGGCGCAGCTGGCAGGTCGGACGAAGATCGGGATGTTGGCCACGCTAAGGCCTATAAGCGGCTAGCCGCTCGTCGCACAACTGCGCAATCGTCGCGAGATGATGCGCAAGCGGAACAATCGCGCGCGTGCGCCGTTTGATGAGCCAGTTGTGGGAAGCGACCAAGCACCCAGACGAAAGGGACACATTATGAAGAACAGCACCAAATTCCTGACCGGCGTCAGCATGGCGATCGCCATGATCACAACCGGCTGCGTCACTGACCCGGTTACCGGCGAAAAGAAGATCTCGAAAGCCGCCATCGGCGGCGTGCTCGGCACCGGCGCGGGCTATCTGCTCGGCGACCTGATCGGCGGCCGCAACAGTCGCACCGCCGAAATCGTCGGCGCGGGCATCGGTGCCGTCGCCGGCGCGGGCGTCGGCTATTACATGGACCAGCAGGAAAAGAAGCTGCGCCAGCAGACCGCCGGCACCGACGTCAATGTTGACCGTCGCGGCGACGAGATCTTCCTCGACATGCCGGGCGACGTAACCTTCGCGCTCAATAGCGCGACCGTCAGCTCGTCGGCGGCCTCGGTCCTCAACCAGGTGGCGACCACCCTGAAGGAATATCCCAGCACCTATATCGACATCTACGGCCACACCGATTCGTCGGGCAGCGCCGATTACAACCAGCGCTTGTCCGAACAGCGCGCGATGTCGGTGCAGAGCTATCTCGCCGGCCGCGGCGTCCAGCGTCAGCGCATGGCGACGATGGGCTATGGCGAAACGCAGCTGAAGTGCGACGAAGGCACCGAAGAAGGTCGCCGCTGCAACCGCCGCGTCGAGATTCGCATCACCCCGGTGACGCAGGACGACGTCAACGCCGTCCGCTAAACGAACGCCTTTACGAATACCGAAGGGGCCGGGAAACCGGCCCCTTTTGCTTAGCTGAAGCTCGCCCGCAGGCCGTCGATCACGAATTGCGCCGCCAGCGCCGCGAGCAGCACGCCGAGCACGCGGGTGATGACGATTTCCATCCGCTCGCCGAGCAGCTTCATCAGCGGCCCGGCGGCCAGCAACGCCACCAGCGTGATCACAAGCACGAGGCCGAGCGCCCCCAAGATGACGCCGCGTGTCGCCCAGTCGGTCGAAGTGCCCATGAGCAGCATGACCGAGGCGATCGAGCCCGGCCCGGCGATCATCGGCATCGCCATCGGGAAGATCGAGACATCGTCGATCTCGGGATCGTCGATGATTTCCTGCGCGCGTTCCTCGCGCCGTTGCGTTCGCTTTTCGAACACCATCTCGAGCGCGATGAGGAACAGCATGATCCCGCCGGCGATGCGGAAGCTTTCGAGATCGATGCCGAGCGCGCCGAGCAGCGCGTGGCCGAACAACGCGAAGACGAGCAATATCCCCGCCGAGACGACGACCGCGCGGACCGCCATCGCGGTGCGCTGCGCCTGCGTGGCGCCCGTCGTCAGGCTGGCATAGATCGGCGCGCAGCCCGGCGGATCGACGATCACCAGGAAGGTGATGAATGCGGAAATGAACAGCTCGGCCATAGTCGATCCCGTGGTTTCGCGCCGCCCTTATGCGCCGGGGTCGGCATCGGCAACCACTATGTCCCTCGAACCCTTCGGCGAAGCCCCATTGCCAATCGCAACGTCGGGCTTTCTATACCGTGGTCAAATCGCGTCCTTGGCGAGCGCGACGCCGGCGCGGCGATGCGCCGCGACCAGCGTGTTGCGCAGCAGCACCGCGATCGTCATCGGTCCGACGCCGCCGGGCACGGGGGTGATCGCGCGGACATGCGCGGCGGCGGTGGCGAAATCGACATCGCCGACCAGCCGGGCCGTGCCGGGTTCGTCGCCGGCGACCCGGTTGATGCCGACGTCGATGACGGTCGCGCCGGGCTTGAGCCAGTCGCCCGCGATCATTTCGGCGCGCCCGACCGCGGCGACGACGATATCGGCGGCGCGCACCTTGGCAGGCAGGTCACGGGTTTTGGAGTGTGCGATGGTGACGGTGCAGCTTTCGCCGAGCAGCAATTGCGCCATCGGCTTGCCGACGATGTTCGAGCGGCCGACGACGATCGCGTCGAGCCCGGCGAGGTCGCCGAGGCGATCCTTGAGGAGCATCAGGCAGCCGAGCGGCGTGCAGGGGACAAAACCGTGCAGGCCCAGCGCCAGCCGGCCGACGTTTTCGGGGGTGAAGCCATCGACATCCTGGTGCGGATCGATCGCGGTGATGACGGCGTGTTCGTCGATGTGACCGGGGAGCGGCAACTGGACGAGAATGCCGTCGACCGCGTCGTCAGTGTTGAGCTGCCGGACCAATGCGCGGACTTCGTCCTGGCTCGCGCTGGCAGGCAGCCGGTGTTCGAAGCTCAGCATGCCCGCGGCGAGCGTCGCCTTGCCCTTGGCGCGGACATAGACCTGGCTCGCCGGATCGTCGCCGACAAGGACGACGGCGAGGCCCGGCTGGCGGCCCGCCTTGGTGGCGAAGTCGGCCGACAGCGCGGCGATGCGCTCGCGCAAGCCGAGCGCGAAGGCTTTGCCGTCGATGATCTCGGCGGTCATGCCCGCTCTACCCGGCCGCGCGCAGCATGGCGGGCAGGATAACGCTCTGCAGAATCAGAATCAGAATCAGGACGACCATCGGCGACAGATCGAGCGCACCGAAATCGGGCATGATCTTGCGGATCGGGCGATAGATCGGCTGCGTCATGCGATCGAGCGCGGTCCAGACGTTGGCGACGAAGTCGTTATAGGTGTTGATGACATTGAACGCGATCAGCCAGCTCATCACCGCCTGGACGATGATGATCCACCACGCCGCGGTGAGCAGGATCGAAAGGATCTGTACGATAACGAGCATATATACCCCGACAGGTTTCAGGTCGTGATGGCCGTCTTAGCCGAGTGATACGGTTGGCAGCAACCGTCGTCTGCGCCGCCTAGTGGAGCGGGTCGCGATCGAGCCATTGGCCCAACTTGATCCCGCCCTGAATGAGCAGCGGCACGAGGATGATCGACAGCACCACCTTCGCCAGCATCTGTCCGACGATCAGGTCGGTGATCGGGAATTCGCCGTAAAAGGCGACGGTGACGAAGATCAGCGTGTCGATCGCCTGGCTGACCGCCGACGCGATCGCGCCGCGCGCCATGACGCCCATGCCGCCGCTATCGCCGCGCCCGCCGCGCAGCCGATTGAACAGATACACGTTGAGCAGCAGCGACACACCGTAGGCGATCGGACCGGCGATCATGATCCGCGGCGTTTGCGAATGGACCTGGACAAAGGCGGCGAGGTTTTCGGCCGGCATATCCTTCGAAGCCGGCAGTCCCAGCACCAGGAGGACGAGGACGATCGAAATCGCCAGCGGGACAAAGCCCCAGGCGACCAGCCGGTTCGCCATTCGTTCGCCGTGCAGCTGCGAAGTGGCGCTCGACAGCACGACGAGAAGCAGAAAGGCGAGAATGCCCGATTCGACCGCGAGCGGTCCCAGCGCGAACTGCTTATAGGCGAGGACCCCGGCAAGCACCGTCATCCCGCCATAGATCAACGCGAAAACGAACAGCGACCGCGTGATCGGCACGACGGTGGCGGGAGCGGCGGCCGGATGAGTCGCGGGCGCGGCGGAGGCGGCGGTGGCAGTGTCTGTCATGGCCGGGGCATAACGGAATTGTTCGGTGGCGCAAAGCGCCCGTGACACGACCTTGCTTTGGCTATTCCGCAGCGCCGCCCAACCGGCTATGCCCGCTCGAAATTCGGGGAGGGAACGAGACAATGAATATCCTGATCGGACTGGGCGGCATCGTCGTCATCCTGGCCATCGCCTTCTTGCTGTCGACCGACCGCAAGGCGATTCGCCCCCGCGTCGTCGGCGCCGCCTTCGCCTTGCAGGCCGGATTCGCCTTCCTCGTGCTCGGCACTTCGGGTGGTCGCGCGGTGATCGGCACGATGTCGCGCGGTGTGTCGAGCCTGCTCGGCTATGCCAACAAGGGCACCGAATTCCTCTTCGGGCCGAGCGCGACCAACCCGCTCGCCAACACGTTTGCGCTCGGCGCGCTGCCGGTCATCGTCTTCTTCGCCTCGCTGATCTCGATCCTCTATTATCTCGGCGTGATGCAACTGATCATCAAATGGGTCGGCGGCGCGATCCAGTGGGTCACCGGCATCACCAAGGTCGAAAGCCTCGGCGCGGCGGCCAACATCTTCGTCGGCCAGTCGGAAAGCCCGCTGGTCATCAAGCCCTATCTCGCGGGCCTGACCAAGGCGCAGTTGTTCACCGTGATGACCGTCGGCATGGCGGGCGTCGCGGGCACGATCCTCGCCGCTTATGCCAGCGTCATCGGCGAACAACTGCTCCCCTACCTCCTCGCAGCGAGCTTCATGTCGGCGCCGGGCGGCATTTTGATGGCCAAGATGATCGTCCCCGATAACCCTGAAGACGTCGGTGTCGAACCGGTCGAGCTGGCCGATGCGAGCCATGCCGACGAACGCCCCGCCAACATCATCATGGCCGCCGCGCAGGGCGCGCAGACCGGCGTCAAGCTGGCGGTCGCGGTCGGAGCGATGGTGCTTGCCTTCGTCGCGCTCGTCGCGCTCGCCAACGGACTGCTCGGTGCGGTCGGGGGCTGGTTCGGCCAGCCCGACCTCAGCTTCCAGCAGCTCGTCGGTTATGTCTTCCAGCCGGTGATGATGATGCTCAACGTACCTGCCGCGGAGGCCGGCCAGGCGGGTGGCCTGTTCGGCACCAAGCTGGTGCTCAACGAGTTCGTCGCCTTTATCGAACTCGGCGCGATCCAGGGCACGCTGTCGCCCTATACGATCGCGGTCGTCACCTTTTCGCTGTGCGGCTTCGCCAATTTCAGCTCGATCGCGATCCAGATGGCGGTGACCGGCGGGCTTGCTCCCAACCAGCGCCCGATGATCGCGCGGCTCGGCATCCGCGCGCTGATCGCGGGCAGCCTCGCCAACCTGATGTCGGCGGCGCTCGCGGGAATCATCATCTCGACGACTGGCATCACACCGATCGGGTGAGCGCCGCCCCGGGTGCCAGGCCCTCGAACAGGCCGTCCCAGATGCTCGCTTCGACCGGCGACGGCGCAAAGTCGCGCGCCGCGCGCCACAGAGCGCCAAGCTCGAGATCGAGATCGTCGGGCTCGAACGGGTCGAGACCCGATCCAGGATAGAAGGTCATTTCGCCGAACAACGGACGCCCTGCGTCCTCGTAGAAATCGGTGCGGACGAAATCGAACCCCTGCCCCAAAGTCTCGGCCGCCGCGATCATCGCGTCGAGCGATCGGGGGCGCGGTGGGTCGATATCGACACTCGCCGCCGAACGCCGCCGCCAGTCCGGCGTGAACAGCATCCAGCGATGGTCGTGCTCTCGGTCGAGATGGACCTGGATGTGCGTGACGCGCCCGCCGAATACGTAAAGCTTATAATCGACCGGCAACGTGTCTCCATGGCCAATGAATGGCTCGACCAGGATGCCGCGCGGGATTTCGCGATAGAGCCATTCGTCGAGCCAATAGCCATATCGCTTGGACATCCAGCGGGCGGCGGCGCGGCGAATCTCGTTCCAGTCTCCGCCGCCGCTGCGCACGAAGCGCGTCTGGTTGCAACCGTGGCGCGACTTGACAACGAACGGACCAGTCCATTGCGGCGTATCGGGCAGCCGCTCGCCATGCCATAGCGTCGGCGTGATCCATTCGTCGCCGAGCAGGCGGCGGGCATGCTCCTTGGCGGCGATCTTGTCGGCAAGGTGCGGCTGGCGCGGATCGTGATCGAACAGCTTACGCCACTGGACGAGGTCGGTGAAGCGGACCGGATCGGCGATCCGCGGGACGCGGTGGTGGCGCCAGCCAAAGGTCAGAAAGACCCGCGCGAGCGCGGCGAGCGACGGGGCGGGCGGCGCAGCGGCAACGGCGACGCGGTCGGCGTCGAGCGCGGCGCCGTATGCGTTCACTCGCCGACTTCGTAGTGGATCGGCTTGAAGCTGCCGTTGTTCGATTGCAGCGCCGAACAGGCGGTGAGGCCGATGACGAGGTCCATCTTCGCTTCGAACACGATCCGGTCGCCCGCCTTGCTGAGCGGCGGCTCGACGGTGAGTTCGCCGGTGTCGCCATTGACCGGCACGTTCATGAAGCAGTTGAACGCGACGGGGATCATGTCTTCGGTAACGCCATAGGGCGCGAGCGCGGCGGCGAGATTGCCGAAACAGCCGCGGTGCGGATCGGTGTCGCCGTAGATGATGCGAAACGTGTCCTTCGAACACGGCGTCAGCAGGAAATCGTGGCGCCCAACCGTGTCCTCGACGATGTCGAGCATGACGTTGCTGCGGTTCGAATAGAGTCTGTCGCCGGTCGTCAGGTAGATCCTGCTGGCATAATCGAGCGTCCGGCCCGAGCTGATCGCCTCGGCGATATCGTCGCGCGCGAAGGCGAGCAGGTCGGCGACCTGTTCGCCTTTGGGATCGATCACGGTCAGCCGCTGCCCCTTGTCGAGCGTGAAGGCGACGCCCGAGCGGGGCGGGATTTCATGGGCCATCGTCATGTCCTAGGTCTGGTCAGGCGGCGCGGCCGCTGAAGGGGCAGCGCCAGTCGGAACCGACCGCGCGGCCGCTATACTGGCGGGCGGCCGAGACGGTGCCGTGCGGCGCGAGCATCGGATTGGCCGAACCGGCGAGCGCGACGTCGCGATCGATGATCTTGGTGCTGAGGCGATCGTAGAGCCCCGAGGCGCGCAACCGCTCGAACTGGTCGTGCAGGTTGAACACGATGACCGGGTGGGTGAAGCGCCGCGCAGGGCGGCTCGCGGCGGGATGCAGGCCGACGACGAAAAACGCCTCGCCGCCAAAGCTCATCGCGAAATGCGGGTCCTGCGGATCGTGGCTGACACGCGGATCGGGTTCCTGTCCGAGCCACTCGTCCTTGTCGCTGAGCGACTGGAGGCGCTGCCAGAGCAGCCGCTCGAATTCGGCCTCGTCAACGCCTTCGTCGGTATCGAAGACAACGGCTAGCGACTGGAACGGTTCGGGATCGGCGCGATAGGCGGCGGCGAGTTCCATCAGCGAGGGCAGGATCCTGAGATCGTCCCAGCCCGAGCGCATGCTGCGCGCGACGATGATCCGCAGGTTATCGCGGCCCAGCGCCGATTTCGCGCCGACACAGGGGAAGGACGGTTCGCGGATGAAAGTACGGAAGGTCTCGGCGAGCGGATGCGCGCCGTCGTCGGCTGGCTGGATCATGCAAAGGGAAACGCCGCCGGACCGTTTCGGTTGCGAAGCAAAGCCTGCAAATCGGAAATTTTCCGATTCATTTCAATGCTGGCGCCGCGCCCCACCCTGCGGAGACCGCATGGCGATCAGGGCGCGGTGCGGTATTCGGTCGCCTTCGCCAGGATCAGCGCGAAGCGGTCGTCGGCGTCGGTCCAGGTCTCGACCGGCGTCCATTCGCCGGTGCGCAGCAGAAGATTGGCATCGCGGGGCCCGTATTTGTGGCTGTTCTCGGTATGGATCGTTTCGCCCTTCGCCATCGCGAACGGCTGGCCCGCAACTTGGAACGCAACGTCGCGCTGAGCTTCGAGGTGCATTTCGATGCGCGCGAAGCGGTCGTTCCAGCGCGCGAGATGGACGAAGGCGTCCTCGGGGACGGTGCCGGCGAGTTCGCGGTTGATGCGGGTGAGCAAATTGCGGTTGAACGCGGCGGTGACGCCGGCGGCGTCGTCATAGGCGGCCTCGAGCACGGCGACATCCTTGATCCGGTCGATGCCGATGAGCAGCATCGCGCCGCTGTCGGGCCCGCCAAGCGTATCGCGCATCGAGCGCAACAGGTCGACCGCGGTGCGCGCGACCATGTTGCCGATCGTCGAGCCGGGAAAGAAGCCGAGCCGAGCCTGGCCGTCGACTTCGTGCGGCAATGCGACCGGGTTCATGAAGTTCGCTTCGACCGGGATCACCGGCAGGTCGGGAAAGCGCTCGGCGAGGCTGCGCGAGGAATCGCGCAGGAAATCGCCGCTGATGTCGATCGGGACGTACGAGCCGGGGTCGATCGCGGCGAGCAGGTGCGGCGTCTTGACCGAACTGCCCGAACCGAATTCGACGACGCAGCGGCCAGGACCGACCAGCGCCGCGATATCCTTGCCGACCTGTTCGAGCAGGCCGGTTTCGACCCTGGTGGGATAATATTCGGGCTGGCGGGTGATGTCCTCGAACAGCCCGGACCCACGCGTGTCGTAGAACCAGCGCGCGGGGATCGCCTTGTGGCGCTGGGCGAGGCCGGCGAGGACGTCGTCGCGAAACGCAGTGTCGATGCCGTCGCGATCGGCGTCGACGTGTTGCAGGGTTCGGACGATGGACATGGATGCTCCCGGAATCGGATGGGTGTCAGAGGTCTTTGGCGAGGCGCAGGCCGGCGAATTGCCAGCGCTGGTGCGGGTAGAAGAAATTGCGGTAGCTCGCCCGGACATGGCCGCGCGGGGTGGCGCAGCTGCCGCCGCGCAGGACGAACTGGCCGGACATGAACTTGCCGTTATATTCGCCGACCGCGCCGGCGCAGGGTTTGAAGCCGGGATAGGGGCGATAGGCGCTGCCGGTCCATTCCCAGCAGTCACCGAACATCTGGCGCAGGGCAGGAATATCGCCGGATCCGGCGGGCTGCGGCGATGGGCAGGCGGCGCAGTCGAGCTGGTTGCCGGAGACTGGCGAAAGCGCCGCGGCGGCGCTTTCCCACTCGGCCTCGGTCGGCAGGCGAGCGTCCGCCCAGCTGGCAAAGGCATCGGCTTCGTACAGCGAAACATGCGTGACGGGCGCGGCGGGGTCGAGCCGTTGCCAGCCCGCGAGGGTGAACTGCTCCCAGCCGCCACCCTCCTCCGCCTGCCGCCAGTAGAGCGGCGCGGCAACGCCTTCCTCGCGGCCCCACGCCCAGCCGTCGGCGAGCCAGTGGGCGGGATCGGCATAGCCGCCGTCGGCAATGAAATCGCAATATTCGCCGTTGGTGACGAGCCGGTCGGCGAGCGCGTGCGGGGTGAGCAGCACGTCGTGGCGCGGTCCTTCGCAATCGAAGGCGAAACCGCCCTTCGCGCCCTCGCCCCGACCCGCGGCGGCATCAAGGCCGATTGCGACGCGGCCCACCGGGCCCTCGACCCAGTGGATCGGCACGACCTCGTGCGCAGGAGGCGCAGGAGCCGCGTCGAAGATCGCCGGCCCGAGCGGATTGCGCGAGAACAGGTGGAGGATATCGGTGAGGAGCAGCTCCTGGTGCTGCTGCTCGTGATGGAGGCCGAGCGTGACGAGATCGCCCGCGGCATCGGCCAGGCGCGGCATCGCGTCCACCATCGCGGCATCGACATGGTCGCGCCAGGCCAGCACCTTGGCGAGCGCGGGGCGCGTCAGCAGGCCGCGCGCGGCGCGGTCGTGGCGCTCTCCCTCGGCCTCGTAATAGCTGTTGAACAGATAGGGATAGCGATCGTTGAAGAGGCGATAGCCGGGGACGTGGTCGCGCAGCAGGAAGGTTTCGAAGAACCACGTCGTGTGCGCGAGATGCCATTTGGCGGGCGAGGCGTCGGGCATCGATTGCGCGGTGGCGTCGGCGTCGGACAGCGGCGCGGCGAGCGCGCGCGTGAGGTCGCGCACGCCAAGAAAGAAGGCGGCGAGCGCGACCGGATCGGACGGCGCGGCGGCATCGGTACTGGCAGGCTTGGTGGCCATGGCCTCCCCCTCGTCGTTTCGCGTTTCCAACGAAAGCGTACGCGATTTGTTTCGCGCGCGTTAGGGGGGCGGGCGAATTTTGTCGGAAATGCCGCCCGGTCAGCGGCTTGACCATTCGCGCGGATGGCATGACTAGGATATACACGAGAACCGTTCGATGTCCCTGATCCGCCCCGACACGACCAGCTGGTCATTGGGGAAAATGAGCGTGTCGGGCACCGCGCGAATGAAATTCTCCCCTTCGCGCTTCACCCCCACGATCGTCACGTCGTATGGGAGGTGAGTGCTGAAGCGTTGGTCGAGCCCGACGCTAATCACACCTTTGCAGGACGATATCGGCCGGCACGTCGCCGCCGGAAAGCGACAGGCCGTGGATCGACAGCGTATCGTCGTCGCGGATCACGACGCGGCTGCGGCGCGTGAATGACATGTCGGTATCGGTGGAATCCGCCGGATCGGCGCGGATCACATAGATTTCCGTCAGGACATCACCGTCGATCCGCCAGCGACCGGCGCGGCGGCCGCCCTCCAGCGTGCGGTTGGGAAGATAGGCGATCGCGTCGTCTGACGCGCAATCCCGGGCCCATGAGCCCGGCAAGAGATCCTCGATGCTCGTGCCTGGGGCCGGCCGTCGTCCGATCGCATCCCGACAGTCGACTTCCCCGCTTTGCGGGGGGGCGATGCCCCGCCCGCCGTCCGTGCCGGCTTCGGGGGGTCGTCGCTGCTCGAGCGCGACCTCCCGTTTCAGCGCTTCGGCCATCGGTCTGTCGAGCCAGTCGTATCTGGCGATGAGCCGATCGACCGGCTCCCTCGACGCGTGAAAGTACAGGATATCCCGCTCCAGATCGTCGCGGCCCTGCAAATGGGGGAGAATGCCGGCGCGATCGAACACGGCATCTCGCGCGTTCACGCCGGGCAGGTCGGCCACCTGGGTAACCGGTCTTTCCAGCCCTTCGGCCCTGCCCTCGGCATAGGCCGGCGGGTTGCAGGCTATGAGCATTGCGGCGACAAGAAAGGACATCATCGTGCTCCTCGAAGTTCGATCAACGGTCCGCGCGGCGGGAGCCGGGGTCGTTATCCGCTGCCCGGTGGAAAGCCTCCGCGTCCCGGACGCCGGCACCGGCTCACCGGGGATTCTTGCGGAACTGGGTTGCCGCCTCGGTGCGGGGATCGCGATACACTGTGGTCCAGAAGCCTGCATTTTCGCCGAAGCAGGCGTAATTGAACGTCGCGCTGTCGCCCGAATTGGGCTTCACCGCCACCGCCGCCTCGGCCCCGGTCGACGACGTCAGCTGCCCTGCATTATCGTATATGCGGGTGCCGGCATATCGTCGCGTGCGCGCGGCGCAGTCGAATTCGTAAACGCGCCTGAAGACATATCCTGTCGCTTCGCTGACGAAAAGCGACTCGCTGACCGCCTTGCCGCCGTCGCGCCGCGTGGTATCGCGGTTGACGAACCAGGTGAAGCGCTGATCCTTGGTGATATTGAACTTGCGCGCCATCAGCCAGTTGGCCGCAAACGTATCGGGGGCGCGGGGCGGATTCGCGCGCGCCACGGGCGCCACCGGCGTCGGCCTGGCGGGGGGCCGCAGCGCAGGCATCGTCGGTGCTGCCTCTACGACCGCAGGCGAGCGCGCGAGACCCCCCGAAGGCAGCCAGTTGACTATCCGAACGAGCGTGCCTTCGGCCTTATCCTTCGCGATCGCCGCGTCGTAGCTTTCCTGCGATTGGCTCCGGCATCCGCCCAACAGCGGATTTTGACCGCGATACAGGCGCTGGATATAGGCGTTGTAGGCGTCCGACGATTCCTTGTCGGTCGTCATGAAGTCGAGCCGGGTCGCGGGCGCAAACTCGAAGAAGCGTGAATAGACGGCCACTTTGACGACACGATTCATGTCGTCGTTCGACAAATCCCAATAGTTCCCCGGCAAAACCTCGGCCCAGCACGCCCCCACGTATACCTGGGTCTGTGCCGATGCCGGCACCGACGCGATGATCGCAGTCGCCAGCGCCGCAGTTTTGAAAAGGATTCGCGAACTGCACCGCGCTCGCCTGTCTGTCACGATCATCGCCCGCTCCCAATGATGACGCCTATTCTTGTGCTTCCACTCCCGTTCCAAGTATAGTCTATCGGTTACGTACCCGCGCGCAATAGTCAAAATACGCGACACACACTTCCGACACTTCCGGTATTGCAGGTTACCGGCTTTGCCCGGCACCCACAGGAAGTCGCCCTCTTCGCTCGCGTTGACTAGTCTCGTCATGACGAAGAGGTGGTCGGAGAGGCGGTTGAGGTAGTTGAGTGCGGCGGGGTTGAGGCGGCGTGCCTCTCCTGCCGTGACGGCGCTGCGTTCGGCGCGGCGGGCGATCGCCCTGGCCAAAGGCAGCGCGGCGGCGGCGGGGGTAGCAATTTCCAAGCCAGGGGAACATGGCGCCCGCCAAACGTTTTCCTACGATGGATAGCCCGCTTTTCGGCTTTGCGCCGTATCACCTCCTCCTCGCCGGCTGCGGCCTCGTCATCGTCGCGGCGTACTGGTTGCCGCGCTTCGTCAAGGGGCGCGAGCCCGCCGCGTCGGGCCTGCTCATCGTCGGCGGGCTCGCGGTGTTCGGGGTGCTGCCCGGCGTGCCCGAGGCGATCAGCCCGCTCGACCGGCCCCGATTGTGGGAAGCGGCGGCCGAATTCGCGGTCATCATTGCCCTGTTCGGTACCGGCATCCGCATCGACCGCGTCCGCGGCAAGGGGTTGTGGAGCCCGACGGTGCGGCTGCTGGCGATCGCGATGCCGGCGTGCATCATCGCCGTTGTACTGGTCGGGGCGGCGGCGGGGTTGACGCTGGCGGGCGCGGTGCTGCTCGCCGCGGTGCTCGCCCCGACCGATCCGGTGCTGGCGGCCGACGTCCAGGTCGGCCCGCCGCTCGAGGGCGGCGAGCATCCGATCCGGTTCGCGCTGACGACCGAGGCGGGGCTCAACGACGGGCTCGCCTTTCCCTTCGTCTATCTCGCGATCTTCATCGTCGGCGCGAGCGGCGGGGCGGGCGCGTGGCTGGGCGAATGGTTCGGTTTCTACCTCGTCTACAAGGTCGCGGTCGGCGCGGCGGCGGGGGCGGCGGCGGGGTGGCTCCTAAGCAAGGTCCTGTTCGGCCTGCCGCGCGGCAATTCGCTGGCCGACAGCGGATCGGGGGTGATCGCGCTGGCGGGCGTGTTGCTGACCTATGGGGCGACCGAGCTGATCGAGGGCTATGGCTTCATCGCGGCGTTCGTGATGGGGCTGGCGCTGCGCCGCGAGGAGGCGGGTCACGAATATCACGGCCGGCTGCACAATTTTTCCGACGCGCTCGAACAGGCGGTAACGGCGATATTGCTCGTCATGCTGGGCGGCGCGATCCCCGCGCTGTTGCCTTATCTCGACTGGCGCCACGCGATCCTCGGTTGCGCGCTGATCTTCGTCATCCGGCCGGCGAGCGGGATGATCGCGCTGATCGGCACGTCGCTGTCGACCAAGCAGCGCGCCGTCGTCGCCTTTTACGGCGTGCGCGGGATCGGGTCGATCTATTACCTCGCTTATGCCGGCGGAAAGCTTGAGCTTGTCGACGAAGGGGCGCTGTGGGCGACGGTGGTGTTCACCATATTGCTGTCGACGATCGTCCACGGATTCAGCGCCGGCAGCGTCGTCGTCGCCGCGACCGAGGAGGGCGATGGCAAAGCCGCCTAGCCACGCGGTCGGCGGGTCGGCCGGCTACCGACTTCCCCCCGGCACCCACAGCACGTCGCCGCCCGCGCCTGCATTAACCACCCTCGTCATGACGAAGAGGTGATCCGACAGGCGGTTGAGGTAGGTGAGCGCGGCGGGGTTGAGCGCGCGCGCTTCGCCGGCGGCGACGGCGGTGCGTTCGGCGCGGCGCGCGATCGCCCTTGCCAAATGCAGCGCGGCCGCCGCCGGGGCGCCGCCGGGGAGGATGAAGCTCTTGAGCGGCGCCAGCCCCTCGTTCATCGCGTCGATCTCCCGCTCGAGCCGGGCGACCTGCGCGGCGGTGACGCGCAGGACCATGTCCGACGGGGCGAAGTCGGTGCCGTCGGCGTCGCTCGCGGGCGTGGCGAGGTCGGCGCCGAGATCGAACAGGTCGTTCTGGATCGCCGCGAGCCGTGCCGCGAGCGCGGCGTCGGCGGCCGCATCGAGCGCGGCGCCATTGAGGGCAGCCAGCGCCAGGCCGATCGCGCTGTTCGCTTCGTCGACGTCGCCGATCGCGGCGATCAGCGGGTCGGCCTTCGACGCGCGCGAGCCGTCGACGAGGCCGGTGGTGCCGGCGTCGCCGGTGCGGGTGTAGATCCGATTGAGCTTTACCATGCGCGGGAGAGTCGCCGGG
>Ga0210036_1001630_pt1 | contig 24932 bp, 18 predicted proteins | sample CryGeymeta201515_FD_185469 | JGI IMG/M metagenome (GOLD analysis project Ga0210036, IMG submission 185469) | Groundwater microbial communities from Crystal Geyser aquifers in Utah, USA - Crystal Geyser metaG 2015-15 (SPAdes) (version 2) | ecosystem: Environmental > Aquatic > Deep subsurface >...
TGGTGGGAACAGTTTACTGTAGATAATCCATTTATAAGAGACAGTACTTAGGTGTCTATGGCCCACTGGTCGGGGATTGGTATCCCCAAGACCAACGCCATAGCACTGGAAGTCAGTTACACACACAAGCTGAGCTGAAAAGGAAAAGGAAGGAGGCGCAGGACAGGTACAATAGGAAACGAAGAATGAAGAGTTAAATTTTCGTTTGATTGCATATGCCATTTACACCACATGATTATTAACAAGTTAACTGTCTTTGTGAATGAGCAACCACAAGTCTCGAGCACACCGAATCGTTGGAATTTATTACGTTTGTGAGGCCCGTTGTCGAATTTTAAAAGAAAATTGTGCCTACTGTAGTTAATTAATAATAACAAAATCCTTTTAACTCGGTGGAAATTGTTTTACTCTACCAGTTATTGTGCACAAGAAATAATGATGTTGCTGTCATAAAAGATGACACTTGTAATGACATTGTTGTTATGATCTTCTCAGAGATTTGTGCTCCAAAAGAACGAATGATTTTATGTACTCGTATGTTCACAAAAATGTACTACTACTGTAGTACGGTACTACCACTGCTCTAGTACTAGTAGACGAAGCTACTACTAGAGTAGCCTATCGATTAGTGGTAGTACTACTACGGTAGCTAGTCCTACTAAGAATACTAAGCTGTACTGTACTACTACTACTACCCTGGTACCTACTCTAGTAGCTACTAGCTCTAGTAGCAGCACTACCACTAGTTCTACGGTAGTGCTACTAGTAGACTAGTACTCCTTAATACAGTAGGAGTAGTCTACCACACATAATTAAAAAATAAATAATACGAGCATTCGCAATCTCGCCAGATTAAGGCTCCGACCAACTTTTACGACTGACCTAATTAGTCTGAAATCAGTCACTAACAAAATTGTGCTAAGCTAATAACCTATTGAGTTCGTAGTCGCATAAAACTGCTCTACAGCGACTCATGGTACAAAAGTCTTCGCTGACCATCACAACTGCTTTGACCAATAACTGCCTACAGGACATTTCATGTACAAACCGTACTACGACCTGTTCCATCTTAAACCCTCGCGCTTCTACCAACTGAGCTAACCGGGTGGGTTAGAACGTGCGATCAAGAATTCTAGTCGCACATGCCTAAATGGAGAATTTAATAATATAAATACTTTTTTTATGAAAGAAAGACTTAGTAAAAAATAATGATGTGACTCAGCTGCGATTCTCCGAGTATGTGACTAACTAGTAGGCAATCTGGTGAACATACACTCTGGTGGCAGTATTATGCGGTAGAGAACCTAGCCCTGCTCATAGAACGGAAGTATACACGTCCTGAACAGCAGGTAAAAGCTTTGCATGTCCTGCAATCCAGCTGAGGGGTAGGAGAGCGTTCCTGCTCCAGCAACTATTGTTCCAAGAAATTTAGTGTAGACTAGTCACAAAACTACGATTAGACAGAAATATGCTTCCCATCCATATCCTGCATCCAAGCGCAATCCCTGCAGGATTTATGAGGCTAGACAATAATGCTACTGACCTCGAATTGAAGAACCACTTCAATGTAACGAAAGAAAAAAATATTCCTTACCGTTGCCTTGTCAAACCAGAACAGGCGACTGTTTTTCAATGATTGTTGCAAAATAATATAAATATATTGATGGTATTTCACTCAATTCTCTGCTATTCTTCATTTGGCAGATTTCCTGCCATCGAATCCATACGCAACGTCAGTTCCATACACAAAGAACACAAAGCATGCTATCACAACATTCCAGCCTTGAGCATGGCTTCGACTCGTTGATCTGGTGTCATATCTGCCAGTTTCTGCCCGCCCACTTTCTTGATTTTATGATTTGCCATTTGACGCCACAACATATTGCCATCCAATTGCTTTTTCATGGCTTTGGACCGAGTTTTGCCAAAGAACCCATCAATATGTTCCTGAAACTCATCTTCCAGCAGCCTGCCAAAGGAAGGATCTTCGAGACTCAAAAACAAGCTTGGAAGTGCCAATCCCAGCCCCCCGTAATCTTTGGGCCTGGGTTGAATGTTTTCGGTATCCCACTTTTTACGTTTTTTCACCTTCATGGGAGGAAAACCTTGAAAAGGTTGTCGATATTTTCCATTTGCAGCTTGATTTTGTTGCTTTTCAAGTTCACGGCAAAACGTGACAAGTGCCTTTAAGCGTTCTAGACTTTGGGTGGTGGTCACACCGGCTTTTCTACGAGGTTGCTCCTGCGCATTCTTGCTCACTTTTGCACCACCAGCGTTTGCTGCTACTACTGATGATGATACCAGAGAGTGTGGCGCAGGTGCATTTGTATCGTTGTGATGTTTGCCGTGCTTTATAAACAGTTTCTCGTGCCGTCGTTGTTGCTTTGCAGCGCGTTTTTCGATACGCTCAGCTTTGGTGGATGCCGTTTGCAAAGAGACTGCGGAAGCATCATTGGAAGCTTGTTTCTTGACAAGATTCTCGACCCAACTGTCCAAATCATTTTTTGTATTCTTGTTACTGTTTTCCCTTTTCTTTTTGTTAGAATTTTGGTGGCCCTTTTTCTTTGGAGCAGGCGACGTCTGTTTTCCTACTATTTCGGACAATGATCCTCGTGGTCTTTTCTTTCCTATATTCATCTTAAGGAAACTGATTATTTACGAATTGTTTCAGTTGTTAGAATTGTGCAGCCTTTGAGCTATAGTCTTTAAGAAAGTTTTGTGTTGCTATTATTTTGTAGAGTAACGATTTTCGTTAATGTCGATGCTTTGTTTTGAGAGAAAAAATAATATATTCATTGGTCAACAGTCAACACCAAACCATCCCTACTACTAGTAGACTAGTCAGTCTACTAACTAGTAGTAGCTAGATCTAGTGGTAGCGTAGCTAGAGCATCTACTAGGTGGACCCACATTTGCTCTTAAAAAGCGGAAATAATGCTACTACTATGAGTGGTACATCCTCTCAGCTGTGGCTGAAGGAGGTGCCCTGCGGCTGACATGGGAATGTGTAGAGCCATAGTAATTTCTGATGCCACACCAGCAGAAACCAAGGCTCCAGGTGCAGCCAGACTGAAACGTCAATTTGTGGATAGGATAAAAAGCATGAAGACTTCAACATTACTAGAAGTATTGCCAGACAAAAGAGTATAACTATCTTTGATAAAAAATTAGGAATAGACGGCAGCTCTGGAATTTGCTTGCGCTGATATCATCCAAGGTATATCTCCAATCACCTGCATCCACCAAATTGTGTCTACTTAGATCCGTCTAGAAGAGGAAGCGTTGTCTATTGGAGCAAGCCGTTGCTTTGTTGAGTATATTTGAAGGGAAAGGACTTCTTGAACAGTTTTTGTGTAGTTGCGATTGACATATCTGGCGATAAATACATTCAAACTTAGATCAATATTCAAACAAAGCTGTTTTCCCTTCCATATTCCTTTCCTTGTCTCGTTGCAAACTTTCGTGAGCGATCGTTAGGTGACGAGCAACTGCCACAGTTCAGCTCGACGCGTGTTTGTTATGTTTTTGCACACGTATTCGATGGGATGCGTAGAAAGCGCCGTCGTCAGTTTTTGTTGTGCTACGACAAGTTCTTCACGTGCAACACATAGCTTTAGTACCTGCCAGGATCATTTTTGATGGTGTAGACCTTGTTGTAATTGGCCATATCGCCACAATTGTGTTTCTTGTAATAGGTAGCTGCCTCGTTGACTGAATCTATTAGACCACACATCATAAAAGCCTCTCGCTTCACACGCTTTTTGCTAAAAGTCTTTTTCTCGGGTTCCTTGGGAGGCTTTCCACTGGCCGGAGGCGGTGCAATGAAAAAGTCGTACTGTGTGCCAATGTCGCGTGGAGGTGGCATCATGAGATTCTTTTCGCAACTAAGAAAATTCTTCTTCAAACGATATTTGGAAAAAAAGAAATCGGGTCCGACAGCATATCGTCCGCAATAATGCAATCCAATCGGCAGATTGGCTGTTGGGGGTGGATCACAGACCTGGTCATTGGGAAGGGCATCCACATAGGACCAGCCCTCTCGGTGAGGAGTTTCAGTATTGGAGACAACAATCGATTTAATAAGAGTGTGTGGTAAGCCTAACTTGTACGTGGCCCATATGTAACCTTGCATTTCGGCAAATAATCCTGGATTAACGTGGTCTACCCGAGGCGCATAATCAGTCCATAAGAGACTAATGTCGTACATATCTTTGACGGTTGCCAAATATGGTGGTCCTGTATTCCAATTCAAAGGACCACTTCGGTCTTTGGGACGTCCAATATTGGGATCTCCTGTTATAAAAGATCCATTGATGTGCATCCATTTGTTGTCCAAGTACCCATCCTGCTGTGCCATGGGTTTACCGTGTGTTACAATGGTAGTTGCTGGATGTTCTTCCGCGTATATAACGTCCTCTTTTGAAAAATCGTGTAGAATTGGTCGCAGTAGGACCATATCTGGATCCATAAGAATAACTACACCATCTTCCACTCCCTCTACTCGTCGTGGATCATCTTTTGTTGCGTTCATGGCCAGTGCCCCTTCCAACCAATCCCTTAATCCAAACGGTTTATTCATGTACTTGTAGCTGGACTTGGCATTGTCATGTAACCGTTGCTTGGAAAAATCGGGTGTCAAATGCAAATGAAAACGCGAGGACATGGTAGCGATACTGGCTTGATGAAATTTGCGTGCCTCTTCTGCTTCCTCGTCGTTGCAACCAGAAGCTATTCTGGTAACAGTTCCTGGCTGTTTTACCTTGTAGGCATGGTAAAAAAATACGAAGGATTCCCAGTGCATTTGATCTGAGCAACTGGTCGAGAAAACGACATGGAGAGGCGTTCCATTATATTCCAGACCTGGTTCTGCTTCGTCTGCTTTTTCGTCGCCGTCGTCGTCGTTATTGCCGTTTTTCTTTTGGGGGGCTCCTTCAATGGAATGCATTGAATCTTTTTCTAACCGATCCTCGATATTACTCTCGTCGTCGTCATCTCTCCTCGGTGGAATTTCCCGTCGAAATTCTACTACCGATTCGGAAATGTAGTCATCTTTGGAAATGATGGAACTTACTCCTGCTGATGAAGTCATGATCTCTGGATGCTTGGCAACGGACTTATATTGCGCGATACAGACAGTCACAATACCAAAGCAGGTAATGATGATTGCTAGTCGGAATGTCATGCTATAATTGGAGTGATTGCGGTGTTGGTGGTGTTGGTGCAGGTGCATGTGGCTGGTATTTCCATTCTTTGCATTGGATGGTAGAAGCGGTTGTCGTATCGTCATTTTAGGATTATGAAAACTATATTACAGTTTGTGTTTTTTCTTTGATTGCTAGCTAGCTGGAAGTAGAGCTAGTGGCGTTTTGGTTTTGGTCATTATGCTAATTGCCTGGTTGATCGTAACTGGTTGACTGTCTTCTGTCTTCTCATTGCGTCCCTGTCTTCGTCGAAAGTGAGAAGCAAAAAATTCTGAAAGAGAAGGAAAAACACTTCATTTCGAGGTTCTGTGCGTCCAAATTATTCTATGCTCGGATGTGTCTACTATGTCTCTACTATTACTACTACTGTACTTAGCTAGTAGAGTACGAGTAGTAGTCTATGTGCTACTCTCTTGGTTGATTGGCACAACATGCAGCTTTTCCACAATGGTGACAATTCATTTTTAAAAAGAATAATCTTTTGTTCCGAAAGCGATATGTAGAGCAATCATAGGCAGATATTTCGAGCATTTCAAGCAGTCGAATAGGTGTTCCAGTACAGTACGTGACAAGAGTGAGATAGATCCTTGTATGACACGAGTCTTGGTAAGACGACGAAGTACGTACACGAGTACGATATGCTGTACTAGTACGGAATGTTGCCGTGGCTGAGACTATTACCCCAGAAGGAACAGCTGCCTGAATTTGCAATAGAGTGATCTAGAGTTTTTAATGGGATCCATGGAAAAAACGCTAGCTCACAACAAGTCATCATTTGAAAAACGTCGCCCTACTAGCCAGCTTTTGTAGTAGTGCAGTGTAGGATACCTTTGATCCGGCGAGGTCGTTACTCAAGCTGGCTCAGCGAAGCCTCTCTGTTCGCTCGCAAATAAGATACGTCTATCAAACTGCCAATGCCACGACCATCAACTGGTTCTAAAAGAATAAATTCTGCATCGTGGGGTGCTACATCGACAGACCATGATTCTTCGTGAATTCCCAACGACTTGTGCTTCCACAAATCACGAAGATGGAAATGACATTTATCACTTCTGCCAAGCCGCGCTGGTGGACTTTTATCTTGTACACTATTCCAATCTTTGCAGTATGTATAAGGAATATCGCGAAAGGTAGCAGTCATCTGTCGTGTGCTATTACCGCTGTTTACGAGGAGAACGGCAACGCTTGTTCGATTTCTAAAACTTTGATTAGATGGGTGTCTTCCAACAGGCTTGGACAAGTACTGGTAGGCTGGTACGTCATACCATATTCCTCCACCTAGAATCTTGACATTTTCAGAAGATTTTTGATAGACGCCACCAGAATCTCCTTCGTAGGCTTGATTCACGGCTAGGATTTCTCGGTTGGAAATGACGTCCCAAATTCGATCCGTGATGGTCGCATTGTTGACGTCGTGCGACAGTATCAATGGAGAAGACGAAATGGCCCATGCCGCAAAATGCGACCTTGTTTCGGTCATGGTCAATCCATTGCCGATGCCCACCATTAACATATCCGGATAGGCCCAGCATCCTGGATAGGACTCATTTCGTTCATGATAGTCCATGACACTTCCCAAGTTGCTCATGATACTTCCGTAATTGTTTCGTAAATCATGACTCGTTCTGTAGTAATGATAGGGACATCCAAGTGCCGGAGGTAGATTTCGATCGGGTTTGAACTTTGGGTCTGCACCGTGGCAATTTTCCACCAGAATTTTGCGAGGATTTGGCATTGAGGCAGCCACCTCGTGAATGTGTCGATTCCAGGCAACCAGGTCTGTTTCGTTGCCGCATCCATCGATTTTGAGAGAATCAAAGCCATAATCGAATAAGGCATGTACATCTTGTTTTATTTGTTTGTTGCATTCGTTCTTGTTCCGGCAATGATCGGAGCAAGCGCAATTGTTGGCGTACCATCCCGCTGTCAAATTCAGGGAATGTGCCAGAGCTGTCATGTCTGACAGCGACGGAAATCGTTGTTGGTTGACCAAAGGTCTGCCTTGTTCGTCGTGATAATGCATTCCACTGGCAGCCTCGGTCGAATGACAATCCTGCCACAAATCGTCCAGGCCGACATTGCGATATCCCAAATCCAGCAGAGAAACCGACTGTCCTGTGTGATCGGGTCTCGTGTGAGGTCGGACCATACCATGCATAATGGCTGTCATTTTCGATTGATCTATCGATCCTTCGTACAAATTCCAACTTCTCCAACCCAAAGGCGGGGTCAAAGCCAATCCATCGTCGTTGGCGCAAGCAAAGATCCTGTTGGACTGGAACGAAGCTTGATGGATTGCAATGGAAATCCAGAGGGTATTATGCAGTAGTACAGCTTGGTTGTGCCAAAATGATAAGCTCCTGCTGCTGACAGTAGTCCATCTGCAATGCAAGTGCGATCGTTTGCTGGTCATTTTCAGGGTGGCTTTAGTAAATAATATGCAGACTAGTAGACTACTAGTACACAGTAAAGCCTCTCGAACAAGAACAAGAAAACAATGAATTCTACTTGAAAAAGATTTTACAAACTGTACCCTGTACATGCAAATAAGATAGTGTGAAGGATAATCTTAACCCTACAGTACCATTGTTATTAGAACTAAAATCAATTACTGCTATTATTAATTTCTTCGCATTATTTATGTGCTACTAGACTAGGTGGAATTAAAAATGCACTAGTTTAATTCTGCACACAGAGCCACAAAAGGGAGCCACAAAACGATCCAAAAAGCGAGCCACAAAGCACGTCGCAAAGCAAGCCACAAAGTAAGCCACAAAACGATCACCCTTGATAATAGCTGTTCGTAGTGTACCACGGGTGGGTCCTCTAGTAGTCAGCAAATCAAATTCTTGCCATTACTAGAAATTGGACAAAAACAAATATGACGGTACAAACTGCATCTGCAGCCATAGCTCGGACTGTCAGTGGCAGCAACCTGATTGCCCGCCTGACACCATTAAAACGTATCCTGTGCATGTGTCCAGTAGAAGTATTGGTCGATGCAAAAGATAATCATAACGGCAACAAGGACGACGACGACAGAAATGACAACAGAAATAATAATATAAATGTACAGTTTCAATTAGGCATGGCCATCAGTGACCCGTACCTATCCAGAGCTGAACGTGTCAATCACCATTTACAACCACTCATAATGACGATGACGATGGACTTGCAAACACAGCAGCAGATGCAGCAGATACAATTTATTTCAACAATTACAAAGTCATTTCCCGATGGCTCCGCTCTTGATGCCGCCGACGTTTTGGATCCAATTGGATATTCCGATGTCGGAGGCATTTTGTTGGCGCTTCCCATGAAATTACCACAACACAAGAACAACAATAATGATAATAGCAGTGTGGAAAACAGGCCCGAGGACTCAGTTGTTGTGTTGGAGGCGGTCTCTGACTGTTTGGAATCATTGTTCCTTTCCCACTGCCTTCTAAACGACGCTAAAAAATCTATGGGAAGTTGCCTGATTTGTCGGATAAAAGACCCTATTTTCCTTCAAGATGCTCTTGAAATGGCACGAAATGATCCTGACATGTTCGAAGAAGTAGACCTCGTTGCCGACGAAGGCACCAACAGCAGCAGCAGTTGCAGTGATTTTCATCCCAACGTACATGCAGGTGTAGCTCTGAATCAATTTTTGTGGAAGCATACGGGTGGGTGGCAAAATAATACCTTTGGTTGATGTAAAGGGGGGAAGGGGGTCATTTCTTTATAATTCTTGCTGTCGTCTTGCCTTCTTGACGGACAGTATATCGAGTCGGTCTCAACCAAGTTTAAGCGAACCCGCGTCTACTACGATCAGCATTTACATGTTCAAAAAGTAGAGCTGTGAAAACGTATATTGTAAATAAATATTTGAAGAAAGCTCGATAACATCTTATAGAGTATGCAAGCTGATCTCTTCGATATCCATCATTTTTTCCAAAACTGCAGTTTGTCTTTGATATCGTCCATTGCTTCCTTGGCAGCTTCAACAGCACCATCCATAGCATCGCCGAGATCAATTTTTGAGAGGTTTTCGATTGAAATCTTTTTTACGATGGCCTTCATCAGGGCAACAATGGCTTTCAGAAGGCGCTTAATTTGGTCCGCGAATTGTTTGATCAAGTCGCCCAGACGAACAATCCGACACATCTCCGAAATCTTGATCATGGCATTATCAAGGTCGAAAACTCCCAAGAAACTTTCAATCACGGAATTGCAATCCCCGGCAAATCCTCGAACAATCGACAGCATTTCCTCGCAAGTGTCCTCAATATCTAGAGCACCCCGGAATCCACGCATACTGGCTTTGGTAGCTGTAACAATATCCGACTTGTCTATTGCTTCGCGACTGTGTTCGAGTTGGCGAATATTTTCTTCAACGTCGTTGACTTCGGGATCATCGTCTCGTTTGCCTTGTTCATCCAAATCCACATCTACAACAACAATTTCGGGAAGATTTCGTACACCTTCGGTAACTCGTTCGACCATAGCGACAACCTTCTTGGAGCAATCCACGACAAGATCGTCCATGGAACATGCAATGTCGATAGCGTCATTGATTTCCCCACCTTCGCGTAATTTCTGCATTGCCTTGATGGAATCCATATTAAAGTTATCCAAATCATCCAGTTGCAAAGAAATGGACCGACTGTGCTGTTTCAACATGGAACACTTTTCTTGGGCGCCCAAAATGAGGTTCTTGGCGTCGAGAACATGTTGAATGCAATCCATCATACAATCCTTGGCAAAGGCCAACGCCGCCCATAGGGTACTGAGACGACCTGCCATGGACTTGAAAAGATCAATCATGACCCGAATCAATTTTGCAGCAGCCTCTGCCAGTTGTCGCATAAAATCTGATAATTTCAGACAGTGCCACATGTCTTTGACTTTGGCTGCCAATTTGAACATGTCACCAAAATCTCCTTCGCTGATGGCTTCGGTGTAGCCTACCACCTCGTCGGAGAAATCTTTCATGATGGAAAACATGTCCCGCGACACGGCGGCCTTTTTGGAAAGGTTTTCAAACGCTCGTGTCCCAAGGGAAAGAGCCGACGCAATATTCAGGTTCTCCAGAGCTTTCATGCAGGCTTTTCCATCATCTAAATCTTGATCCAATGTGGACAAGACGCTGCGGGTCCGTTTCTGATCCATTTCCGACTTGGCATCGTCTTTGCCAGCAATTTTGGTCATGATTTTTTGTACGGGCTCGGGAACTGTATCCATAGTCTCTTCCATAATAGCAATCATGCGACACGATTTATCGATACAGGACAGTGCAATATCGTCCATATCCTGAGCCAGGGCCAACGATGCCTGAAGCTTGTCTCCGTCCATTAAGTCCTTGATCGTCTCGAGTGTTTCGGCATTCATTTTGTTGGAAAATCCTTGCAACGTCGAGGTAATGTCATTGCCAAAATCCATCATTTCTTGTCCTCTGGTTTGCGTCGTTTCGCACAAGTCACTCGTCTCTTTCGCCAACGTAAAGCATTCGGCACCATGTTTTTGTAATGACGAGACGGTTTCGTAACATTTGCCATTCTTGACAAGATCCGTCCCATCTTCCAATATATCCGTGGCACCATCAACAACCGCATCTGCGGCATCTTTGATAGAATCTCCAACCTTGTTGACAACTTTTTTGTACCATGGCACCATGGTTTCGTTTAAATGTATTTTGAAATGTTAAAAACTGAATCAACTTGCGTGGTGCACAAATACTACTAATAATAATTACGAATTGAGTAGTCTAGTCTACTCCGTACTACGAATGATGTGTGCTAGACTCTAGACTACTACAAACAGGCCTACTCACCTTTCTTCAATAGCCAAAAACAGATTTTTGATACGATCTTGTTTCTGTCGCAAATGAAGCTATTATGCTTCCGTAAGTTTTCAGACAAATGTGCGACTAGACATAATTGTTCTGAAGTCGCACAGCTGCTCTTGTGTTTTCTTGTTCAAAAACAATTAAACAAAAAGCCGAAGCAACCCAAAATCCACCACTCTGTTCTATTCTACTAGATCTACACGTACCAGAATACCAGTACATTACTTGACTTTAGTACCATTCCAAACAATAAGTTATAGTAGTCAGTAAAAAAGAAATAAGAAACCATGAGCAGCTGTGATATGATTTTGGATCGACTGGAACAGAATGCCAAAACGTTTGCCTCCAAGACGGCCATTACGTTTCTAGGATCGGGCAAAGATGGTGGTAAACAAGAACGTTCCCTGACCTACCAGCAAGTGGAAGCAGAAACCGCAGCATTGGCCAGTATGCTTTTGGAGAAGGGTCTCAAACAGGGTGATCGGTACGCATTGTTATGTTATTCTGTCTTGCTGTGTTGGCTGTAGGAGAACCTATAATGGGTACAAGCAGCATACGAGAGAGGACCAATGCCATATGCCATCTCATTGCTTATGCATGAATTATCACACTCACCACCCCACTTGTGAACCTTTTCCTTCCGTTTCCCACACAACAACAACAAAACAGAGCTCTGCTGGTTTATCCCCCCTCCGTTGATTTCATGGTGGCATTCTTGGGATGCCTCAAGGCGGGTATCGTAGCGGTTCCTTGTTTTCCACCTAACCCAGCCCGCAAAGATACACTGCTGATGTTTTCCAGAATTACCGAAAGTAGTGGAGCACAATTTGCCCTAACCTCTCAAGAATACAATCACCTCAAGAAATTGGCTGGCGTCAAGGATATTTTTACCAAATTCACCAAATCACGACATCAAACCGCTACCTGGCCCGAACAATTGACGTGGATTACAACGACTGACACGAATGGTACGGGTAGCAACAAGAGTCATACATCGCTTCCCAAACCAACCGAAACAGAATTGGCATTTTTACAGGTACGTTTTGTATGGTATGAATACTACTGGCTTGGTCCATACAATCGTATATACAACTTCTACAGCTGAACTCCCAAATCATATGAACTTTTATTTGCCCGACACACGACACACAGTATACAAGTGGATCTACATCCGAGCCCAAAGGAGTCATGATTACGCACGGTAATTTAGGACACAATTTGACAATCATCACAAACGAACTACAAGCCAAAGACGATACCATCGTGTGCTCTTGGCTGCCTCTATATCATGATATGGGATTGATTGGCAGCTTTATGGGATGTCTCTATTGTGGAGGAAGTGGATATTATCTCAGTCCCTTAACCTTTTTGCAACGGCCCATGATTTGGTTGGAAGCCGTTTCCAAATATCAAGCGACACACCTGCAAGCTCCCAATTTTGCCTTCAAGCTGGTAGCGCGCAAGTTTGACGAGTCACAGTACACCAAAGATAGCTTGCGATTATCATCCGTACGGCATGTCATTAATGCGGCAGAGCCCGTCGACGAGGACAGCATTGAAAGCTTTTACAAGAGCTTTTCTAAATTTGGGTTTGCCCACGTCATTTATCCAACCTATGGTCTTGCCGAACATACCGTCTTTGTGTGTTCAGGAGGATCGCAACGATTGAGTGTGAACAAGCACGAATTGGAAGTCAATGGTAAGGTTGTCATTCAAGATCGGCCAGACAACGTCGATGAATCTAGTACGAGAATGGTGGGATGTGGATACCCGAAGCGACAAAATGTGGACGTTCAAATTGTGGAGACAGAAAGCAGGAAGCCATTGGATGAAGGTTCCGTGGGCGAGATTTGGATCCATTCCAAGAGCAAAGCCGCTGGTTATTTCAACAAAGACAAGGAAACGAAGGAAGATTTTCACGCCAAGCTCGCTGACAGCAGTGATGCAAGCAAAGAATATTTAAGGACTGGCGACTTGGGCTTCATGTATCGAGATGAACTTTTTATCTGTGGAAGATTAAAAGATTTGATCATTGTGGGAGGTCGCAACTATTATCCACAAGATATTGAAGCTACAGCCGAAGCCGCTGGAAATGATCAGATTCGACTTGGTTGCTCGGCTGCGTTTACCATTGATCCAACACACCAAGGAGGCGAAGAAGTAGCTCTCGTCATGGAACTGAAAGAAGTGCCGTCGTCGCAACAGGAAATTGATCGCATCAGTGTACAACTGGCCAACTCGATCAAAGGAGCCATCAACACAGAACATTCTCTTGGCATTGCTCAGATCGTTTTCTTAAAACCGCGAACAGTTCCCAAGACAAGCAGTGGCAAGATTGCGCGCGCTTGGTGTCGAAAGGGGTTCTTGGCAGGGACTCTAAATGTTGTCTTTAGCAAGTCGTTCAAGAAAATGACATCCATGGAAATTGACGGCACCAGCGCCGCACCCCTTGGTAGCGAAGCAATGAGTGGAGTCGTTCCAGGAGGTGCATCTGCTTCACAGGGACCCATAACACCTGACAAAATTGAAGAATTGCGTGCTATGAGCAAAAAGGAAATAATTAAGAAACTGATAGCCGACGTCAACAGGATGGGGGGATCCGTTGATCCTGATTCAGGCGTCAACAATGACTCGGCAATTGTCACTTTTTTGGATTCTATGACCATATCCCAATTTAAGGGGCTGTTGGAGTCCCACTACGCAACTAAATTGTCCGACGATTATTTGTTTCGGGAGACCACCAGGTACGAATAGAAAACATGAATACTGGTAACAAACCGATACAAAACATATTGTTGCTAACTTTCATTTTTCCTGTTGCTGCATCTCTAAGCCTAAACAAACTAGCAGAAGTCGTCAAGTTAGGATACGCCCCAGACGATGACTTGGAAGGCAATGCGGGACAAGTCGCTGAGGGTTTTAGCTCCCAGGGTAAGGCAGATGGAATCGCCGGAATGTTGGGCTGTCCACCAGGCGTTGCTTGCTGTATCATATCCTAGCTACTGAAGTAGCTTTTTATCATGAAACTCAGGAAATAGAGAGTGTAGACTTCAAATTGCTCCCCTTTATTAATGTTCTACTATAACATGGTTAAGATCGACGATGGCATTCTCTATCCAACTTGCAAGTCCACATAAGAGCAATGACTGGAAGTGTTGCTACAAGTTGCAAGGCAGCTGTAACAGAAAAATTGAAGAGAAGTCCATGCCAGTTGACTAAGAGTCCCCCGATAGCTGCACTGCCAGACCAAGAGAACATATTAACGGACTCTAGGGAGCTCCATCGTCCTCGTTCTTCCGCCGGTACGTTGTCCATCAAGATGCTTTTCGTCAGAGGAGTCGTTGAATTTATGAAACCAGTCCGCAGAACGTACAGGATGCAAATCATCCATGCAGGTTGGCCATAGTGGGCACATACAACCAGCAGTGCCATACAAGCGATTCCTGTCCATTTGTGAATGATAGTCACTATATATCGTCCAAATCGTTGCGAAAAAAATTGACCCGATTTCATAAGGCAGGCTTGCAGCAGAGGTGACACAATGTACAAAACTTGAACTTGGACAGGCGAAAAATGGAGTCTATCCAAAAAGAAAATGGGAAAATAACGAATCGACATTCCCGATGCCAAACCGTTGCCCAAGTCTGCAATGGCGACTAGAATAGGAGTCATGCGATGTCTTGGAATACAGCAGTAGATATATTCTGGTGACAAGGTCGCATTTGAGCTGTCCTCGTCGCCATCATTGGATGGATTGTTCGCACAATCGGCATAAAGAGGCACTGTTGCTTCGTCATTTGTTGTCGATAATGAGCCCGAACCTTCCACATTGTTGTGGTTGGTCAAGGCGGTATCGAATGTTTCCACGCTACTACTACCGTTGGATTGGCCAGGATTCTCTAGCCACAGCGGTTCAGTACCATTGATGCTCAAAGAGTCTTCTGGGTTTTCGAATAGATCGTACTCGCGCGGCTCATTTTGTTCAGGTGGTTGCACATTGATAGGGACGTCGTTATCATTGAACAGTAACAATGCAAAAATAGCGGGAAGACAGACTATTTGCCCCAGGGTCATTACGATAGCACAATCCCTCACCGTCCAACTGTCTCCTAAAACTGCAAACATGGTCAGCGCAAGCGCTGGACCAACCGTATTGCCCAGATTGATCAGTATGGAACGTGTGGTAAAATAATAGGATCGATCTCCATCGGCAATAGAATCGGCAAACAAAGCTCCCAGGGCGGTATTGGCAATTCCCCAGAAGATCCCCCAGACAGCCAGTGCGACTACGAGCAAGAAGAAACTTCGTGGTGTGTGGTAAACCGCCATGAGACTCACAACAACAGCCACCAGTCCCACAAGGGACGCAAGCTTGAGCATAGTGTCTCTTCGGTAGACATCCGAAAAATATCCTGTCGGTATCGACGCCAAGAGCTGTGATATACCCATTGCCGCCGAAATCAATCCTACTGCCTCTGGATTGCTGTTAGTTAGCAGGTACACGTAGGTGGCCAAAACGGATTGACTCCAAATGGATCGTCCCGCAAATGCAAATGCCGTGTAATAGAGCGTGAGGCGAATGTTACGATTTATTTGGTGCTGGTTGTGGTGGTTACTATCATTGTTATTGTCGGTCTCAATTTGAGTGTTGTTGCGTTGTAGAAGGGAGGATGAACGTTGGTCCGAGTCCTCGTTCGGGTTTCCCGAGTCCTCTGGACTTGTAGCTAACAGAGCTTCTTCGAGATCATTATTCAGTTGCTCCCTTGGCGCCATGGTCTCTGCAGACATATAATTATATAGCGCTGGAGCTATTGTTTTCTTAACAGTTAGTTGTTGCAGATTGTATTATTTGATTTTGTGGCTTTCTCTAGGTCATACCTCTATGTGCTTCTTTGGTTTCTTGCACGCTCGTTTCGTTTTATCATTCGTGCCACGTACTGTAAAGTGCTCGTACTGTACCGCACATTGGATCTGCATACTGTACAGTACTACAGTGTGTCAAGTCTTTCAAAATCGTTTTAGACGCTTTGTTGATCTGCTGTAAATCTTTCTCCTCCACCACACTTTAAAAAAATGTGTCCTTGAATCCTTCTTGTTGAGATGTGCTGAACCTTGTTCCAATCAGTTGTAATCCCATACTATACTTGCAACAAATGGACCAACACAAAAGAAGAGAACAGCAACAAAGAGCAGGACAGACGGATGTTTGATCGATCAGAAAGGCGCTGCAGAATTGCTTGTCATACACAAAAATAAAGGATATTGAAGTACTCTACAATCGAGAGATTTTTGGTTTTTGTAAGAGTATGGCAGCAAAGGCTGCATTAGCACTCGGTGTTCTTTTTTCTGTGCTATCGTGTGACGCTTTTTGTCCTGCTCGACTTCAAAGTCAGTCAGGAAAGCATGTATCCCTAGTCAAACTCCAGAGACTGCCGTTGCCTTCCAAGAGTAGAGGTTCGCCACCGACTGTCATTAAGCAGTTTCACCAATTATTATCAAGAAATAGTAGAGAAAGCAACACAGAAAACGAAAGCAACATCGACGAAAGCCAATCGAATGAATCCAATGATTTTGAATGGAAAGTCGGAAACTTGGAGGACGACTTTCAAGCCCTGGAACAAGCCATCCGTTTTGAAAATGCCGAAGCCAATCTGCAAGAAGCAGAGCGAATTGAAATTATGAATACCTTTGCCAAGCAACGACGATTGATCCTGCCTGATGTGCACAAATTTGTGACAAGTCCACTACGATGGTCACTGTTGTTTGTGCTGCTGCAACGTCTTTTACAGCATCGTTCTTCCAACAACCCAGTCGCTCGATTCATGGCCCGTCATCAGGTGCTGACACTCCCCTGGGACATTCAGTTTTGGCTCACAGTGGTTGTGGCACCAATACTCTTTCTGCAATTCAAAAAATGGACCATGCCACCACCCATACCCATACCAGAAGATTTAAAGGGCCTTGACCCCGAATATCTTCGATTTACGACTACCGACTGGGAAGAGCCCAGCACATCATGTCGCGACTATGTGCTATGCTTGACGGAACAGTGGGTTTCGGCGGTGAAGGGTGCGGCGTGGCTTGGGGCTATCCGACTGATCTTCTTTTTTGCGACACACTTACCAAAATTGTCCCACAGTATTCGTGTTCTTCCATATTTTCAGCCAACAGTGGTTGCACTGCTCCAGCTTTTTACGAGATTAGGAGCTATGGTCTCTTTGCACCAGTTTCCAAAACTGATTTTTCAGCTTGAAAGACAAGGACAACAGCGGCCCATCAAAGGCGACGTTGCATACCTGCAAAAACTTGTCCATACCATGTTTCATTGGGGAGTACCAATTGGGATTGGCGCTGATTTATCGCAAGTACTCTTGGGTGCGCCCAAACGAGGTCTGGTGATATTTTATGCGAGTGCTGTGGCCATTCTCGGTTGTATGGAAATTCTATTCAGCCCATCTCGTAAGCCCGCATCTTCAATAAAAAAATCGAAACGAGTTATACGGCCAGGAAAGATGATCACTGCAATTCAAATCCTTGGGGCAAGCGGAGTACTTGCTTTCTTCATTGGCAAGACAAGTCTGCTGTTCTTGCACATATTTGTGTTCAAGAAAAAGCTTGTTGTACCAAGAATACCTTGGCAACAAATTTTGTTTAACGGCACTTTGCTGTTGGCGTTCATAAGACCAGTGTGCCATCTCAGAGCTTTCTCGAAGATTCTTCGTGTTGTGTACATGCACGATATGTCCCTGGCATCCAACGTGAGAGAGATGCACAGTGATCCACAAGAAGTAGAGAGCCGGTACAAGTGGAGATATCGACTCAGATGGCGCGAACCAGAAAGAATTCATGTAGTTATGGACAAAATCGCTGACAACTGGGCCTATTGGTTTTTTGTCAAGGGCTCCGTGGAAGACAAGCTAGAAAAAGAGGATGCCGCTCAGCGGAAAAAAGAATTAGATAATAGTAGCACGAAGATCTGGCAGCTGGCGGAAATAGATATGGAGCTCAACCCGTTCGCACCTCAACCCAATCGAGATACGTGGAAGGAAGAAGCCATGGAGAGGGTCGCAAAGATACATCAAAGGGACTATGACGACAAAAACTTTTCAGATCCGCTCGGGGTGGCTGTTCAGCAAAGACTTGGCATTGGTTTGATGTTCATGCAAGATCATACTCGTCGTTTGGAACCTGGAGAGAAACCTTCTGCTCGGCGACTTCAGGCTCGTGCTGCCAAGAGCGCCGTTGCGCACGTATCGGAACTCTATCAACAGCTTAATGAAAAAACAGCAGAAATCATGCAGAGGATTGAAGACCCTACAGAGAGACAAAACGAAGTAGATCGGATAAAACAAGAAGTAGACAACGAAGTAAGCGCCTTAGCCACGCGACTGTCCAATCTCATACCAAATGAAGCGGATCCAGAGGATGATGGGTTGCGCTTTCACAACATGTTTCCAAACGCATTATTGCCAAGCGACAGGAGTGTCGCAGTCGCTTCACTCCTAAGGAAGTACGGCAAGCCGACCTCTAGCTCTGAGTTTGCGGAAGCTGTTTTATTGGACGAAAGGAACGAGGAAAGCATCCCATCCGATCGCGAAACTGATGAAATAAACGATGAAGGCAATTCCTCCGATAATTCGAGAGACGAATATGTTGAAGCATATTTGAAGCAAAAATTCGGCGGAAATAAAAAGAGCGACAAGGATGACGATGGCCACGATCACGATATCATTCTAACCTAATACCAAATTTTGCGCACCATTTCGTGGAAGGCTCAACTTAACTCTTGTAATCTCTTTTAGTCATCATGGTCGCTATCATCTTCCGCCGCAATTGGAAGTCGCTCAGCAATTCGTAGCGTTGCACTACGCGCTCGCGAATTGGAAGCAATTTCTTCGTCGGTTGCCTTTTGGAATTTTCCCACAGGTCGGAAAGGCTTGGCAGGACCAATCGAGTTTCCGTAAATATCTTTTTCGGGAGATCCTCGTTGTTTTTGAATGGTCCCGTCCCGCATGACACGCTTTGTTGCTCGATCTTCCATGCTATGATAGCTCAGGATAACCAAACGGCCTCCTTCACGTAGCAAGTTAGGACATACATCCTCCAACACCTCTTCCAGGACACGATCTTCCTGATTGACAACGATCCGAAGCGACTGAAAAATACGAGCCAATGTTGCCGTCAATCCCTTTCGTTTCGACTGCCTATTAAATGCGGGTACTACCGCTGCCACAGCCTGTTGCAAATCACCCGTGGTTTTCAGAGGACGGTGATTGACGATCGATTGCGCGATATTCCGTGCTCGATTACGAGGTTCGTCTCCGTACTTCATAAACATTCGAGCCAATTCAGCTTCTTCCATTTCGTTGCACAAGTCGGCAGCCGTCAACGAGGAATCAGGCTGTTCAGTACTACTATCGTTCCCTTTGCCAGCCATCATGCGCATATCTAGAGGCCCATCCTTCATGAATGCGAAACCTCGTTCAGCGGTGTCAATCTGGTGAGAGCTGACCCCCAAATCCAAGAGAATACCATCGACAGCATGGAGAGATGATGGCATTATTTTTTGTGGCGCAGCATTGCTATCACTAAAAGGATAGAGCTGCTGTGGCAGCCGCGTCGCTAATTGAGCAAAATTGGATTGCACAGGAACAAAGAGAGGTTTATCGTCGCTGGGTTGGAGGTAAGAACTTAATCGTTCTGTTGCCACCTTTAATGCTGCTGGATCTACATCACACCCAAACAGTACATCCCCAGGCTTTAAAGCTTGCAAGAGGGCTTCCGAGTGTCCACCTCCTCCCAACGTTCCATCCACAAAGATTAATGGTGATTTTTCGTTTTGTTGTGTTCGTTTACCCGACAACATGCCCTCGATGCATTCCTTCCACATGACGGGAGCATGATACGTCGAAGCAAATGGCAACAAAGCAGGATCGACGGATGGTGCTTGGAACACGGCAATTGCTTCATCATCATCACCATCATCATCATTGTCATCATCGCCTTCTTCACTTGTCGCTGGTTTTCGTTTGCTAGATTTTCTCGTTTTGGAAGATGAAGAAAACGATCGAGTTTTGGAATTGGCAGCAAACAATCGGGACTTGATGGAGTGGCGACGTATGCTTTTCCTGCATTGTGGTTGTTTGAAGCAATCAAAAGGAACGAAAGCTTCTGCTCTTGGTATTATTGCTGTAGTGGAGAAAAGGGCTGCTGCTGCTGCTGCTGCTGCCGATACAGTGGTTACAGCAGAGTGAAATCTCATGGTAGTTTTGTTTGTGCGGTTGTTGATACTAATATCTTCTTCGAATGTATATTGATGGCAAAAAATCGGCAATCGCTGTCGCTGTCTAGTCAATAAATATCTATTTATATTTGCACAATAGCTTGCTCGCATTCTCTTGTCTTTCTCTTTCATATATATCGCTTGCCAAATTTCGATAGCAAAAAAAATTTCAAACTGTTTGCGTTCTCTTGCTCGTCTCGCCGAGCACTTGGCACAGGACACTTGAAGTACTTCTGCTGTCGCAGGATTTCCTTTTGTGTGTCGTCTTGAAACTGTTCGGTAGTACTACTGTCATCCATTGTTATGGACAGCAGGACGAGGCGAGTGAGAAAAAAAAAGAAACAATGGAGAGTGTCAGATCGGCCAGTATGCGTCTATGTATTCAGGTTATGGGCCTAATTGTTACGAGATCTTTGGAGGCAGACAGCAGTGGTTACATTTTACTAATAATGGAGTAAATACTACTAGTAATAATAGAGTAGTAGTCTAGTACTACTAGTACTACTAGTAGTACTAGAGTACTAGTAGTAGACTACTACTAGTAGTAGTAGCAATCAGAGCCATTCAAAAGCGAGCACCATTAACTTCGAATCAACTACAATAATATTATAATAATTACTTCCCGATTCCCGATCAACATGGCCCTACAACATTTCTGACGAAACAAAACGCAACTTGACCAACCAACCAACCAACCGATCAACCGATCAATCAATCAACAATGGCCACATCACTGAGAAGAGCCGACTTGCTCGCCTTATCTAATCTCAGGAACGATGGTCGCAAACCTTCCGAGATTCGTCGTTTGCGCGTCCAACTTGGCTGCCTTCAAACCGAAGGAACCATCGGAGGATCGGCACTCATCGAAATGGGTTTGACAGTGGCGTTGGCCACCGTTCGTGGTCCGATGGAATGTGCCCGACGTGGTGATGAATTACCGGATCGAGCCACGATCGAAGTTCAAGTGCAGAGTGCTCCCTTTGGTTGGGGTGCCGACCGACGGGTTACCAATCCCAAAACGGATCGACGGCTGCTGGAAGCCTCCAATCTAGTCCAGAGAGCCATGGAAGCCAGTATATTGTTACAGTTGCACCCAAGATCTCGAATTCAAATACATGTATTAATCTTGGCCGACGACGGTGGACGACTTTGTGCGGCCGTTAACGCCGCTACCTTGGCCGTCATGGACGCGGGCATTCCCATGAAGGATTTTTGTGTGGCCTGTGCCGCGGGATTGTCGGCGTCAGGTGATACGACACTGGTAGATCTGAACCGACGCGAAGAGTCCAGTCAGGGGGGACAACCGGCTGTCGTGTTGCCGTGTGCCATGCTACCACAACGGGGAACCATTGTCTTGGCACAGTGCGAAGCGAGATTGCCAGATACGGCAACCTTGCACAAGGTGCAGACCGCGGCCATGGAAGGATGCCGCGCCGTTTTTGAAATATTACAGGTAGCGCTTCGGGAAAAAGCGGCAACCTTATTGTCGGCGAGGAGTGGACATGCCTTGGTGGAAAATGCCTTTGTGTCAACAACAATATGAAAGACGAAAGACGAATATCAGTGCTCATTGAGATTTGAGTGACAAATATGAAATGCACTCTATAGTGTACTGGGAAAAGGTCGGTGAATGGAATAAACAAAAAATATTGCTTTGTGTTCTTGTTTTGTTTGCAAGGTTTGCGCGTGTGTGGTGGGAAGGGATCAAGTGAGGAAAATCAATTATTACTTTTCAAACTTTTTGTCTAATATTGATTGTGAGGACGACAACTCTGTGGTTCTGATGTTTCCATCCCATGACACACCTTGTGTAATGTTTGCGTTCTTGCTATGTTGCTGTCGTCGCTGTCGTTGCTGTTGTTGAACAAGGAGGAACGTGGTGCAGACACACGCATGTCATAAAGTATTGGCAATGACGAACAAACTATGGTTAAGAAATGACGTTATCAATGATAACAGTGGACATATATCTTTGAGATCGTGAGCTGGCATTACATGCATCGTGTTGGTGAATGTCCATTCCTTTTGCACCACTGTCTCCCTTTTTCACTACTTGCTTTGACTTTGCTTCTAGTTTTGGGATGATTTTTCTCACTTTTGTGCTTGTCCTTTTCGTATCAGACCTCAGACAAGTCATCTACCGACAACCACACGTTTTGTTTAGGCTAATCTGTTGTGTTCTTTCCAATTACTCTGAGTGGTTTCAATTTTCATCGCGCTGCTGCTGAGGATGAGGATGAGGATGAGAACTACGAATAGGCTTCTTCTCTTTTGTTTGGAACCATTGCTGCTACTATGGATTCAAACTCAATGGGACCATGCTGCCGCGAGGGTGGGCTAGTTTCAGCCAAGTGGGTGGCTTTGAAAAGAAAGAAAAAGAACTGGCTGCGTAGAGTGCGGGTGGCCATCGAAAGTATAAGTAATAATGAGAGGGTTTTCTGTGAGAGTTGCTGTGCTTATGAGTAGAATTACTTGAGGGATAGTTGCATTTGCTAGGAGTTCAACGAGACCCTATCTCTGTTTTCCTCGTTTGTTGAAATAATTGAAGTGGTTTTTCGGACTTGGGTCCCGATTCGAGCACGACTCAGGCAAATACTGTAGTACTCCCATTAAATAGGACTAGACTACTACTGAAGTCATGTATTCTCCTCAGCGTCAAGTACTGTTGAGACACTTTTATCTTCTATGGCTCTGCACACTGCACAATATCTTCTATCATACTTCTGATAATCGTCAAGAAAATAAATACACCACCCAGCATGTTTAAAAGGCTCATAGGCAAGAAGGAAAATGAACGCCGAAAAGTCATTGTCCTGACAGCTGACCACGGATTGGTAGGCCGGGCCATTCTTCCTGCTCTGGTCTCGCGGAAACTGCTGGACGTTTATGCGGGTGTCCAGGATCCCCAACGATTTGGTATCCAGGAGGGCGTCACGACCCTAAAAACAGATATGGATGATAAAAAGGCAATCCATAAGGTCTTCAAAAAGCATAAATTTGATCGAGTGATTGGTATGTGTGAAAGATTTCGTCAGTGACATCCTGAGACAGTTTCGAATGCGAGTTGAATTTTCTTTCTCACGTTTTTCCTATTACGCAGTTGTCGTCCCCGGAAATCGGCCTGATTGGGCAGAGAACGCTCTCGATGCTGCTGATCATTCTAAATGCGTCAAGTTTGTGGTGGCCATTAGTTTAATCATCTCGCCCTCAGATACCTTTTTTGGGGCCAATTACAATGATATGGAGATGGAAGCCAAGGTGCGAACATACTGTTGGTGGCGTTATCGGGATGTTTTTCCAACGATAATAAACTCACTGTTGATGACTATTTTCAGCGATTCTTTCCTTTTGGACACTGCATCGTTCGCCTGCCTCAGCTAATGGATGCCATGGCGCCCCTGTACGCCAAAAGCATCAAAGAGGAAGGAGTGTTTGTAGACCCCCGGGACCCAACAATGCCCTTTCGGTGCATATCGCTCAGTGACGTTGGCAAAGCAGTCACACAGATTATTTTACGGCCGGGCAATCACGAAGAAAGGATATACAATCTACTGGGTCCATCCATTACTATCAACGATCAAGTCGAAGCCTTGAGCAAGGCTACAGGCAAAAAGATCACTTGCCAGGATCAAGACTATGATGAATACCGAGAAACTTTAGAAGCTATGAAAGTGCCTGAATGGAGCATTCACGGGACGTTTGAAATATACAATATGATCGACGAGGCTGATGAATTGATAAACCTTGCGGATACGGGGGATTTTGAAGCCATCACAGGCGACAAACCCATGTCGTTACAAATGTGGTGCAACAAGAATGTGTCCCGTTTCAGATAGGATTGAGCATCCTTCATTCCCATAAGCATCTAGAAATTTACTTGTAATTTTGCTGTCTGTCGTCATACCTTACGTTACGCTTGGGAGGGATGAAGAGTCCAAGATTGCCATTGCCTCACATTCTTGAGGACAATCAGATCAGTCTCTCCTTCCGAGTCTCTCCTCGGCTTTTCATTGAAAATGCATTTACGAGTACCCTCTACTATTCGTGATTCTAGATACCTACCTGCGTGAACCTGCAGGAATAAAAAATCGCCAACCACTCTAGCCAGTGGGTGGCCTATGAAAGTTTTATTTGTGTGGTACTGATAAATATTTAGCTTACTATTTTAGAAGTAGGGTACTAAAAATTTGTATAGTCTTATCTTAAGTTGGGACCTCGGACCTCAAATTCCGACCGAGATAAATATTTAGCTTACTATTTTCAGAGTGGAGTACTAAAGGTTTCTATAATCAAACTTAACTCGAGGTCCATGGACCTCATGTACTCTGTAGAAAAAAATACTAAATTCCTAGCACAGACCTTGGACCTCTTATAGTAGAACAAATAAATAATGTATTGAAAAACAATAATTGTCGTAGTCTGAAATATTTATGTTAACTCAAAACCTAATTTACTTATGTTTATATTTCAGCATACGGTGTTCGGTTGTTGTCCATATAATAATATTTCAGTATACGACAATTAATTCTTGCCCATATACTTACTCCCCATAGAGTTAAAGTTAACACAAATATATCAGAGTACGACAATTGATTTGTATCCATATATCTGTCAGACA
>Ga0210036_1001634_pt1 | contig 24900 bp, 13 predicted proteins | sample CryGeymeta201515_FD_185469 | JGI IMG/M metagenome (GOLD analysis project Ga0210036, IMG submission 185469) | Groundwater microbial communities from Crystal Geyser aquifers in Utah, USA - Crystal Geyser metaG 2015-15 (SPAdes) (version 2) | ecosystem: Environmental > Aquatic > Deep subsurface >...
ATATTTCAACACGGGATTAATTGAGGTATTATTTAGCATATTATTTAAATTTCATGTAAAATAGTAACGTCACTCTAAATTTAGGATATGAGCTCTAATTGGCGGACCTTCCAGGGATTCCAATTACCAAAAAGATCTACGATCTGGATTAATGTATGGAATCCAGGTGTTATGTTCTTTTTGCTCACATTTGCTTCACATACCGTTGTTGTTTCGATGAGGATTACAGTGGGGGGGCTATGTCTAGAATCCAGAGTGTTCTTCTTTTCTGAGTTTCGAAGATTATCCCCCCATTGTTCTTTTGCATCCGTGGGCTGACTCTTCTTTGCATTTTTTCTTTGCAGGAAAAGAGTAGCAACTATTACTATTAAGCACTAGTAGTAGAAACAAAAGAAAGAAGCAAAAAAAGAACGCGAAAGACCAAGAAGATACACAGGATCCCCAGGCTGAGTAGGACAGAACATCCACGGGCAGCTAGCGAAAAGTTTCCGTGTTGGCCAAATAAAAGGAAATCATAAAATAATGTCGGCTAATGCAATTCATTATCATTAATATCAACTCGAACGTTGAAATTGAGTGAAAAAGAAAAATTCCGGTCTCCAAGCGTTTTCTCGACTTGCACTAATGTTCATTGACGGAGTAAGTTACAATTTAGGAATTGTTGGAGTGCCTTCGGTCACCTTTGAAATGGTCGCTTTCAGGTATGCTGGCGAAGGAGATCCTCTGCCCATGTAGGGCAAAGAACCATGAAGTCCTGTCAAGTTGGTGGTGGAATCATTTCGGTTAAAAGTGGTGGCACTCTCAATATGCATGTTCTTGTGTGCAACAGTCAGCTTGAGAGGTCCTCGACGAGAGGAATCCACTGAAAAAGTCAAGGATCCTCCAGAAGCTCCTCCAGAAGCATCTGCGTGCTCATCCTTGGCAACTCCCCAGTAATACGATCTTCCTGGTCGCAAATCTTGTCCATCCACTCTACCGGATCCTTCCACCACCACTAAAATACAGGGTACTCCAGGATGTTTCATTTCACAATTGTCGCCAGGATCCAGGGTAAGAATCATCACTTCAAACTCGGGCACAGGTGGAGTGTACCTAACAATACGTGGATCCTCCGGTTCTGGCTCTCCGACATCAATGGACGGGCCACCCATGGTGTAAGTTAGCATTTCGACCAAATTGTCCACGTCTTTAAATTTGGGCGTCAATCCTGCTCTAACCACATTATCACTGCAGGCCATGCATTCAATGATTTCTCCTGCTACATAGGCATGAGGTTCATTGGCCGCCATAAAGAAGGATTCACCGGGAGCAATCAAAAGATAGTTTAAAAATAGGGGCGACATGGCGCCAGCATCGCCCGGGAATTGCGAAGCGAGACGCAAAATAGCGCGAGCACATTTGCGTTCCCAGGCGGGGGCATCGTGAGGATGGGGGTGGACCACATTCTGCTCGTTCTGCAGCCGGCTCAAGAGTTTGTTCAGTTCCATTTTGGAACGTTTTGGGTCACAGGACATGAAACTGGCAAACAATTTCTGCAGAGCTTCTTTCTGGGAATCTGGAGTATCGGCAAGGAAGACCCCCAATTTTGCTTCCTCACTGATGCAAGCAGCAAATTCGGGATGCTTTTTCAAGAGCAACGCAACTTCTTCCAAACGACGGAATCCACACATGGCCTCAAAGGGAGTCAACGCGATGGCCATTTCTGGTTTATGGTTGGCATCTCCGTAGGCTTGAGGATTTTCTGCGTTTAATCTAGCAGCCATATTTTTATCTGGATGTGCTTGAATGGACAAAGCTTTTCCGGCGCTCAGAACCTTGAACAAAAATGGCAAATCCTCGCCAATGGCATCTTTCAAAGTCCTGTTGCTGCCATCTCCCAAAGTGCTGGGTCCTTTCGCGTGAGTGCCAATCCACAACTCGGCATAGGGTGTATCAGGATCAATTTCCTCGATAATTTTGCTTTCGAGTGCATATCTGCCCACACGAGAGTCCATACCTCGAATACCCCAGGCGTAATCTTTCACCACTGGCTTGAGAGGGATCAGCGCCGTTTTACCATTTTCGTTCGACATTTTGATGTCGGAGCTGTAGTCTATTTTTGTAGTACCTTTCTGGAGGTGCAAAATATAAATTCGCTTTCTGCTAAATGTTATTTGGGTGTCCTGGAACTATTGAAATCGCAAGGAACGGGACGAGTAAACCAAGATGATGAGTACAGGTACAGGTACAGTATTAACTTGCTTGAAGGTAATGATTTTGTGGTCGATTGTGTTTCTACCAGTAGTCTAGTAGTAGACTTCACTTCATGTTGCTGTCTTTTTTGGGTGATGATGATGACGAAGCCTATGCTCAGAGCTCTCTCTCCAACTAAGATACTCTTGGAGAGAGCTCGAAAGGCAAGCGGTTTACCAGTTCAAGTACTAGTAGACCTCGGTACTATGAATAAAACCCGTGATATTATTGGAAGTCATATGACTCGTAGAGTATGTAGGTATTCCAAGTCTAGTAGACTAGTACTGTACTAGTAGTAAATCTAGTTGAGTTAAATAATGTCACTGATCTCGAATCTTGCAAAGTACAATAGACCCTAACAAGCAAAAAATAATAGACTAGTCTACTAGTCTAGCTAGGAGTATGTTGTACCAGTAGTAGCACGTTGTGCAAATGATGCCCACAGGCAAAACTTAACATTTTTGCGAGCATCCAAAATCAAAATCTAGTTACTCGTAGTAAGGAACGAAAGATTATACGCACTTGAATAGAATTAGGAGACACCGTTGCTATTCTTCTCATAGCTCAGGGTGGAGTGCCATAATATCATGAGCCCGGCGAGAGGTGTAGAGCAGGAGCCCCTAGTAGTGGATGACGACGACACAGAATTGAAGGAACGCTTCAATGACGAAGAAGTCGAAGAAGACGATGATGATTTTATCAAGGAACAGGAAGAAGAGTTAGAAAAAGTCCTCACAGAGGATATTTACAGCCTGCTGTATACATCACCTCTGTGTGGCTTGACGTACGTGTTTGCATTTGTCATTTTTGCGTTACAAGCGGGTCTTCTGCTATTGATTTTTATTGATTTGGTCGATATGTCTTCCGAGCCCAACGAAACGAACGATACGAGCAATCGATTAAATTTACCAGTGGGAGCTGAACTCGAAGTTACCATTGCCCAGGCAAGTTGAGCAGCCAGAGAGCGGGACTTCATTCGGCAAATAATAACGTGCTCAGTTCTCGCATCTGACAATGCATCTTGTTTCGTTCATTCCATACCAAGTTCGTTGCCATGTTGATTACAGTAATGGTCATGGCATCGGATGGCGATTGCGTCAAGGGCATTATGCAGCTTACGGAGGGCTACGACCCCTCTATTATGCAGGACAGTCCAAACGCTACTTTTTATAGATGGTTCCTTACGGGAGTCATACAGACATTAGTGGGACTATTACAGTTGGGCCTTTCCTTTGTCTTGACCATGCAGTCCACTACGGTCATCGATTTAACGCTGAACCTGACTGGTTTATACTTCATCCAAGAATTGGATGACATGGGCTTTACATTGGCAGCTCAGGGATTGGTCTCTAAAAAGTCTCAAGAAGACTGTGCTCATATTGCCGAGCTGAATAGAGCCCCATCCCCAGATGACGTGAAGCAGAAAGCTAAAATCACCAAGCGGCTTATCATCTTCTGTCTTGGAATAGCTCTCTTGGTCCCCTACTTTTTGGTGGTTGTATGGCAGTATCTCGGAATTTTCATGTGCAAAACTCTTTACGTGCAGTTTGGCGACGCCTATGACCCAGACATGTCATACTACTCTGGAATTTTTGAAATTCAAGGTACAGTCGGCTTTTGTCGTGAATGCGTTGCGATGCACACCTTTTTCTGCAAATCATGCCAAGAAATGATACCAACACGTTGCTCCTCTGCTTCAAATTTATACTACTAGGATACTCGTTTAGTGACCGAATTGACCGCCGTCCACACTATAAGGATGACACAGGTAAGAAGTTTCAGAAATTTGGATAGTTTTCTTGTGATGACTTCACACTCATAGGGTTTGTTGCATCAATGACCATGAACACGTGCTACTGACAGGATCGCTCAGACTTGCATACTGTAGAACTGAGAGAGCGTGGTGCTTCTCACAAGAGTCTGACGACCCATGCGACTATATCATGAAATCATCAGAGACAGAAAACTTTGACGTCATAGAAATAGCACTGGATGGCTGGCTTGTCAAGACGGATTCTGGTGATGTACCCGTTGATTGGCTAGCTGTTGCCTGCTACGATTGCAACAAGGAACGCTGCAACGGAGTGTGCAGAGACAACAGATGTGATTGCGAAGACAATCAGGAGAGACTTGGATTCAACTGTGAATTTGAAATACCCACATGCAGGTCCTATGCACTTGATTTCAGAACAAAAGGTAGCCTAGCCAGCATTCCCGGAGCGAGGCTTTTCCTTGAGACGCAATTTACAAGTCTTACTGGACGATTGAATCGTCCATACGACCAGGGATTTGGTTGGATTCCCGCAGATGACCCACCTCTTACTCTAAATGGCCGGCTCTGGTATGTTCCAAACCGCCTTTGGCATCTACCAAGCAACCAGAGACCGGGAAATGATGGTGGCTCCTACTTTGTCGATTCTTTCATGGTGTTTATGGGGAGACGCTGGGTAATCTTCAGTGTTGCGCCCAACGACACACCACCTTACACTTTTGTGGACTTCCATGTGAAGATCCGAGACATTGTCATGAACCTAAACAACAACAACTTGGACAAACTAAGGGCTATTACCAGGGGCGAAGACTTCTCGGCATACAAACCCGCTTTCTTTAGTACACCGGTTAACTTTGGATCAGAATCCCATGGTGTAGAACCATCGGGTATTCAGTGGGTTTTGGCGACCCAAGACGAGAAAAACTCGTCAATGGTAAGTGATTACCATGCAGATGGTAATTCTCTAGTTTTCGCCAAGCTACTCTGCGCTGATTGTAGTAACGAGAATGATCTAATTGTACCGAACAATAAGGCCGCTCAATCATGCTTCAACGATGGCATGTGCACCAGTGAAGGGCAATGTCTTTGCACTTTTTTTTATGACGGAAGCCGCTGTGAATACGTTCGCGCCTGTTGGACGGACGACGACTGTTACAATGGCGGCAGATGTGACCTTAGCACAAATATATGTGAGTGCCCGGACGATGAGAATCACGGTCTCTTGTGTCAATACCCAAATGATATCAAGGACCCTTTTTTCTGCAGTCGCAGAGAGAATGACTGCAATGCTGGTACCTGCAATGGCTACGAGGAGAAATGCGATTGTTTTGAAGGTTACCAAGGCAACAATTGCGAAGTACAGATTCCGTCGAAATAGAAGGATTCGTCAACGGAGGAAACATAGTCATGGCTTGGAAAAGGAGTGACTGTCTTTTCGTTTTGCACCGGCTTGCGCCGAACCATGAAGATTTGGCCTGGCACGGTACATGGAGCCCATAGATAGACAGCTACTCCAGTATGTGAATATTATTCCTCTTGTAGTGACTATAGTTGTGATCCCCATAAATTAGACGTTCCAGTTTTTTTCTTTCATTCCCTTTAAAATAGTTAGTATCATTTCAAAATCAATTCCTTCTGGATGGCACCCTTGTCAACTGTCTTGTATTCTACGTGCCGTCCATGACCTCGAGTAAGCCAGTAGTGAGCTCCGTCTGCTGTGGCCGCCTTTATCCAGTAGTCTAGATTGTCGTGCTGTATCCGGAGACCAAGCATGGCGTCGCCTGTGCATGTATCAACTTTCCCGGCATCGTGCAGACGAAGAAACTTTGACACGTAGGCTTCTCCGTTTCGAAGAAGACCCCTCAGTTCCAGCTGATTGTCAGTGGAGCTCTCACCGAACACCTCCACAATACCTATTGCCGCTCCTCGGTTATCATCCGCTCTTGTGTCCGAAAAGGAAGTATCGGCAGACACAATCTCTACTCCGTGGTAGGTAGCCGAGAGAACCGCTGGGCAATCACCTGTGGGCTTATGTCCTACCACAACGCGCTGAATCTCATTTTGTAAGAGCCAATCAGCCACTGACGTGTCCAAGGGATCGCTAGACACTTTTTCAAAGACCAATGGATTGTCAATTTCTTGAGCAATGCGTTCTGGGTCCGTTCGTATTTGAGTAGCATGGTCGCTAGTGATACATCCTCCGTCCCCATAAGAATTGCTAACGATAGATCTTCCCCAAACAGCTGGCCTGTTCTGCAAAGCCATCAACGTGTCTCCTCCGCGAGAACTCCGGTCTGCGTTCCAGTACGGGCGACTACGATAGTCCTCCAATCCCCTTTCGAGATATTTATTCAATGCACGAACCCAGGCTCTCAAATTCTCTACAATTTCACCCGCTGGCGGTTTGCTGATGGGATTTTCAAATTTGGTGTCATCTCTGGGAATATACTTCATTGTGTTGCAGTCGACGGCCCCATGACAAAACAGGGTATTCCCAATGACAACTGCAACATTAGCGCATTCCATGTATTGTCTCAAAGACCCATTCGGGTCTTCAACCTCATACAAAAAGGACTCTAAAACTTGTTCATCAGTGATGGTTGATTTGTTTACACCCAGTAGCACGGACAGTTCCTCCCGACGAAACCGAAAAGTATTTGGACAACCCAAAGTATGATCCAACAAGTACTTTAATCGGTTTACTCGCGTATTGAGGTGTTCTAGAGATTTTGTCGCATTCATTTCTTGTTGCTCTTGCAGTTGTTTCTGTTTTAGATACTGCTCTAGCGTCGGCGCTGTCGGATCCCAATGAGGAGGGGGGATCGAGGAAATCTCTCGTTGCATATCATCGTCGGCTAGCTCTGCCGTCAGTCTCAGCTTATTCAAATCACGATTTCCCACCAGCAAATAAACTCTCTCGGGGTATCGCTTTTTCAAGTCGACCAATGCCCGAACTAAGCGAATATCGCCAGGACCCTTGTCGACAGCATCCCCTCCATAAACAAAGTAAGTGTTTGTGCCTAGTAAATCCAGGATAAGTGTTTGGGCTGTGCTCATTTCTTCTTGGACTGTAAGTACGTTGGACTGATCCACATATCGCAAAAAATAATCTGTATTGCCTTCCACATCCGTTACATAGCCCAACAGAAACTTGTCGTGCGAGGAGTATCCCTGGCTGTCTGGCGGCATGGCCGATGAAAACGATCGAAGGAGAGATGGAGACCGTTCAGCAGCACAAGTAGTAGTAGAGCAAGCGAATGAAATTGTCTCTTTGGGAAAGACAAACCAAATGAGGAAGAAAAGTACAAGAGAGAAAAATGGAAGGCGCAGCGGCTGCATTATGTCAGATTAAACTGACTGTGTTTTATCTGCCGCGGTTGATGTTGTTGCATCGATCATCATCTGTCTGGTCTGTTTCCCTTATTATTGCTACCAGGTACCAGGTACAAAGGCCTAAAATAACAGAAAGCAGCTTATGGATTTCACATTATCTATCGCCAGCCAGGCATTCACGATAGTGACTGAAAAGCTACCAGGTCCAACTGCACACAACATTATCGTCGCTCTGTGACATTAGACCTACTAGTCTACTACCAGGTAGTCTACGATAATTCACCTGGATAGTTGGGAAAGTGAAATTCTATTGCTGATCAGAAGCAGTTTTGCACGTTTGGTGACGAAGTAGGCCAGCTACTCTTATTAGTTACCATGGTATTTCTACCATACCTGGTAGTTATAGCTCTACCGGTACTTGTAGTGGCAGATTAGTAGTGTTTTCCTGCAAAATGTGCGTCCATAGTAAAATAGTCACGAGTGATGAATTGAGATTTCCGAATCTTTCGCCAGAGCAGGTGTGCTGCCTCGCGGATTAAAACGGGATTACCTTGCTCGTGCTTTGATTCGTGTTTTTCAGAACGTATTATTTTTTCGATGTACCTGCTGGTACCTGGTGGTACAGTAGTCTACTAAATAGAAAGCAAGTGGAAAGGATCACACAAAAGCAGTCACATAAAAAATTAAATCATAACTCTTGAAGAAAAATGGCAGCAAACGCAAAACAATCAACACGAACAAATAATCTCGAGTTCCAAGTTGACGAGACTGGAAGCGACTTTGAGCATGGTAGCAGAGGAGAAGTGAATGGAGCTGCAGTGGCCGGCGCCTGCTGTGGTGGCTTGTTGGGAGGACCCATTGGCGCCGTTGTGTTGGCAGCTGGTGCCGCTTATTTGGCAGCAAAAAAGGAAGGAGACGCCGGTGATTGGGCACGAAAAAGTGGCAGTACCTTGAACGAAGTTGGAAAGAAGGTCGTCACGTTCGAAAAGGAAAATAATATTCTCGATAAGACCACCAAAGGTTTGATCAAGGGAGCTGGCTGGGTCGAGAAACAATTTTCATCAACCAAGACAAAGCCATCACTTGAAACAGAAGCAAATTTGACTTCATAACCTATGTATTTAAGCATCGTGCCATAACAACATGTTAATTTTGTACACCTCTAGTTGTTTTTTATCGCGCCTTCCCTTGTTGGTGGTGTGCTCGGAGCTCGGAGTGAGCGCCCCGTGCGAGCATGAACGACTTTTCTTATCACCGAAATTCGGGTACATTGCAAAAGGTCCAGCCATATTCTACCACTAATCGCTGTATTTCGCGTTGAATTTTACCCTGAAGGTCGGGTTTGGATTCCCAAGGACTGCGACCACCTCCCAGCAGATCCATGGATTGTAGCAAGAGCGAGGTGATACTGTGAACAGTTTCCAGTGCCAACCACGGTTGGATTGGTCCCAGAGCATTCTCCTCTAAATAATTAGTAGTCTCCCGTTGATAGGTCCTCCAAATAATTTCAGCCTGTTGTCTATTGGCGCATACTTTGCGGCACAGTAAGAGCAATTCGAAACGGGGATCTGCCAATGCAGCTTCTTCCCAATCCAGGACGGATGAAATGCGTGGTAGAGACCGCCTTCCACCATCAGCACTGCTTCGGTTGATCGTAGTAGCAGCTTCTTCGGGTGTTGCAAAGATAAGATTTTGTGGTTGAAGATCCATGTGGCACAGTACCAGTGATGGAGGAGATTCTTGTAAGTATGGTACTTGCTGTGCTAACACCTTGATGGCCTCTCCCAGCACATTAACGGCTGCTTTCAAAACGACATTGCTCTTACTGGTGGTAAATGCCATGGTTTGTTTCATTTGTTCGTGTTCTCTTTGATAAAGATCGACCATTGTTCGATAGGTAAAACCATGACGAAGTGTACTATCGCTGTCTGTTGACGACGGTCTGTTATTAGTCTTACTATTAGTAGGCGGAGAACGACGCAAATCCCTTGTTTCCGTGGTTATAATATTATCGAAACAATAATGCTGGTGGTGCATGTAGGCGTGCAGGGGTAGAATCACGTTTCGTAACACCGTTTCTGTGTAAGCAACACATTCATCTTCTGGAACGCGACCCCACCGTGGATGTGGTTCATCAAATCCATATTCTCTCCTCGTCTTGACCATGGTTTCCATCCATGAATTATCGGGCCCGAAATTCGTAGTGGTGTTAAAAAGCATGGACTTTTCTCCTACGTAGGCCAGAACGGACCATGGTTTGTCGTTCTTGGAACTGTTCAAGTCGTGTTCCTGTTGTTGTTCGCTGCTATTGTTGTTGCTATCGTGAGAAAAATAGAGAACATCGGGTACGTTGATATCGGGAAGAGCCCTGCGAGCGATTCGGTATCCCGCCATTTCTGATCGGGCAATTTCTATGACCGGACCGTTGATGTTGCTATTGTCGTTGCTGTGAATGTCAGAGGATGACACTTGCACTTGCACTGCATTGCGATTCAGATTCCACCAACAGGATGATGCATTCCATTGTCGCACGACCAATCGATGATTCCCCAATTTCAAGGCTTGCCTCCATCGAATGGGCAACGCTTCGGTTGATGATGATGATGACGATGACGACGACGATGATGATGATGGTCGTACATGTTCGAGCAACCAGACCTGTTGTTGTGCCGATTTTAAATTGCGAACGCAAAGGTTGGTTACCGCGACTGTACCAAGAATGGATGTCAAGTACTCCTGTACGTAGTGTGGCAGAACAAGTGATGAGGCGACCGTTGTATTGCTACGATCTTCATCACCACTGCCATCATTGTTGTTGCTTCCTGTCGGGGCATGAAATGTTTCACTCGTCATACTTTGAACCAACTCAAAAAGTATTTTTTTACCAATCCCTTTTTCTACTACTACTTTTATAATATCATAAGAGTATTATTGCCTTGCACTTTTTCTGTTGCTGTTTCCACTTTCCACCAAGTCTCTTGGATGTGTGTGTGGGCATAATATCAGATAAAAGATATATGAAGAACAAAGCAGCAGTTGGATTCTCTGCCTACTTGACTCGACTACCCTTTCTACTTGTATAACCAATCTACAGCTATTTACTCAGAGTAGCAAGCAAGCTTCAATTATGTCGTTCCTTTCGATAAAGATTGCGAGTAAAAGTTGTGCACGACTACTAGTAGTAGAGTGGGAAGATGAAAATGGGGACTGTCTGTCTGTCTGTCTATCAGGTTATTAGGGGTTAGGGGATTCTGTTTTATTTTACTTGAGAGTTCGAACCCTAATGTACAATCCCTTCATTAGTACTAGTAGCTAGTAGTTGTAGTAGTAGTACTGTGGCTGGAGTAGCTAGCTAGTATGATTGTTGACTTCATCGTCCCTCACAACATGGTTTGTCGATAGATCGTGATGATTATTTTTTTACTGCGATTGTCTTGATAAGTTCTTTCATGGAATAGTACTGTGAATTCATTTTCTGGTCTGGTCACACGTCAAACCAACTCTCTATTTTGATACCAAGGCAACAATGGACAACAGCAATAACAGTAGCAGTATTACGGGTGATCTGGAAGAAGATTACAATGAAAATAACACGGAAGCTACCACTGCGGAAATGGGATATTTGCTTCTTCCACAATGCTCGGTTTATCTCTCGCCACTTGCTTCTACTACTTCTGCTGACACTTCTACCACAAACGACACCACAACCACAAACACCACAACAAAAGCCACTACTAATAAAGAAAGCAATAATTCTTCTCATCAGCTAAAATGGACAACAGTGAATATTGTGTCTAATAACGGAACGCAAACTAGTTACGGAGAAGGATTGGAAGCTTTTACAACAACAACAACAACTTCTTGCTGTGCTTCTCCTCCTCCTCGTCGTCGTCGTCGTCATCGTCGCTGTTGTTCTCATTGTCACTTGGTACTGCACCAAAGAAACATATCAAACAATCATGATCATCATGAAACCACACAAACAACCACAGAGCCGCCAGAATGGACTTTATATTTGAACAAGGCACCACGATTTCAGGGAACTGTCAACGATATGATCCATCATAGGAAACAACGACAACAACAACCAGAAGAAGAAGAAGGCAACGGAGTTGACTGCTGTCGACAGAAGAAACGAGATGATGCTGCTTTGTGGTTGGGAGCTGTTTTGCAGGCACAAGATTACGGATACGTATCTATTCAAGATTTTCAAATACTAATAATGCTGAGGAATAACAAACAAGAAGAAAGAATGGCTGTAGAACAAGAAACAGATGACGCTCCTACTACCAAATCAATTTTCCCGCATCGAGCATCCCTTCTTGTCACACTATCCTTTCCGTCGTTGGCCACTACTGATTATTCTAAGACTATTGGGAAACGACGACAATCTACTATTCCACGATCCATCAGACCCACAAACAGCAGCAGCAGCAGCAGCAGCACCAGCACCAGCAGTAGCAGTAAGCCTCTGCCTCCCTCGGTGCAACTCATTTTGAGCATTATTCGTTGCGATTGGGAGTGTTTGGAGAAACACAAACAGCAGTTGCAAGAATGGGCCTTTTCATCGCAGAAGCAACAACAACAACATCTTCAAACACAGAGTGCCAAGGGGCACGTTCCGTCCACCTTTTTTCCATCCAAATTGTCTTTGGAAGAATTGTACGGTCGCATACGTGGATCTTCAGCTCACGTTGAACTACCAGCTGTAGCTTCCAAAGTAGTAGCACCCATCAGCAGCGCTTACAATAAAGAATATGACCAAGACCCCCATCATGATGCAGTACAGCTTTCCAACCTGCCCCTGGATATCGTAAGGACACAAATCGCACCGTTTTTGCGTGCCAAGTCATTGGATGCACTGAGGTGTTCTTGTAAGCATTTCTACCAACAATTGCCACAAGTCGTGTTGGGATTAAGGTTGCAATTGTTTCGACATCAAATCAAATCATTGCAATGGATGCGCCAACGCGAACTGCGGGCTCTGTCGGAAGATGACGCAACAACGACGACAACAACAACAACAACGACAACAACAACAACAAAACAACAACAACTAGTGGTAGTCATTCACGGACGTTGCCCAATACAAATATCATGGCATGTTTGGATGATGACAATGACCTTATTCGCTCCATGACGGGGGGACAGTCGGTGTGGTTGCGCCCGCGATACCAGAACTGTACTGCGTTGGATCGAGTAGACTGCAAGGGCTTTCGATTTGATCAGTTCACGGGAAACGAGATGAATGAGGGCGGTACGCAAGCTGGGAATGATATTTTGGCGCGGAAAGCGGCCAGAGGCGGTTTCCTGTGCGACGAACCTGGGCTTGGAAAAACTATTACAATTCTTTCGTTGATACTTCAGACAATGGGCCTGTCGACCGAAAGCAAAGAGTCGGATGAGACGAGTGTTACAGCGGTGGACTGCCACCAGAAACAATCAAAGTGTGCACCACAACCTTCGGACGACGATATTTTTCGAGCCTACTGGAAAGAACTAGTTCCTCTGGAATTTCGACGAACGGAGCTCTCACGCCTAATGAATAGGCTCAAAAAATTGGATCTTTCTTCTTGCTATTTTCTGCGACCGATTGATCCAGAGCGCGACGGTTGCGATGACTATTTCGATGTAATCCAACATCCAATATGTATCAATGATATCTCCCGCAAGATATCCTATGGTCTTTACGGGACCGACAACTCCAATTTCGATTTGTTTGTGGCAGACGTAGAACTTTGTTTCAGGTAGGCAGAGCAACAACAAAATACTAACCATATCCTTCGCTTGTTGTTGTTACTAACACTACTTCATCCCCGTGTTCCTTTCTTTTTACTGCGCAGAAATGCTATGAACTACAATCCTGAAGGCCACGAAATTCACAATGCAGCTAAAAACCTGTTGAATCGTTTTCACAAGGAGTTGCTTGTACAATTTAAAATGGACCAGGTCGGGTCTTTAAGATCATCCGCGTCCAACACTTCTTTGAAGCCGAATTCTTCCGTTGCTCTGCTATTGCAGCGAAAGTCAGAGCAAGAGTTCCAAGAGTCGCTCATCCAATCATCCACAACGCTCCTTGTTGTTCCAAGTGTTTTGATCGAACATTGGGAGGTAAGACTTCACTACTGCTACTACGCTGTGCGTTGGCACGGTTGTTCAAAACTATATCGCTGACATTGATGATTTTTTTTACCTTAACATCATTAGGAGCAAATCAAGATGCACGTTGATTTTCAATACTGCACCCCTGTCAACAGAGTACCTCTGATCTATGAGTATACGCCAACGAGAAAGGCGGCGCTCGGATTGGAGGAAGCGCTGCGACTTTGTCAGGTTGACAACACTCACTTCCCGTTGATTTTCGTCGACAAGGGTGGCACTCACAAACTGCCATCTGCAGAATTCTTGGCAATGTTTCGCATTGTTATTACGACCACAAAACGTTTTACCAATGAATGGAAAAATGGCAGCTTCCAGGAGGAACTTCAGAGGAGAGAAAATGAGGAGGGAGTCCGTGATGGCAAGCATGTCAACTACAGGCTCATGGAATATGGTTCTACTGACGAAGAAGCTTGCCCGTTACTTAAGATCAATTTTCTACGCCTGGTTGTAGACGAAGGTCACACCATGGGCCGAGGTAAGGCCAATTCGGCAATTCGCTTTGCAGCCTGGATCACTGCCCAAAGACGCTGGGCAATGACTGGTACACCAACACAGCAAACGGCTTCGCAAAATGGGCTCAGCAATATGCTCAATTTAATGCAGTACGTACAACATGACTTTTTTACACCAAGAAAGTCTGGCGACGTGACTTGGAAGCGGCTTATTACAAGAAGCTGGAAAGATGGCCATCTTGCTTCTTTCTTTCGGCTTCGCTCCCTGCTGTCACTTTTAATGACCAGGCATACGAAAGTGGATATTGAAGAACTATCTCTTCCAATCTATAACACTTCGTACATTCCGATGAGCCCTCTTGAAGTTATCACTTATAACACTCTTGTTAGTGCCGTTCAACAAAACCTAAAGCTGACGTCCATGGAAGGCAGTAAAACATCTGGCGAGCAAGACAGCCTTCTGTACAGAGGCCAGGCAAAACATGCACAACTTGCGTTAACAAATATCCGCAGAGTGTGCACCGGGGGAACACGCGTACTTCCGCGCATTGAACACAGGCACTATGTTGAGTTTGTTGGCCTGTGTCGTATGCAGCATTCACTCCCTCACGACGTGGTTAGTGATCTCGAGCAGTATCTTGGAAGGGCGACAACAGAAGAACTCTCTAGATGCAACTGCTGCGGGATGTTGCTGAGCACCCTGTTAGTTATACCATGCGGTTGTTTAGTATGCACTGAATGCTTCGATGGAAGCAATGTTTGTGTCATGTGCAATAAGACATTCGACGTGGACGACTTCCAAATACTACAACCTGGGTTGACGTATGAATGGGTGAATACAGAAGATGAAGCAACCGCGGAGACCAGAGAGAAGAATCCACGTGCAGACCCGCCAGCACCTGTCGATGTGGTTACTCATTCTAACGTGAGAGACAGCAACAATAATTTGCTTGCGCTAGAAGAGAGAGGTGACATGCCTGTTGAAGGGGAGCAGAATATGCTGCCCTTGCGACCTGAAAGTGAACGAAGAAGGACAAGAAGACCTGGGGATGGTCATGTTTGCGAATATAGTAGATCATTCACACCTGGCAAGTGCACTCTTTGTTTTGAGGTTCACAATTCGTGCAAGCTTGTCAATGCAGATTCGTGTTGCCAAATCTGCTTTCTCGAGGCAAGGGATTGTCCCAAGGAAGAAAGCAAGTCCTACTTTCTTGTCAACAAACTATTGGGATTGTATGAAGAAGACCAGAAAAAAGTGAGAAACTTCGTTTCCTTTACTGGTGATAGGAATTCTGCTGGAGTAAAAGGAAGTCATCGTCGGTTAAAGGTAATTATCTTCTCGCAGTTTCGAACAACGTTGAATCTTGTTGGAGATAGATTACTTCGGCGCTTTGGCACAGCTTGTGTTGCCGAATATTGGGGTAGCTACCGTTCAGCCGAGCTACTCAAATTCATTCATGACCAGGATTGTTTTGCCATGTTACTCTCAAAAGATGGGTCGGAAGGTCTTGATTTGAGCTTTGTGACTCATTTGTTTTTTCTTGAAGCCATCTGGGACAAGTCCTTGGAACAACAAGCTGTGGCGAGAGCGTGGAGAATGGGCGCGACTGGTCCCGTTAGAGTCGAGACGCTACTGGCAAAGAACTCTGTGGAAGAACAAATGTTCAATCTGGAAAATAATCTAGCAGCAGTCGTCGAAGGTAGATTGGCCGTGGACGAAAACAAAGTCACAGGAGATGTCCTTGCAGCTGCAGAAAAGCAAAATGGGACAGACTACCAAAGAGCGAAAATTGGGCATTTCCTCAAGTCACTCCGATTGATTCCAAAATTAGAGCTGTGTCCATTGGTTGCACCAAATGAAGTCGAAGAACGATTCGGTCTATCCATATTTCCCGTAGAGGAGGTTTCAGCACAAGAAAAAGCTGAGGCTGAACCGCCATCGAAAAAGCAAAAGAAGGCGCACCGCCAGGTTCACTTTATTTTACCAGCATGACTTAGCTGCTATATCTTTAATTGTAATCCTATAACATTCCGCCCAACGTTGTTTCATTGAGATCGGACCAGTCCATTCGTCTTATTTTGGTAATCAGTCGACTTAGCCGTTCCATGGCTATTTCCAATACGTCTGGCGATACCCAAGCATAGCAAATGCGAAACATACCAGGTGTCTTCTCATGTTGAGATTCTCCTGGTGTCAAAACGATTCTGGCATAATTGAAAATCAAATGGCTCAGTTTCCGCTCCCATTCAAATGTCTTCTGCGGTAACAATGATGATAAATCGATGTAAACAAAAAGGCCGGCCTCTGCCGGAACATACGGCACTACCATTTCTTCCAATTTGAGAACACAAATCTCATAGCTCCGCCGTAATCGATCTCGTGATTCCTGCAGAAAATGATCGACGAACGTATCATCTGTTAACAATTCGGAGACAACGTATTGAATGGGCCCGCTGACACAACTGAAAATGCTAATGTTGCTGGCCAACAGGGCTTGCATGAACATTTCATTTTGAGAGTACAAGACTCCCACTCGCAGTCCACTTGCCCCAAAGTCTTTTGACAATCCCCACACCATGTGTACATCCGTTCCAAGCTTATTATCGAGAACTTTAATGATGGACTGAAAACCATAATTTAGATTGTTTCGACTATGTAAATTGTTCAGATTGTTGTTGTTGAGCTGGTACTGATGTTGATGCATGGATTGTGGTTCTTGTCCTTCAAAGTTCTGCGCTGAAAGGGCGTGGATTTCATCCACAATAGTGTGAATGTTGCGTTTGCGAGCCCATTGAATGGCATCTCGGAGGACGTATGGTTTGTACACCACACCAAGAGGATTGTTGGGGTTTGTCAATAGAACAAATTTTGGTGTCAGACCTTGTGACATAGCTTGAATGTATGCCAAATTGAGATCTTTCTCTGTAGGCCCCATGGTAGCGTTGGCCATCTGAAATCCAAAAGGAATAATCCCCGCCAGCGATTTCATATCACTGTCAAAGCGGGCATAGTAAGGAGCCGGGATCAAGCAACATTCACCAGGTTCACCAAGGATAAAGAAGAGATAATGTAGTACTGCTGCACATCCACTTCCAATGGCAACATGCTGAGGCCGAACATGTTGCAGTGCCTGTTCCGGCTCGAGGTTTGGCTCCTGCGCAAATAGGAATCGTTTGGCCAAGAAATAAGCCACGGCATCTCGAGCAACTGGCAACCCGAGAAAGCTGTTGTAACAGTAAACCGTACTGTCGGAAAATGCTGCCGTTGCGGTTCCAACTTGCATGAGTCTTTCCGCCAGCACATCCAATACCAATTTATTTTCAGCAACACACATTCCTATATGTCCTGCTGGATTGCGAATCGGATCACAAGCGTTCTGCAGCGATTCCGTATCAAATAATTTGTCAGTGACATACTGTAATATGTATGTATATATATATATATATATATATATATATATATAGTAATAATAATAGAACAAGAGTACAGTAGTACAGGGAACACCCGAATTTTAAAAGAAAGCTCTCACATCACACTCACGTTTAGACAGTACATGAAATCTTCGAGATACGGGACCCGCGAAGATTCCAATGCTAGGACGCCCCTGCTTCCGATCACTCCTTCGGCGGGTGTTCCCTTTACAACGGCAGCCGTGGCCGATTGTGACTGCCGCTTGTCGGCGCCCCAAAGTCCCAACGACCTCCGTTGTCGTTCCTTGTTGGTAAACCATCTTGCTGTAAAGAAAAATATACCCACAGACAATACGAGAGACGTCGTTTCCACGGATAACAATCTGGACGACGAAGATGAAGGCGCCATGGTGCTCTATTGGTGCTTTACTGTCTCATAGATCTTTTCTTCGAACAACGATCGGATAATCAAACCACACTACACCACTACACCACTACACCTGTCCATTCGTATCAAATAATTGGAAATCAAGATAGTGCTGCTGTCTGTTATGTCGGTTATATATACACACTAAAATAGCGTTGAACAGAAAAAATTGTAGAAGGAAAATGTTTACTGCACCTTTCCTCGTGTGACTGTTCGCATCAAGATAAGGGTGTCATGTGTCATGAGGCCTCAAGGCGATGTTGATGGATGATGCGCATAATCTTTGAAGGTCGTCGATCTTGGCTTTGTTGTTGATTGATTCCATTTAGGGATAAAGATTTGGAGTGAACTTTGACAGTGAAACGTGCTTACCATTTTCATCCAAGATTCTAAATGTCACAAAAATATTGTTATTTTTGGCGATACTTCATGTCATCAAACGAAAAGGACAAAACGAATACTCGAGTATCTACTGTATTCAACCTTAAATCACACATAATCAATCCAATTCATCCACCAACGCATCAATTGATCAACATCTACTATTAAAGAAATGGGCGCCACTCTCAAGTATACACTCCTGTTTGTCTTGTTCTTCTTGCTGGCCGTAGCTGCCGTGGCGAGCTTGGCCTTTTTCTTACGCAAACTTACCGTCGAATATGCCAAGGCCGAAGTACCCGACAAACAACACTGGTGGCGATATGCCGTGCCCACGTTTCTGGTACTTTTCACTGCCATCTGGCAGGGCATGGATGCGAGTATGTTCAACTTCCTTTACTTGATCGTCGCTTGTATCGGAATCCCGTTCGCAATTGCATATTATTCTCTCAAGGAAGTATTGGAAAAGAAGAACGAACGTCTGTCCATGTTGCTCGCCCTTTTGTTCCTGGTCAGTGCTACCATTTATGCTGCCGATTGGTTCTGGCATTTTCGCAGCGCACACGCCGCCGAAATGGATGCAGGAACGTTTGAGAACCCCCACGTCTTTGCGCGCAACTGCTACATGATTCCTCTTTGGCTGGCAACTATTTTGTTGGGAGGAACTGCCGGATACCTCTGGCGCAAGGAAGGTCGCAAGGAAAATGAAGACTTCTTGCCTTCTTACTATGTGACTGCTTAATCACATTTTTGTGCCATGTCTCGTATTGTAGCTATGTGATGGCCATAGCAACTTGCAGCAGTATCTGTTCAAAGTAGTGTAAGCGAAGAAGCTCAAGGGAGTCAGCCAAGCCAGTCTAGTTTTTCTTCAAGCCAGACCGAGGGAAATGATGAGTAGAGCTCTAGGGAAAAGGTGAGACTGTCTGATAATGTGCATACTAGACCGGTAGATAAGTATTCAAGCAATAATCTTTTCGGTTAAATAGTATTTGAATTACTTTCAGCTACGTATCCTTTTCAGAAAATGATGTCTTTTATTACGGTAGAGATCGAGATCGAGATCTATTCACAGCTGTTTTTCAGTCCCTAGACGAAAACGTTAACCTTGCTGTACTTCTTGACGCTTTGACTTCTCATTTTTTTTAGTATTTTTTAAAATCGGCAGATAGACGGCATGTGTGGTGGCATCAGGTGTTATGCTTCATAACCTCCTCTTCTATATATTATTGAATTTTTTGTAGCTCCGAGCACATACAGGAGTTCATCTTACAGAGTCAAGCGGGTTATAATCTATCGAAGACTTTATTTGCAAACCAATACTTTCGAAGAAAGATCAGAGTTATGACTTCCAGTACAGGCCTTAAGGCATCCTTTGATGATAGCCATCGTTCGGACGATGAAGAAGATGGTGAGTACTTTGCTACCGATCTCCAGATCCATGAGGTAACGCGGACTCTAAATCTTCGCGCTGGTTCTCAGCAGACAATCAACAGCCGTCATGTAGAAAAGGAAATGACGCTTAACAAGCTCAGGCTGTCGGAAGTAGCGATTGGAAGTGACTGTTTAATTGGTAGGGAGCGAGAACTGTCGATACTTCATGATTGTTTGGTCAGAATTTCTTACGAAAATAAAAACAGAAAGAACAAAGAGCGACACGTCGAACTGGCGTTAATTCAAGGAAAAAGTGGTACAGGCAAGACAGCGCTGGCGATGGCGTTAACAAAGGCGATTGCTGCCACTCCTCGTGGAATAATGGCTTACGGAAAATTTGGTCTCATCGCCGGCGAAAATCCGGATAACAGTGAACCTTATTCAGGACTTGCCATGGCATTTCAGGACCTTTGCGACAAGATGTTGGTGATTCAAAGGAAACATTTGGGGGGTGCAAGGCATTTACAGTATTTGGATCAATTCTGTGACGAACTCCGCAAGGAACTTGGTGATCGATTATACCTTGTGACCCACATTGTTCCTGGTCTGGAGAGTCTGTTGTTTCCTGATGCAAATGATGAGAACAAAAGCGACATCGAGAATCCTAGTATTGAAAATATAAACCGGTCCACTTCGCGTGGTACAGAGAACGCTGAAACAATCCAAAACCAAACAAGGTTTGCCCTTCAAACGTTTGTTCGTGTCCTCAACGCTTACATGGCCCCATTGGTTATAGTTGTTGACGATTTGCAGTGGGTAGATAAGGCTTCATTGACATTCATTGAAGCTCTATCGAATGATAATGAGTTATACGGCATTCCCAACAAAAATGGAGAGCGCCATCCATCACAGGGAGGGATGATGATCATTGGTTGTTATCGTTCTAACGAAGTTCAGCCAGGACACCGACTAACCAGGACAATTCGCAAACTGAAAGCCAAACCAAGTTCAATAAATCTATTCCCTCAATCGAGCGAAAGCAATACCGACGCTTTAAGCGTAATCCCAGCTTCATCCGTGTTCATGATTACGGTTATTACTGAGGTAGAGGTTGGCTACTTGACGCTTGCACAAGCAAATCAGCTTGTCATGACTCTCTTAGCCATCGACGACGGAGAGGCTACCTTGCAGTTGGCTAAAATCTGCCATAAACGTTCTCTGGGGAACACATTTTTTATCATTGAATTTGTTACTATGCTTGAGCGAGAAGGAATGCTCTCGTTTAATCTTGGTTTGATGCAATGGCGTTGGGACCTCGAAGAGATTGAAATGAAGACATCAGCGACTAATAATGTCGTTGATCTACTGAAATCGCGCTTAAGACAGCTATCGACCGAAAAGATACATTTTTTGAAAGTGGCCGCTTGCCTGGGATCGCAATTCGACCAGGCAGCCCTCGCGTTGGCATGGGACGAAAGTAAGCCATACAGGTCAGCCAATCATTTACTCATGGATGCATGCATGGAAGGTTTTATCGAAAAGACGACACCGGCCGAATACAGATGGGCCCATAATACGATTCTAGAAGCCGTCCTGGACTCCATGTCGGCGTCGGCTCTCGCGCAAATCAAGTCGACCATTGGGTACGCACTGTTTCAAAAGCTGTCCAAGAAACAACTGGAATTGCAACTTTTTGTGGTGACTAATCTTTTCAACAATTGTTCACCAGAGACACAAGAAAAAGTACGATACAAATTGATTGATTTGAATTTGAGATCGGCTGAAAAAGCAAAGAAGTACTCTGCGTTTCAGAATGCGTCGCATTACTGTCAAACTGGAATAGCTTTGCTTCCCGAGGATTGCTGGATCAGAAGTTTTGACGAAACATTGCGGCTCTTCTCTTTGTCTGCCGAAGTTAATCTTTATCTGGGAGATATTGAACTCATGGAGGAGCGTTGCCGTCGAATAATACAACAAAAGAAATGCACCATTGTGGATAAACTACGTGCATACAATGTTCTCATGGACAGCCACGGAAGTAGCGGTCAGATGCAGAAGGCCCTTGATCTAGGCTTTGATGCACTGGGGCAACTGGGTTACACTGTTCCCAAGTATGCATGTGCGGTGACGGCACTCTTGAAGCTTCATAAACTCCGCGCCCACCCAGTGTCGAAAGAATCGATTGCTTCTCTCAACAAAATGAATGATCATAAAGGTGCTATCATGCAGCTCCTGTTCCGGTTACAGGTGTACTTATATTACCTGAAAGAGGCATCTCTCTACACTATAACTTGTATTCAAGCAGTCGAATGGACCATGCAACATGGATACAGCGAGTACTCGCCTGCCAGCTTTGCCTCTGTCGGCATCGCCATACTTGGGCACTACGGAGATTTTGAAGTTGCAGCGCTCTTTGCCGAAAGTGCGTTGTTCATTTCTGAAATGCTACCAAAGCGCCAAAATCCGACAGCATCCAGAATCTGCTACACTACACTCATGACTCTGGCATGGCGTCATCCTATTCAGAGTTTGATGAAACAGATGCAGCACGGCTACAAGATTGGAATGGTTTTGGGTGATACTGAAAGTGCTCTTTGGTGCTTAGCATTTTCTGCTTCTTTAAATTTTATGGCGTCGCGGAGTTTAGCGGAACTGGTTGTTGATTGTGAGCGATACGTCAACCAGATGGAGGAGAACAATCGCAATCTACAAGCCGACTTCACCAAATGTATTTGGCAACTTGCCTTGAACCTGTCTGGAGAGAGCTCGAACAAGCCACTTAGTATTGAAGGAGAGGCGTTTAAGTTCATGAAAGAATTATTGATTCGGAAGCAGGCATCAAAAGTCTCGCTCTTTGGTAGACAGCTCGAGTTTCTGCAAATGGCACTCTGCACTTTCTTTGGAGATTACATGCATGGTGCCGAGCTTGCACTGGCAACAACGGTCAATTTCTTGAAGGACCTTCCAGGAGTCATCAATGGTATGACAGACATATTTTACAAGGCTATCTGCTGTTACCACGCCGCACAGACAACACGCAATAAACCTGTAAGATTTCGGTGGCATGCAAATCACTTCCGATCTATCGTGCACTCTTGGCTCAAGAAAGGCAACCCCAATGTTCATCATTACAGCTCATTTCTCGATGCGGAGCACGCTGTGTTGACGAAGGATAAAAAGGGGATCAAGGTGAACTACGAAACGGCAATTGTGAATGCTGCAAGAAGTGGATTCTTGCAAGATGCTGCGCTTGCCAACGAACGATACGGTCAGTATCTTTTGCGGGTTGAGAAAGACCGGTCTGGGGCTTTGTATTGCATCCAGGAGGCACTACGATTCTACCAGGATTGGGGAGCTTTCACAAAAGAGAAAGCACTAAGGGAAGAATTCAAAGATTTGTTGGGAGGGAAGAGATGAAAAACTACGGCGGTTGTTTTGTGTTGAGATTTGAAAATTAACCTTAACTTTATTAGACATTATCTTCCTACCAGTACCCTAAAAAAGGACTTTTAATAGAACAAATTTGTCATATCATTTCTATCTTTCTACATCAGGAGAAGTCCATGTCCATCAAATCGGACGCTCCAAAAGAACTAGGTTTCTTCGATATCACCACCACAACGCTACTATAGGATCTGTAGAGGCGTTCAGAACGCTTCTCGACAAATATCATGATGAAAGCAGCCATCTATCGCAAGTTTGATGGTCCAATCCGAGTTGAAACTGTGCCGATTCCAAATGCCTCAGAAGATGGCGTGGTAGTCCAAGTTATGGCTACGGGTGTTTGTCGCAGTGATTGGCACGGGTGGAAAGGCCATGACAGCGACGTGATTGATCACGGACTTCCCTTTTGTCCAGGACACGAACTCTCTGGCATTGTTGTTCAAGTCGGATCTCGTGTTGGGAGTTTCAAAAAGGGAGACCGAGTGGCGGTTCCATTTATCCTCTCCTGTGGGTCGTGCCACTATTGTTGCCAGGAAAAACGTCCGACAATTTGCACCCAACAGCAACAACCTGGCTTTACGCAGTGGGGATCCTTTGCCGAGTATGTTGCGTTGCCGCGGGCTGATCGGAATTTGAGGCACCTGCCAAAAGCTGTGAGTTTTGTGCAAGCTGCAGCATTAGGTTGCCGTTTCACAACCGCATATCGAGCTGTGTTGCAGCAAGGACGATTGAAAAATTTAAGCAATGCTTCGGTGGCCGTTTTTGGTGCCGGTGGCTTGGGATTGAGTTGCATCATGCTGGCCAAGACGACAGGAACTGCCAGAATGATTGTAGCCATTGACATCTCCCGACAAGCTTTGAACAAAGCGCTCCAATTGGGCGCAACACATACCATCCAAGCGACCACAGGAGAGGAAAGCAACACGATGGTACGTCAACAAGTCTTGGATCTAACCAAGGGTCACGGTGTGGATCTATCGATCGACGCAGCGGGTTTCAGGTCTACCTGTGAAAATGCTGTGCATTGTTGCAAGCGTGGCGGTCGCATGATTCAAGTAGGTCTACCCATCGGTCATGCTCCCCCCGTAATTCCCATGGGACTAGTGGCGGGACGGGAACTAGAGCTAGTGGGAAGTCACGGGTTTGCTGCCGACGACTTGCCGGCTCTGTTGGAAATGGTGGCAACGGGTGCGTTGGATCCCTCACTTTTGGTCGAAAAGGAAGTGACCTTACAAGAAGGAGCCCAGGCCATTCAAGACATGGATCATGGCAGTCCTTTGGGAATTACAGTAGTGACTCAATTTCAGCATCAAGAGAGTCGGCTGTGATTGCTCTGTATCAGCTATTGTGTCATGTACTAACGACAACCAAATCCAGTCAAAATTCACGTTTCCGATTGAACACAAAACAGTGCTGTCGCGCCGTGCGAGCACGAGCAGGATTTCTGCATGCAATTCATATGCGATACCGTGCAGCAGATGCTGATATCCTGGCGTAGGCGATTGAAGCGAGCTCGCTATGCTACTAATAATAGAGCTAGCTAGCCGCTATAAATTTTGCACTCATTAGGTAGGCAGCTCCCATCATAATTTTAGGGTCCTATTCCACATCAGCCCACCACAGTACAGTACGGTACTCGAGTACTAGTACTACTACTAGTAGTACTCTACCTGTTCACTCAATAAGACGCGCACACGCTCTACCTCAACCACAAGACACTCTATGCGGCTGCAGGTTTGTAACTGAGGTATTTCTAAGGGTACAGCTGTATTATTTATCTCTCGAGCGAAAGCGGTTTGGAGAAACTCGGCAATTTACTAGGGCCGACCTTTTCTCCGTTCCGAGGCGCCCGGGTGAGAGGGCAGACCGCTAGGGTTGCTCTCACACTCGGGTAGCCAATCGGGCGGGAGGGCGCGGTT
>Ga0210036_1001641_pt1 | contig 24864 bp, 16 predicted proteins | sample CryGeymeta201515_FD_185469 | JGI IMG/M metagenome (GOLD analysis project Ga0210036, IMG submission 185469) | Groundwater microbial communities from Crystal Geyser aquifers in Utah, USA - Crystal Geyser metaG 2015-15 (SPAdes) (version 2) | ecosystem: Environmental > Aquatic > Deep subsurface >...
GGATCTGATGTGCTGTGTGCTGTGTTCGTTTATTGATGATGGGTGAAAAAGTGAGGGGAAAACACAAACGGTTTTCAATTGTTTAGAGAGAAGGTTACCAGTAAGGCATTCTGCCCCAAAAATGGGTAATGAGCACCTCAAAAGCTTGCGATCTTTTTCATCTCTCTAGCCACTCGATCAGAAGAATATCTGAACAAACAGCAACATACTTGGTATTTCACAAACTACTAGATCTGGTCCAATTGTCTTATGTTGACCATGACAAGAGTTCGGTAGCACCCAATAGCTAGAAAGAAAGGCATCAGCTGCATAGCTTATCCCAAGGTTGAATCAATCAATACACTGGAGATCTATTGAGGTATGTAATTATTTATTTGAAATATTGCCGTTTGTTTCGCGCCATGGTATTTCCCATGGAAAAGGAATCATATTACATTGGAGTACAATAATATTTCAAGTCAACAAAACCCTAATGATCGAAGCTAAATCTGATATAATGAGACGGAATGGATGCTATGTCGAAACTTTATGGTCTTGCAATTGAGAAGGGTTTTGCGATACTAGATTTTCTTTTGTACTGTTTTGATTTTCCGTGCGATCCAGCATCGATCCATCATCCATCCAACCATCCTTGCATCGACATAGAAGTGTATTATTTTTTCTATCTTTCGTCCGATGAAGACCAAAACTTAGGACACCTTCAGAACTCTCTTTTCAAAGAAAAGAGTTGGTAATGAGAATACTTTCAATTGTTATTCGTACTGTCTGAGGTCGAAAGAAAAGAAAACGAGAGAAACACTTGTTACGTCAACAATGGAACGAAAGAACAAGAAAGGGGCAGTGACGAAAAAATAGTTGCCTCTATGACTACTGGCATCCGAAGTTTTCTTATGAGGACTCTTACTTTTCAACTTTAATATACCCCGAGTCCCTTTATTTTGTTCCTCCTCCGTTTTGCTTTTGTCGTTGAAAAGCAGCAAAAAGGCTTGGATTGGATCTGGATTGACGAAAATGATCATTAACTGTTGCTGTTCCTGATTGATTTTGTATGTTTATTCTTATTTCTTATTCTTCAAACTCTATTTCTGTCATCAAAGGTGGATTTGAATCCAAGAGGATTGTCTTATTATGTTGCGGTTATTGATCTCAATCTCCCAGCAACAAAGAATGATCGTTCCAAAGACGACAATGTACCTGGCACGACGACGGGCTGTTCCGTCCCAGCAGACGACCGTTCGGTACCTTCGCAGTCGAAAAAAAAAGAAAGGTCCTGATGATCCACCATCTACCGCAGCTGACAATATAGATCCCCGTTTGTCGGAATGGATACCGCCAGATCGACCTCTGGTGGGAGACAAGGGGTATTCTCATCTGTACGACAAGTCGTTTGATGCACCCAGCAAAAAGCTGAGCGAAGAAGAAGAGTTGAATAGCATCGAACGAGAAGTACAACTGCTGGAAGAAGAGGAACATCTCACTGAGGACGAAAAGCTTCTGCGGATCGAAGAAGAATTGAAAGCTTTGGAAAAGGAGGATCAGCAACGATCTTCGCCCAAGAAGAAGAGTCTCTCGCAGCCTCAGCCAACCAATTGGCTCCAGACAAGACGTCGTCAGTTAGGGGACGACGACAATAATACCCTTACACCCTCCTTTGAACGACCCGGGCAGGATTTAGAAGTTCGTCATCACACCCTGTTGACCGCTACCGAAATCATGGAGTATCTAGTATCACTCGGGGGTATGTACCCCAACTTGGTGGAAGACAACGTGAAAAATGCCCACGGGGACTCCCGTATGGGTGGTTCTATCAAGGGAATCATTTTTGTTTCGGGGAATTCTCCGGTACACGTTCGGATGCTGTCCCAATCATTGGTAGAACAGTTAAAGCGACGCAAGCTTCAAGAAGTGGGAGTTATGGGAGCACGACACGGCTCTGAAGGAAGCGACGACGGAGACGAAACGTGGTTTTGCATTGATTGTCACAACTATGTCGTCAACATTCAAGACGAAGAGACACGGCGAACTCTTAATTTGGAAGGATGGTGGTCTCAGGACGATCCACTTGCCGAGTATCGGAAAGCGGCTCATGGCAACGAAGATGCGGCCGTTGACGAGTTTGTTGCACGGAATCCCGTGCCGCCTAATTATGGTTGGGCTGCCGAGCCGAATTGGCAGCGGACCATTGGTGATTTACAACACAAGCGCTATACAGCCCCGCACAGAAGGGTGGAGAAACCCATCTCTGGGCGCAAAAAGAAAAGTAGAGGGCGACGGTGAAGCTCGCCTACTGCCGCAGTGCTTGCCCATTTTGAATTGCGATTGCGATCGTCGGAAGCATTTATCTCTCTGCCAACTATGGAGGTGCATCGCCTGCCGCCAGAGACATTGCTGCATTGAGTATATTTCTAGCAGAATTGCAGCCCCAAGTGCGCTTATTGCCTTATCAGCAGATTAGCCACCGTTAGCAGATCTTCGCCCCCCCCCCCTCCAACTCGAGACCAACCCGGCGACCTCAGTTTTGCTTAATTCACTGTTCTAAATAGTCTTGCAACACAATTTAGCTAGTAGAATGCAGACGGCACTTGTTATAATTAGTAGATTAGCAAGACATCTCAAGCACGTAGAGACCACAAATGCATAGTCAAAGTTCTACTGTTCCTTCTGAAGTACATCCTCCGCCTTCAGTCGGGTATGTCCATGAGTGGGAAACAAGAGAGCCTTACTCAAAGGCGGCATGTATTGGCTCCTTGTTTGATGGGAGAAGAGCCTCGCCAGAGCTCCTACCTATGATTGTGACAGCCAGAACTTCCTATACTCTGCACGACAGCGCCTTCGAGTTTCACCAAAGAAGCACCTTGCTCTCTGAAAGCACAGAAAGCAAGATTGGTTGAAGAGTCTGTTGGCAATGTTGCCTCAGGAGAACATGGCTTTGCTCTTGCTTTCCTGTATCACCATCGGCAGGGTGTTGTTGGCCTAGTTAAGTAGCACTAATAACGACTGAAATTTCATACCCCGGCCGTCACTGAACAACCTCCATTATTTAATTTTTCAAACTTTTCAATGGAACGTCTGCGACCTTTCTCAATAATTATCTCGGGTGTCCGATTTACGTCTAACCATTTCACGTTATCTGTCTGTCTTCATACGTTGTACGAGGAGTCGGTTACGAATCTGTGATGACAAAGTTGACCACAAGTGCGTGAGGGAGGATAAAGGCAAATGACGTGTTTAATTACTGTACTCTACAACAATGCTCGATCGTGGACAGTCTGAGAGCCATCCAATGCTGTGCGAGAGGTCATTTCAGGCGAGGTAAAAACCATACTACCAAAAAATTAAGAAGCTTCCACCAATGCTTGACCTACAAAATCATATTTATTTTTCTTTCGATAATAATAGATTCGACTGAAAAGGTAAGAATGAATTTGTGCACGAATCTACCGGAATTTTTTGGTTTCACCATGACGGAGCAGCCATTGCCTAAGATTAACCGCCGATTGCGAAGTTAAGAAGACAACTATTAACTGAGACCATAGTTTGCCTAGTTTTTTGGTGGAAGGCACCGACAAACCGCGTTTGGATTTGACCATAGCAAAACTAATTTTTGGATTTAATTTTTCTCTTCTTTCCCTCTTGAACAGCTTCTTTCCCTCTTGAACAGCTTCTTTGATTTTTTTAAACATTCAACGGTTTCCCTTTTATTTGTAAGAAGCAACTAAAATACAAACATGGCCCTCGCAGCAAAATTTGATAAGTTAACCATCGATGAAGTCCCTTCCATTGTCAGTGCCGTCAAGTCGGACGGTGTGATCAAGTCTGGACTCGCCGACAACTATGAGGTCTTGGCTGCACGAGTTGGATCCACGGACGATAAGGAAGCCATCGCTGGTTGCAAGGTAATCGTCCAGTTGCTGGACGAAGTTCCCATGTCTCAAATTTTTGTCAAAGAATGTCTCGGTGCATGTAAGTATTTGGGGTTTATCTTACCCGGAATTTTGATATTTTTTTGTAAATTGAATATACTTCTGGAATCCAACTCACGCATATCATACAAATTACTGCTTTATGTGTAGGTCTGGAACAGGCTCTTGCTAACAGCAAGGATGTCCAAGCCGCCAGTGAAGAAGCAGCCCTGGCCATTTGCACGAAAATTGATCCATTTGCAATCAAGTCCCTCTTGCCTCAATTGTTTGCTGCCCTTCCCGTCGAGAAGAAGTGGCAAATTCGAGAGCGAGCATTGAACTGCATTGCGACTTTTCACAAGACTGCTCCCCGCCAGCTTGGAGATGCTCTTCCGGAGGTTGTCCCCGAAATTACTGCCTGTATGTGGGACACCAAGAAACAAGTTAAGGTCGCTGCCACGGCTGCCATGAAGAGTGCCCTTGACGTTATTGGGAACAAGGATATTGATCATATGACCGGCGAAATTTTGACCGCTATCACCAAGCCTAAGGAAGTTCCAGAAATTATGCACAAGATGGCCGGAGTTACTTTTGTCCAGAGTGTCGAATCTGCTGCCCTTGCTATGGTTGTGCCTTTGTTGCTTCGTGGTTTACGGGAAAAGAACACTGCTACCAAGCGCCAGTCTGCTGTCATTATTGACAATATGAGTAAGCTCGTCGATAACCCACTTGACGCTGCTCCTTTCCTGCCCCTTCTCCTCCCAGCGCTAGAACAGAATGCCGCGAGTATTGCTGACCCTGAGGCCCGTGCCATGACTGAAAAGGCAGTCGGCCAATTGAACCGTCTTAAGGGATTGGCTGACAAGGCCATGTCGGTCCGCGGAGATACCTCCACCCTGGAAAAGGAATTTGAGAAGGCGCTGGATGCGAGCAATCCCGATGCCAGTACAAAGAAGGTCATTGATCATACTTGCATCGTTGCCACCACAATGATGGACCTCAAATTTATGGAGGATCTGCAATGGACCAAGCTCCTCAGCCCTTGCTTGTCCACTGTCTATGGCAAGTCAAAGGCTGATGAAGCCATTGAGAAGGTTCGTGTCGAGGCCGAGAAAATGATCGAAATCCCCGAGGAGGATGACGACGAAGATGACACTGAGGAATTGTGCAACTGCACTTTCACGCTTGCATACGGTACCAAGATTCTTCTCCACAACACCAAGATGAAGCTGAAGCGTGGAAAGCGATACGGTCTGCTTGGACCTAACGATTGTGGAAAGACCACTCTGATGCGATCCATCGCCAATAACCAGGTTGAGGGATTCCCGGATACTAACGAAGTCCGAACAGTCTTTGTTGAGGCCGACATTCAAGGAGAACAATCCCATCTCTCCTGTATCGACTACGTCGCTGCTGATCCTAAGCTTCAGGGCATGGGCATCACTACGGAACAAGTGAGAGAGGTCCTAGCTACTGTTGGGTTTGTCGCAACAGGAAAGGCCAAGCCTGATCACGCTGTGTCTACTTTGAGTGGAGGGTGGCGTATGAAGCTTGCTCTTGCTCGAGCTATGCTTCAAAAGGCTGATATTCTGCTGCTGGACGAGCCTACCAATCATTTGGGTAAGAATGTACTCTTTTGTTCAGTATTTGATGGTCATCTGTTTCCGTTTCACTCATCTTTTTTTGCTCTTCATCTGTACTTAAGATGTTATCAATGTTGCTTGGGTCAAGACTTACTTGAACTCTCTTACCAATGTCACATCAATTATTGTTAGTCACGACTCTGGTCTCTTGAATGATTGCTGTACCCACATTATGAGTTTTGACAACTTGAGGCTCAACACTTTCAAGGGCAACTTGGACGAGTATGTCAAGTCGCATCCCCATGCTCGTTCTTACTTTTCGTTTTCCGAATCCAAGATGAAATTCAAGTTTCCCCAGCCTGGACCCATCGAAGGAGTAAAATCCAAGGGAAAGGCTTTGATGAAAATGAGCAAGTGTACCTTTACCTACCCAGTCAACTCGACACCAACTCTCTTCGATATTTCTGTACAAGTGTCGCTCAGTTCTCGTGTGGCCTGTATTGGAGAGAACGGGGCTGGTAAATCGACAATGATTAAGCTCCTCGTCGGAGAAATCGAGCCTCAAATTGGAGAAGTCTGGAAGCACCCCAACGCCCGTATTGCTTACGTCGCCCAGCACGCCTTCCATCACATTGAGAGTCATTTGACCAAGACTCCTAACGAGTACATTCGTTGGCGATTTGCTAATGGTGGCGAGGACAAGGAGTCTCTTGTCAAGGTCACTCTTCAATACACCGACGAAGAAATCGCCTTGCAGAAGAAGCCTTTCGAGATTCAAGTGGTGGACGAGGCAAGCGGAAAGATCACCAAGATCAAGCGCGTGGTGACCGAGTTCGTCGGAGGACGCAAGCAAAACAAGAGCAAGGAGTATGAATACGAAGTCAAGTATGCTGGATCCTCTGTCGATTCTGGTGAATACCTGCCCGCAAAAACCTTGAAGAAGATGGGATGGGAGAAGGCCATGAAGTCTGTTGATCTCAAGCTGGCTCAATTGTCAGGAATCTTTGTCCGCCCCCTTTCTACCAAGAATGTTGAAGAGCATTTGGAACATTGTGGATTGTCTCGCGAATTCGGAACTCACTACCGTATTTCTGCACTTTCCGGAGGACAGAAGGTTAAGGTTGTCTTGGCCGCCGCTATGTGGATGCAACCTCACATTGTCATTCTGGACGAACCTACGAACTACCTCGACCGTGAATCTTTGGGAGCCTTGGCTGGAGCTATTGAGACTTTTGACGGAGGCATTGTGATCATTTCGCACAACAACGAATTCGTAAGTAAGTTGTGTCCCGAAACCTGGGTCATGGACGCGGGTCACTTGGAAACCAAAGGAGATGCTGACTGGATGCTCAAGCAGGACGAGAAGATTGACGATCAAATGCAATTGACTGATATGACCGATGGTGCTGGTAACAAGGTTGAAATGAAGGCACAAAAGAAGAAGCTTTCTAAGAAGGAAGAAAAGGCCGCAATCAAGAAGATTAAGGCCAAGATTAAGGACGGCGAACCACTTGACTCTGATGAGGAGGAGTTGGCTTTCGAGAAGGATCTCTTGTAAAAGAGCCGAATCCATCTTTGATTCATTTGCGACATGGATATATTGATAGAGTGCTCTCACACTGGGATTTTACATAAAGTATATATGAATTAAGTGTTTTGTCCGCCTCATCTCAGGGTGTTGAGTATACCAAACACAACCCAGTAGTCTAGTAGCAAGCTAGAGAGCTGATAGTAGCGGAAGCGACCAGTGGAGTGCACTGCCTTTCAGAAGTTTGAGCCTTCAAATCGGCCTCCAGGACTTGTTAAAAAGAAAACTAGCAAAACGCTTCAATATCTAATTTACGGAGATCACAAATCACAACTATGGCACCGGCAGGGTGCTTATGGTACCTGGAGTAGGGTTTTTGATAGTAAATAATAATATCTAGCCAGGACAAATCTAACCTTTGTTTATCCAGATGCATGCTGTTCACAAAGTGGAAACGTGTGCTTCATTTCTACAGGCTGCTAAAATCCAGCTTGGATCTATCCAGCCAGGGCTAAGCCAGCTTGGATTATATTGCTAAGTCTCCAGCCTGGAGAACGGCATCTTAGGCTCAGTATTGCCTTTGCTTCTCTCTATGCAGCACCGGCACAAGACATTGTTAATAATCTTGTGCGCTCTGCTAATCCAATTTGGATTCCAATAGACTATTACTTAGTAGTAGACTAGCTGCTCCTCCTAGCTAGCTAGTCTACTACTAGTAGTAGTACTACAACTCGTACTCCGAGTACAAAATAAATAAGACGTGTTACTTTGGTCAAACTTTGTCTGCTCGTCAAAATCTTCGAGAATTTTTTTGACTAACTACCAGGGTCTACATAATAATACTCCCTCTAGAGTAGTACTTATCTAGAGGAGTACTAGACTACTACTGTAGTTCTACATCTGCTACTACTACTAGACCCTAGGTCTAGTAGACTAGCTAGCTAGAGTAGTTGTTGTAGTTGTAGAGGTAATAAAAATAAGGAGCAGGATAACTGCGCGATTTCGCGCACTGCTCAAATTTACATGGCCTGTAACAGCACACATCATTCATCCGAGTTGAAACCCTAAACCAAAGAATCTAAGCACAACTGAACGCCACTCCCTCCAACCTCGATATCACTGCTCTATCTCCTTTCTCGCTCCAGCAACAAGATCCGCACTGGCCGATACTCACCAGAAACCATTATTTAGTGCAATAGGACCCCCCTGTCTCAGCAACTGAATCGAGACTTAGGGAAGAAAACGAGTTCTTTCTCTCTTTCTACTCCGAAAATAGAACAAGACAAAAATGACAACCTTTTTTCACAAGCCCGAGTTGGCCTTGCGACGGGCCTTGGAGCTCGACGGAATCAACCAACCTGATGCTGCTTTGGCCTTGTTGCACGATGTTCTCTCGTCTCGTCGTCAACGCACATGGGCTCCTTCTTATGAGAATATCATGATGACCTACTTGAATTTGTGTTTGCGTCTGCACAGAACACGCGAAGCCAAAGACGGGTTGCATCAGTATCGTAATTTGAGTCAGTCGCAGGCACCGGGATCGCTCGAAAAAGTGATACGATATCTCATGGAAAAGGCAGAAGACCAATGTACGGCTGCCAAGGCCTCGGCAGATGCTGAAGCTCTGCTGGCCAGTACCCATAGCGCTGACGATGACGAAGAGGATACTTTTGGAGCTTCGCCGCAGGCCATTTTGCTCAGTACGATGTCTACGGATCCAGCCAAATCTCAGAGAGATTCTGCTTTGTTGCTGCCTTCTCTCAAATTTTTGTGGGAGACGTACCGTGCAGTCTTGGATATTTTGAGATCCAACTCCAAATTGGAGCACGTCTATCACGCTGCCGCTCAAGGAGCTCTTCGCTTTTGCCGCGTCTACAAACGCCGCATGGAATTTCGTCACTTGTGCGATATGCTTCGTATGCATTTGGGAAACTTGAAGCAGTACGGAACTATGAAGGCCATTGGTGAAGACGGAAAAACCAACAATAAGGTATGTTTTTGTTTGTATTCGAGTACCAGGGTATTTGCAGCTCTTTTCAAACAACACAGCTAACCACCATTACATTTATTGTATTTTTTAAAGGTCCGTGGTTGGGAAGGCTGGACCTCGGAAGCGATCGAACTGCATCTGGAGACTCGATTTCAGCAGCTCGAAACTGCTAGTATCTTGCACCGCTACACGGAAGGATTTCGTACCGTAGAGGACATATACAACATTCTTCAGATTAGCCAGCAGCGCCGCAAGACCCACCCCGATGCACCTCCACCCAAGGCCAAGCTGATGGCAGCTTACTACGAAAAGTTGACCACTCTCTTTTGGGTCAGCGAGAACTACCTCTTTCACGCCTTTGCGTGGTACAAGTACTACACTCTGTGCAAAGAATACAATCGAGGTATGAGTGCCGATGAGCAGCGTATCCAGGCATCGGCTGTCCTTTTGGCTGCGTTGTGTATTCCTACCATGCCGAACCAAGCAGGAGGCTCGGAGGGCAAGCAGCACGAATTGTCCACCACTGCGGGCGATGATATCGTCAAGCAAAAAATGGCGCGCATGGCTACTTTGTTGGGATTCCATACTCGCAATCCCAACCGCGATGCCTTGTTGGCTGAAATTAAGTCCAAAGGAATTCTCGACCAAGTTCCTCAGTACCTTCGGGATTTGTATTATTTGCTGGAAGAGAACTCTGATCCGTTGGTGCTGGTGGAAAAGGCCCGTCCTCTTTTGGGTGAACTCAAGAAGGAAATGGGCGCCACGACTCTGACGGATACTGAAGCAGATAACGATGATATCAAAGATACTACTCTCGGTCGTTACGTCAATCCTTTGACGCAAGTCTTGCTGTTGAAGCTGTTGCAAAACTTGGCCGCTGCCTACCATACCGTGTCGATGGATCACTTGAAGAGGTTGGCAGCAGGACTGGACATGTCCTTTGAGAACGTGGAGAAGGCTATTGTGCTCTTTACGCAGGGCAAGGCCGTTAGTGTACGCCTGGACCATCGTGCTGGATGCTTGCGTTTTGGTGACGCCCAACTCGAGTCCGACGCGATGCGTTCACAATTGACTGTACTTTCCAAGCAGCTCGAAACGGTTTGTCACATTTTGAATCCTCCCAACCTCGCTGCTCGCAAGGCCACTCGTACCGCATTGTACCAGAATGTCCGCGAAAATGTGCTACAAGAAAACGCCACAATTTTGGAGCGCAAGAATATGATCGAGAAGCGCAAGGAAGAAGCCGAACGTGCCGCTCAAGACAAGGTCAAAGAAGAAGCTCGTCTGAAGGCTGAAGAGGAGGCTGCACGCAAGAAAGAAGAAGAAGCTAGAATTGCCCGCGAACAGCGTCTTCGCGAAGCCGCAAAACTTCGCCAGATTCAAAAGGAGATTGACAATACGGAGAAGAAGAAGTTCTTGAAGGCCATGGGACACAATGTTGAAGCCATGACAGAAGACGAAGTCACCAAGATTGATACTGTTGCCCTTCAGAAGGAACACCAGGACAAGATTAACAAGAAGAAGGATGCTGCCGAACGCAAGGTGAAGGAAGCAGCCAAAAAACTAGACTACCTTGTTCGTGCTATTCGTATCGAAGAATTGCCTTTGATCAAGGCCAACTACGACGAAAAGACCAAGGCCGACAAGGAACGCTACGAAGCCGAAGTTGAAGAGAAAAAACAAATGGCCAAAGCTCAATGGGAAGCCGATGTCAAGGACAAAGCCATTCTCACCGAGCATGGCGTGTTTAGTGCCTTGGAAGAGTTTGAGAACAAGGTTATGGAGGGACGAAAAATCAAGCACGAAGCTCTTTGTAGACAAGCAGAAGAGCGAGCCGAAATCGAGGCGGAGGAAGCCAAGATTCGCCGTGCCCGTAAGCGCAAGGCAGACGAAGACAAACGCAAGGCGGACGAAGAAAAGCGTAAGCGTGAGGAGGAGGAGCGTCAAAAGGAAGAAGAGGCCCAGCGCAAGCGAGACGAAGTTCGTCGACAAAAGGAGCAGGAAGAAGAAGAGCGTCGGCGAGCCGAACTGGCACGCATGGACGAGGAACGTGCCAAGCAGGCCCAGGCTCAGGAACAGCGTGCACCCGCCGGCAGTCGATTTGCCGGTGCTCGTGTTGGTGGCCTGAGTGGTACCAGCACTGGTGGCACCGACAAGTATGTCCCTCCCAGCCGGAGAGGACAGAGCTCAGGAGGACCATCTGGTGGTGGAAGCCGATATCCGGGCGGAGGAAGGTACGACAGTCGTGATGGGGGCGGTAGTAGTAGGTTTGGCGGAGGCTCTCGCCCCGGTGCTGGTGCAGGCAGTGGTGATGGACCAAGTGGCGGTGGAAACTCACGTTTTCGTTAAGGAGGCCGAAGGGCGCATGTTCTGACTTGTCCTGCCGTGTATCTGAAGCCCTAGGAAAAGAACATTTAAAAGTAGTAGAAACGTACATGGTATTATGTTTTAGTGAAGAAGCTTGAAGACGTCGGCGACAAGTTCCGGTCTCCCGTACGATCTCATGAGCAATGCAATGATTCATCATCTGGTGGATTGATGATGATAATGATGATTTCCCTGTCCGGTTGGTTTTACAAATGCCCAGTGCACTCCTATTGTCTTACCCAACACTTGTGCCCCGTGCAATGTATTGATGGCGTCTTGTGCCTCCGATTGGGTGGCATATTCTACCAGAGCATATCCCTTTGCAAGGCCTGTTTGTCGATCGGTATTGATTTGCACTTTGCTTGCAGCACCATGTTCGGAAAAGGCGTCTCGTAAATCATCTTCTTGAGCTTCCTCGTGGACCCCCGTCACGAAGACTACCCAACCTTCTACAGATCTTAAGGGACCCGTTCTTGGGCGATACGCGGTATCGCGATGGGCTTCCTGGTGGACTTCACTAGCACCACCTTCACTCCTGACATTGCGTTGTTGGGAACTTGACTGCATGTTGCGAGTGACAGAGAAAGAGCGAAATGGCAACCGTTGCGTTGGCGTTTGTTGGATGCACGGGTAGCGAGTAGCGAGCGTCGAGTGTCGAGTATACGTACTCTGTACTTCCCTTTGTAGCTGACGTCTTTTCTCTCACTTCTCCCAGCAATTTTCAACGAAAGTAGCTACCAATTGCTTAAGTAGTTATGTTCAGCTTGTTTGCAGAGGATCGTGTACTGATGAACAGTGAGCTGTTGTCAGACAGGGGAGAACAGACCGTGCCTTTATTATGTACTCTTATTTCTTAGTATTATGCTGGTGTAAAGTTTGGAAGTGCAAAACTTCTTGCACGAACAAGCAATGCTGTGATACTACTGATTTTTGGAGGTGCTAAACATTATCCACCCAGGCACTAGATACGATGCAGAATGCTTAAAAGTGCACACTCGTTCCTTATTAGTGCGTTAGTCATTTTTACAAGATTTTTTTTATTAATGAAAGGAAATATAATAAGAGAATCGGAGTACAATCATGAACGAAAACACAAAATAATAATAATACTAGTACTCGATTTCATCTCCCATCTTGATTCTCAGCATCTCTCTGAACCTTTTCAAAGAATGATCATCATAATTCGCCAATTCGCGCCGTGTCTGCTGCCGCTGCTGCTGCTGCTGCAGCTGAGCTTCCTTTATCCTATGACAATCTCGGCGGCAGTCCCTACCTACCAAATGGCGAACGGCGACAAACTTCCGGCCATCGGTTTGGGAACCTGGAAATCAGAACCGAATCAAGTCAAAAATGCTGTCAAAGAAGCCATCAAACTAGGGTATCGTCACATCGACTGTGCTGCTATTTATGGTAACGAGAAAGAAGTAGGCGAAGCACTGGCCGAATCATTTGCCGAAGGTGTGGTGAAACGTGAGGATTTGTGGATTACCTCCAAACTCTGGAATGACAGTCACGATCCCGCGCATGTCATTCCAGCTTTGAAAAAAACTTTGGAAGATTTACAATTGGATTATTTGGATCTTTATTTAATTCATTGGCCCGTCTCGTTGAAACATGGTGTAGTACTTCCCAACAGTGCCGACGATATGTTGCCGTTTGACATTGCAAAGACGTGGAGTGGCATGGAAGCGGCAGTAGATGCTGACTTGACTCGGCATATCGGAGTGTCCAATTTTAGCATACACAAATTAAAAGTTTTACTGAAAAATGCTCGGATTCGCCCAGAAGTCAACCAAGTGGAACGTCACCCCTACCTTCAACAGAAGGAGCTCGCCGAATTTTGTAAAGCCCATAATATTCACATTACGAATTATTCCAGTCTCGGATCTCGAGATCGTCCTGCCAACATGAAACCCGACGATGAGCCCATTCTGATGGACGACAGCACTATTTTGAATATCGCCAAGAAAGTTGGAGCGTCTCCGGCTGGAGTCCTTTTGAAATGGGGCCTGGCTGAAGGAGCCTCGGTAATTCCGAAATCAGTTACCCGCAAACGTTTGCAGGAAAATTTGGAAGCAGACAGTGCTGTTCAATTGTCAGACGAAGATTTAAAAATCATTCGAGCCCTGGACCGAAAGAGGCGCTATCTTGACGGATCTTTTTGGTGTCTGAAAGATTCCCCCTACACGGTTGAAAATTTGTGGGACGAACAGGCTACAAGCGGCAGTGCGGGGGCGGAACTTTGATGATCCAATACTTGTCGTTTCGTTACTGACCAGGCACTAAACATGCACAATGCAGCCATGCTTTTATTTAATCCCATGTAATTATGTTAGGCATTGGTGTTTTCTATTTCGTTGAAAACAGACAGATAACACTTGGCACAGCTCCAGCCAGGCCGCATTGTTACGCTTCATTCTTTTGTCATCGTATCATCCAAGTTGAGCATTGCTGTATAAAACGAGTGCCAAAATGCATGTACGCCTAGTCCGCTCTCGTCATTGTCTTTTTTCGATTGTTTTCATTGGCGGCATTAAATATTTTCAATAGCCGTATTAGTCGTTAGAAAGGCATCGCCCTCTCCACTTGCCGATCCAGTCAACGTCAATTCTCCTGCCATGTCAACTTGATCTTCAGCATCCTTGTGCAGCGATGCATCACGAGAAAGAGCGTGTGCCATTATTAGGAAACCGCTGGAAAAAAGAGTCCACCAAAAGATATTCGACAACAACCAAAATAGGATAAAGACACTGATGACGCCTAATCCAATCGTAGCTGATTTTTGTGGCACGTTGATGGCTGTTTTGAAGTATTCATACAGTTTTCAGGTTGTTTGATATGAATGCGATGGTGGGTCGACAAATAATAATACAAAGTTTCGGTGAGAATAATACTTTAAACAAAATCGACAACCGAGGTGCGTTTTTATACATTAACTCGAATAGCAAGCAACACAAAGATATCGACACTTACAACCAATTTTAAGATAACCGTTAGTGGCTGATCGGAGCAAGTAAACCCATGCAAATCCAAGTCCACCAATACCAATGATAGCGCTGGGAGATATCAGGAGCGTCAAGGTAAACAGTACCGCCGTCAGGAGCATGTAGTTCATGTAAAAGAAGGAAAGATTGTGACGGACACGTTCGGCCAAAAGCGCAGGGGCCTTTTCCACATAAAACGGACGCTCTTCGCCAATGCCAAAAACGACCGCAACGGGTCTCAGATGCTGACGGTTAAAGAGCTGGGTAGTGGTGGAGGAAAAGTAATCCTTCGTTCCCTGGGGAACCTGTGCGTAGACATCTCCGGCAATTCGGCTGGCACCACTACTCTCCCATTTATCCTTGCTATTGCGTTGTAGCGTGTATAGTTAGTCGTTGGGCAGCATCAGACAGAAGTACCGTTGAACAGAAATAATGGCAAACTCAATTGAGAAACACCAGACCAATAATCGGAGATTATTAACCAACCAAAAATTGTACCAGCACAACAACAGCAAGAACAAGTTTCCCATGGCAATAGTATGCAGGCACCGAAAAACATCAATTGCCTCCATCTAAATCATTGCCTCATCATACCTAAAAAAGGCAAACTGGAGCACTACGTAGACATGCAGTAGAGTGCCTACTGAACAAATGACCCGACCAAACATCTTTATCGTCTTCATCTAACAAAAAAATAAGGTTAACTAACTTACACAGAGCCCATGAAACCCATAACAGATGATGCAGTCATTCCAACAGATGTTGATGCAGTAGAAGGAGAAGCCATGGTGGTGTATACTCAATACTTTAATAGGTAATCTGTGTGAAAAAATTGTAGTATCTTCGTGGAGTTCACAATTGTTATTGAATTTGAGAGGAGGCACACTACACTGCTTTGCTTTTTTATTATTTTGCAGAGGAGGATGGAGCGGCTTGTAAAAAAATTATTTAACAAAAATAATGCCATTACCTCAGCATTCTCGTCCGCTTCATTTAGAGCTAGGGCTTGAGCCAGGCTAAAACAAAATAACACGAATTAAAAAGTGTTCGCGCATTGATGAGTACAGTACGATAATAACGGAATATTAACTCCAGACTCTACCAGGTACAGTAGATTAGATTACTCCAAAACCATTATTATTATTATTATCATCATTATGTTATTACTCTATTATTTAAGAACGAGAGGCTTTGTTGTCTTTGCTCTACCTCCAGAAAGACTACTACTCTATTAGACAATAGCAAAAGTCTTGGGGTAAGGTAAGCCAACGGTATAACGGTACGACAAGAAAATATCCAACCTCCAACCTCGACAACCTAAACGTTTCCGACCACGCCAATCAACAGGGTAACCGCAAGCACGAGAATTGACGTTGTCGTGGTCAGGAACGTGCTGCCACTCTCAAGAGACGTATTAGTTTCCAGCAGACTCAATGGGGTGCCACTTTTCGTACTACCGTTGACCAGTATCTGTGATAATGTACCTGCGCTGGTGGCATCAGATGTCGGGGGACTGGTGGGCACATTGGCAGTCACATCGGTGGGCACAACAGTAGGCCCTGCACTAGCTGGTACAGCACTGGTAGGCTCAAGAGTAGATGCAGCAGTCGGCAAACTGGTAGGAGCTTTAGTGGGCGCTTTAGTGGGCACACTGGTAGGCGCCTTGGTGGGTGCTTTAGTTGGCACGCTGGTAGGCGCCTTGGTGGGTGCTCTTGTTGGCACCCGCGTAGGTGAATTTGTAGGCTTAATGGGGGCAAGGGTCGTTCTCTTTGTTATGGGTGTAGGCATGGGCAGCATAGTTGTGGGGAAAGGCGTAATGGGTGGCGCCGTCTCAAATGGGCCATCATCAGACTGCAGCAAAGCAATACAGTACGCATGTTAGTCATCTTTCATCGTCAGATCCATCCCTCTCTTAACTATTTCGAGCTGTAGCAATGTCAAAATCTTACCGCTTTCACAAGATAGGATGTATCAAATTGCCTAGTTCGATTGCAATCTTGCTTCAGAATTAGTTCGTACTCTTTCGGCTCGTGGTGCATTGAGAGACAGCCTCGATCTTTTGTAACCAGCTCAAAGCGATCTCCTTGAAAATCTCCTTGACCAGCAGTGTATTTTTGTCGTTGTTCAGTTGCATTGCATGTTTTCAAGATGGTTTGCTGACCCCTCGTGGACTGCAAACATACGTTAGTGCCGTCGACTTGAAGTTGCACTTTATCATCAGCAGGATTGTCCTTTCGAAAGCGCCAACGAGTGGCGCTAGCCATACATTTGTAAATCTGCACCTTTTCGCCGTCGAAGCATTTGTCCTCTACACAATTGAAACACCATGGAGTTGGAAAGAAAGTCATCTTCCAAAAGTACCCTGGCTCCCAGTAGAACTTTAACTGAAAGACTTCTAAGTCTGGTCGCCCCTTGTAGGCAACTGGACCCGCCGAAGAGCTATCGGCTTTGGTGGGCTCGAGTGCTGCTGGATCAATGCAGTGGTCAAACAATTGATCACTAACATCGCCCCAGCAGCCCGGCACATGTTGACCACGTTTATCTGGATGAAAACAGACCAACCCAGGTCGACAATCGGCATCGGTGTCACAGTCTGCCTCACATATATCAAGACTGTTCGATATGGTGTCATCATTACCAGCAAATTTCAAGATGGGAAGCCCCGTTGGGTTGTAGGGCATGGTCCAAAAGTTGGGATGGTCTATGCGTGGAGAAATATTTTTAATACAATATCCCACTCCAAAATACATGGTTCCCATACAACCAGGAACCGATAAACCAGTCTCGCCCATATGTTTGTAACAATACAAGTCCCCTGAACAATCCTGAAGTAGAAGGTGTGAACGCAAATTCGAATAGTGTGTGAGCGAATACTTCAGTAGGAATCGCTACACAATAAACCCAACAATTTCACACTTCTCAACACCAACGATTCCAAAGCAAAAAGACTCACATTATCAACGTTGCAGTTTCCTTGACACAATCCTAGAGGGAATGCCTCGACGGGTAGTCCGTGGTCGGCCACGATGGCTAAACTTGATTGCCATTCTCGCAGTGCTCTATTGTTCCCTGTGACAAAACGAAAAGGGTCAATAGTAGATCTACTTCGTAAGTTTTCCGATCTACGAATTTCGTAGGCCGTGTTCGCCTCCGTTTCATCAAAAAGCAACAAGGAGAGTACGGAGACGACAAAGGAAAGAAATTGTTTTAGAGATTCTGTCATGATGTTGATTGTTGATTTGATGATTCAATCCGCAGGTTTAAATTCTTGATGGCTTAACATTGTGACACAGATAATCGTTGATGTTGTGGAGGTGCAAAGTATGTATGTGCCTCCCAATTTTTGGTTGACTCGGTAAGATTTACATTCGGAACAAAAATTGTTATTGCGGATCATGATGCAGTAACGGTAAGTTTAGTCGTCCTCGAATTTCAACAGGGTTCAGGGTTTCGTTTTATCCTTTAATCATGTCGCATTTCGCGAAATCCCAACTCCGGCCATTTTAAATTACTACTATTAGTACTCTACTAAATACTACTAGTACTACTATTAGCAACACAAAGCTACCCTATTCTATTCTACTAGGGGCAGTAGAGTAACGACTGTATGGAATACGGGTGAAGATAAATCCTCTTGTCATACGCCGAAAAAAGTAAATGTGGTTGTTCTAAAACAGGAAGGAATCGAAGCGCCACTTTTCGTGCTACAAAGAGTATGGTATTTCATGAACTCTTCCGATTTGCAAGCTTGAAACTGCTTGTTGGAAGAACCTCGCCCCATGATGTCACGACTTGCTTATGATGGCTCGATTCCTCCGAAGTGTTGGCAATACTAGAGTGCGATGATGATGATGCCGCACTGCTTTGTATCACTACTATCCTATCTCTTTTCCAGCTTCCTGAAAAGCAATTGAGCGGCCTTGGCCTGCGTAGAAGGGCCCCTATTGTCCTCTTGCTTTAATCTACCGGATGTTCAAAGCGTGAGAAGGACAGACGGAGCAGGAACCAATGTGTTTGCTGAAAAATTCGATTCTACTACCGGTACCAGTCTACCTGGTACTCGAGTAGTAGATAGCTAGTAGTACTCCTAGTATCAATATTGTACCACTAGTACCAGCTACCAGGTAGAGTGGTACCTGGTACCTACCAGGTACTTGGTAGCTCTTTGAAACTGCTGACTTGCTACTGTACCTGGTACCTGGTACCACTACCAGGTACTTATTCAGTGTCGTCGTTGCTTCTCTTTCCACACTTTAAACCATCTATTTTTTCATCGTCATCATACTGTTTTACTATAACAGGAAAAACCAAACGAATCTGTCACTGAAGATCGGAGGCCACAATTATGATTAAAATAATACTCTGAAAACACTTTCAACGGAGGAGACACTAAGTCCTTTGCCGTGCCACTCCGATTTGTTCTGCCTTTTATTATTGTTTCCGCAAACACGAAAAGCACCACCTTCCGGATTATACTGTTAATTGAAAAGTGTTGCTGGGTTATCAATCCTACTACGATAGTAGTAGGGGGCGCTGACGTGTACCAGACGGCTTGGAAACTGCAAAATCGCAATTAGCGATACATAATAGATCAAGCAGCAAGGACTCTCTCACTGTCAAACCCAAGAATAGAAACGCATCAAATCCTTCTTTCGTTCCGCACTCGAGTACTCCGAGTGCTCCAGAATACGAAAGAAGCAAACAAGGATGGAATTTTCTTTCTTTCGAACTTCTTACATATTTGCATAAAGTATTTTAAAACTATTTTTCTTGTTATCCAGGCAATCCTGTACCATCGTAATCTATCATGCCTCGCATCATGCTTGCCAACGAGATGCTTCTCACTCAATCCAAACCCCATAGCTATAGCAAAGCAGATTCAGCCATCATCTTTGGGTCGTCCCAGACGATGAGACGGTCTATTTTCGGTTCAGCCCAAACGTTGAGATGGTCAAGCGGTGTTTCTTCATCGTTATCATCATCATCGGGAGCGCAACATCATCCGAATCTGCAGTCGTCATCTACTCTTCAAACGAGTCACAGCACGAGTAATGCTGCCACGAGTAATACTAGTAGTAGCAGGAATAACTTCGACGATGACGACAATGCGGCTGATGATTGGGGCTTCTTTGTCGATCTAGCTCTTCTCGAAGAGCGCCAGCCAACGGAACGAAGATTTCTAAATGGATACGACTCTGATGCTGCTGCACCTCTTGGGCGTACCCGTAAGACAACGCTGACAACCATTGCGGATGCTGGATGTTAGTCACTCACTTTTGCCTTGAAAGTTTTGATGTTCACTTTTGAGTTTTGAGTACTAGTACTCTCTGTTGTAACCAGAAGAAGTCAAGAAAACCTTGGATCATGATATGCTTTTTCGTTCATGATCTTCACTCTTTATTTAGACCCATAGAGATTCATTTCATAGAGATAACGTTATTATAATAAAATCATTCTACACTAGACCTATCACCTATCCACGAGCAGCAACTTTAGAAAGGCCAGCTAGGCTAGGAATATCCTTTTTCTATTACCTGGTAGCTGTTTGGCTCATTTTCCCTTGCCGTTATTAGTATCTCAGTACAACAAAAAATCATATGCTCCTCTGGTACCAGGTAGCTTTTCTAGCTAGCTACTCCAATTATTACCAGATCCAAAACAAACGACACATGTACCGGTAATAATAAACTTCCCATGAACTTTTTAGTCACGAAAGAATAATTGAATTGCCAGCAACCGGTTTGATCACGACCTGCTCGCACCGTCGACGTCATCGAGTATAATTAAGTAGACTACTGTAATAAATTTTCCATTCTATCGACGTCGACGGACCCGATTTTGTGAATCATGCCAATCGATGAAGTCTCCCCTGGCGTTCCAGTCTTGGATTGTTGAGGACACACACAGGATATGACAACATCCAAGTCTGGTGTCTCATGATTCATGATGGTGGAGTTCGCACGTACTCGTACTGTTTTAAATATCTATCCTGTGAGATGCGAGGAAGAATACTTTAATATTATAACAACTCCAGAAATCGAAGATGAAAAGAGGTAAAGATCCACCTGCCCGTACAACGGGACTGCTGAGCAGTCGCTGTAGTCCACGAATTGTGGTTCAAGCAGACAATCTGTCAGGTGCTCCTCAAGATCCTCCCCAAGCTTCTTCTCCAGCATTTCCCTCGCCAGAACCAGTACGAGATCATTCCATTTCTGTCCAGCCGAAACAAATTTCGTCTCCGAACCATCAGCCTAATGCAGCCAACAGCAACGACAACAATAATAACAAAAGTTATTCCAAACCCAGGGAGCGCAGTAAATATGACGACATCACCGTGGATGGTACCATTATCGACATTGACCATTATATCGAGACGAATAATATTCAAACATCGAGAGGCAAAGATTACAAAGAGAACATGATTGTAAACGAGGTAAATGCTGATTCCGTGATCGGGGGTGCTCCAAAACTAGAAGCTTGGAGGAATAGTGCTCGAGAAAATAAAGGTATCAGTGTGATTGAATTGGATGATTGCATTAAAAAAAATGTGAATGTGGACTCTGTGATTCGTCTAGAACAAGAGCGGCCTCAATTGCTCATGCCTGCGAGCAATCATGCCTATATGTCGACTGTGTCTGAAGGGGACGTCGAGAAGGATGAGTGCGATGATAACTACGACGGCCAGAAAGAAGTACCCAAGCGTTTCATTCCGAGACCTCCGAGTAAATTGGATCAAGAGATTAATGTCGATTCTGTAATTCGCATCAACAATGAGCAGAAATTTCAGCAGCAGCGACGCGACGAAAGAAAGAACGAAAACAACAAGTATCCTCGGGTGAACAACAAACCTGAGGAAGAAATCATGAACAAGGTCAATGTGGACTCGGTGATTCGCCTGCAGTCAGAAAATAACGAATCCAAACAACAGAAGTTTAGAAAGCAAAATTTTTTCTCCAAATTGTTTGGAAAAAAGAATCGAAAATGAGCAAGGCAAGCGAGACTTTGAACGCATTTTTACATAGATGCATGCATTTAACATGTAATAAGAGGACAGACGTTTTTAATTTTGTTTCCTGCTCGGCTCCTTCAAAAGTACGAAAGTACAAAAGATAATCAGGCAAAGAAAAGGCAATACGAACAGCAGGAGGTGTGATTCTTTCTTGTTGACCGGTGCGCCCGCGTTGCGCAACAAATCCAAATGGAAGATTCAGAAAAGGTTAACCGCCAGCGCTCGAAGTAGATCCATTAAAGGCAAAACGAAAGCTCAATTTGCTCTTTTACCAAGCTGGCAGTGTGTCTCCTGTTGGGCTGTCAATCTACGTCGTCCACCAAGGAAGAAGAACTGCTTGAAAAGAGAAAAGAGACAAAGACAAGACAAATCAACTTGCGATGCCGTTGGCGTTGTAAAATCACCAGCCTAGCGCTCAGAACCTCTACTACACCCTCTGCTACACAGCCGTGTATTAGATACGTAGATGGACAGTGGATTTCTCTTGGGGCATCCCCTAGGGGTGACAATCCTGGTTCTCCTTGTCAGTTCAAATCCCATAATAGAATACCTAGTAGAATTCCGTGGGTTAGCGGTATTTTGGCGGTGAAGGAGCCAAGTAAATCTACTACTAGTAGACTACTCTAGTAATAACAGATTATAACAAGTACTGTAAGTACTGTAGTACGGTTTTTTCTTGTTTTTAGAGCCATCCACATCCTGAATTCTAATATTTGATGACTGGACTGAACTATCTTTTGCAAGAATTCAATAACGGATGTGCGTTACCGTAATTAAGCGTTGCTTGATTCACTGCCTACAGTATTACTGGTAACAAGCAACGCCGGCGGTCGGCGGTTGTCTTCTGGTTTCTGTAGTGTCTGAGTTCTCGATTTTCAATAAATCTATTGAAACAGCCAATGAGACGAAGTTGCTCGAAAATTAATGGACGCAAGCAAAAAATTCAATTGCAAACACACTATTACTAGAAAACTGAAAGAAGTGTTGAGGAAGTATAAGTCGGGAGTACCAGCTAGTTTTGCTCTGCTGCCCAACATGCCATTCAGCAAATGTGATCGTATACTAAATAATTCACTCCAGCTCCTCTATCTAGTAGTTTTGTTGTCCACCCTAATAAGCACTTCATGTCTGGCACAATCCTCAATTGTTTGTCCTTACACGAGTGATATTTACGGCTCCACAACCATTCAAACATCAGACATCGGTCCCAACAACGATGAAATATCTGGAATTGCTTTTTCGCCTACGCTTTTGGCACCGTCGGGAGAACCTGTACTATACGGTATAAACGACGGAGGAAATCCAGAACGACTGGTAGTTTGGGATCCAGGAACAGGAAAACGATTGAGGACATTTATCTTGCCTGGGGTTGAAAACGTTGATTGGGAAGATTTGGCCGCTGGACCATGCGGTACTGGCAATAGTGCACCAACTGCAGCAACAGCAGCTGCTAGTGACTCGTGTTTGTACATTGCCGATACAGGAGATAACAAAGCTCGTGCGTCCAATGGCAGGAATTCCGACCGACCCAACCGTACCTACCAAATGATCAAAGTGTTGGAACCGGTTTGGTCTAACTATCGAGATTATGCCGAACTGCCACCATCCCTTATCTCCGTCTTGAACTTTGACTACAGCGATCCCTCCTCGCCAACAAGATCAGCCGATAGCGAAAGCATATTCCTAGACCACACGGGTTGGGGAGGAGGAAGTCCGGGGGACATCTACGTGGTCACAAAATGGCATGCTGGATCTCGTACTCGGTTGTTTTACATTCCAGTGTCAGCTTGGCAGTATGCGGCCTCGGCACGTGATGGGGAGGAAGGGGAGGGCACCGTTTATTCTCCAAAGGTGGTAGGGATTTACGACAATACTGTCTTGACACAAGATATATGGTTTAGAGCGGACATGACGGCTGACGGAACAGTTATTGCACTCGGAGGCGAAACTCATACAAAGCTGTTTTTACGATGTCCTGGTGAATCCGTGGCAGATGCATTGGCGCCATCACCCAATTATCGAATATCAGAAGAACAACTTGTTTGTCATGCCTGGCCAAATCCAACTCCAGAACGACAGGTAGAGTCGTTTGCATGGACACCGGACAGTCGTCGAACTTTACAGATGACAGAAGGTACCAATACGGTTATGAGCTGGACCGACATGTACTACAATTCATCTCAGATTGCCAGCCGAAGTAGGTTCCAAGCCTGCCCTGATCTAGTCGTTGTCAATAACGAGTGTCAGGATGCAGCAACAGGTCAAGTTTTTGCCATGTCCAGGTGCGACGAGGCAGCTCCTACTATGTTTCCCACAGTGGCGCCTTCTCAAATTCCCACACTGAAGCCCAGTCTTGTTCCCACAAATGCACCGACAGAGCCACCCAGTCTTCGTCCATCTCTCGTACCTACAATTGCACCAACACATCCACCCAGTCTTCGTCCATCACTTGCACCAATAATTGCACCCACAGAGCCACCCAGTCTGCGTCCATCTCTCGCACCAACAAGCACAGCTCCCTCGGGGGAGCCCTCACAGTTGCCACCAGCTGCCACTCTTGCACCTACGCAACTGCCAACTAGTGAAGCTATCTCAGATAGCCCGACACACGGTTCCAGTCTTTCTCCGACGCCAAGTCCAACCATAAATCAACAGCAAACCGTTGTTGAGACTGACTCGAATGCTGTCAACATTGTGGAGGCCTCAGCTACAGCTTTGACAATGGAAACAACAACAGACCCAACTCTTCTCGTGAACATCATCGATCATGATGAAGCGCCAACTCTGGCGCCACCAGAAGAAAACACGCAGGTTCCAACCATTGCCGATAACATGTACGCTGCTGCTCTTGCATTAGAAAGGCAGCCCACATCTTCTCCAACTATCGTTGCCAAGAACAATACCGCCACTGCTTCTACGGAACTTTCAAGTGTTTCTCCCACCCACTCGACCAAAACACTTCCAGCCAACGAGGAGAGAAAGAAGCGGCAAAATTTTCGTCATTGAATTTTCATACAAACTGATCATAACCTGCAGAAACCTGCTATTCACCTACTGTAGTACACTCGAGAAATGTATTTGAGCTACTAGTAGCTACTAGTTTAGTGTAGTTGATAAAAAAATGATAATAATAGTATTATTGATCGTTTTTATTGAAGCGTCTGAACACACTAGAGTCTACTAAGCTGGCGTTTAAACTCGTTTACTCGGGACTAAATTTAATGACCTGACCAAAAACAAGGCAATGCTATTGTCATTTTTTACCGGACTATCTGGTGGAGTCTAGCTGGTAGTCTAGAGTGAGCTACTGTAGTAGAGGAGTACAGTATAATATCTTTCTCCTTGCGTAGCAGGCTAGGCTTCATTTGGGGGGTCCTGGGCAACACACTCTCTAATTACTAAGCAGACGTTATTTTCTCTCCTAAGTAAGGGCTTTATGTGAGCTACATTTCCCAATGTTCCCCTGTGTAAACCTATGTAGGCCTTTACATCTCTTCTAGT
>Ga0210036_1001643_pt1 | contig 24824 bp, 19 predicted proteins | sample CryGeymeta201515_FD_185469 | JGI IMG/M metagenome (GOLD analysis project Ga0210036, IMG submission 185469) | Groundwater microbial communities from Crystal Geyser aquifers in Utah, USA - Crystal Geyser metaG 2015-15 (SPAdes) (version 2) | ecosystem: Environmental > Aquatic > Deep subsurface >...
TTTGAGTTAACCATTAAAAAGGTGACTCTTTAATTAAATAGACCTTTTTATAGACCTATTTCCTAATAAATTACCTTTTTAGAGGTGTAATTAGTCCTTAAAATGCTCATTTTCCGATTGGAGTTAATCCGGATTATGGAGTTACTCGTACCGTAGCATTGATTATTACGATTTTCGAGGCTGAGAGTGTGGATTATTGTGTTCATTTTAGGGTTTAAGGACATTTTTTCCGTTAAAAATGGGATTTGGCGATAAAAAAATTAAGGCAAGTTTATTGCGAAAGAACAATTCCGAAGAGAGCCTAAAGATAGACATAGCCTCATCTCATCTCAATAGCAATGGATAATTACCCTCCATTAGGAAATTAGAGGAACATTTCCCATTGACAGGAATTTCCAGCTTACCTGACCTATTATACCATATAACGTAAAGATGGGACAATGCAAACATTCGAAGCCAGTTGAGGCTTTTGTGTATGATGGAGCGGCTTTGACAATCGAACCTAGCCCGACGAAGCAGCAGGGCATCGAATGCGCGACCGACACGCGCGACAATCTGTCGGTTAAACCAGAAGAAACTCCTCAAGAGACCCGAAGTATTCATGCAGAACTCTTTCCGAGAAACTCGATTTTAAATAATGCGCACTCGCTTGAGACGGACTCGACATCTTGTAATTCTCGGTCATTTGGTACTTATTCCGTACCGTCTCAGGACTCTACCGTCCAAGAGATCGGCCCGCAGATGACAACTTGTCATTTCATGGGATACGGCAGAAATGACGAGGAAAATGAAGATCCGACTAGCGAAAATCCAGGCGCTAATAGCGAGACAAGGCTTTCAAAGCAGGACTCATTAACCCAAACAGTCAGAAGCCGAGCCAGCTTTGAAAGCAGAAGTCTTAGAACAAGTTTTGACAGTGGCAGTCAATACCATTATCCTGCAGCTTTGTATGATCAGATGAAGACACAAAAGCATTTTGTGCCAACCACAATCACCAAAATTGCAGCAGGTTTGAACAAAGACCATCGACAAACATCCGAAACGAGTGTTCCGTTTCTTCCATCCCACGTCACAAATTTTTCGGATGATGGCACAAGTAGAATTTCAAGTAATAGTAGCAATAGCAGTCGTAGTCACAGCAGTTGCTACCATAGCAGCTTTGGGGGATCAGTTGATGATGAAAGCCGATTAATGGAGGAGGACGAGGATATTTTCCCGCAATTTGAGGCGTTGGTTGATACCATGGCTCTTTCGTTGGAGCCCCAGGACCAATATACCATTGACAACAAGGGGAATGGACACACAACAGTGTTATCTTTTGTTGCTCTCGTAGACAAGCTCACTGAAGGACAAAATGCTTCAGCAGATTCTGACTATAATGATGATGATTGCAGCCAAGCTGTGAGTCCATCTTCCAGCAACCACGGTAGTGACAGAAGAGCCGCTCCCACGAATGCGGCTCGCGCCCCAAGATTAGCAGCAGTTGCAGGGGGAAATCGTCGCTATTCTGTACCATCTGCTCTGGAGCAAAGTGATTCTTCCGAGATGCTGGCGAATATAAGGACTCTGGCGCTCATGGCCCATGGCCCGGTGGACAATATTGCTGATGATAATCAAAACGATGAAGACGGAGCTCCTGCACTTAGCTTTTGCTCCAGTGGCAATGACCAAAATCTAAAGTTCCATCGTTCCTCCTCGGCGGCTCACCCTTCTTCGGCATCGGTATGCTCTGAATTGCGGTGGATGTAAAAATCTGCAACCATAGCATGGTTGTAGCATGCAAACAGGTGTAACGTATTGTAAGTTGTAGCACAGTTGTATGTTTTACGTAATATCATGTAACATTTACAACAATATAATTGATAGCGTAAAAGTAGTCAACTAAATGCTGTCAGTGGTTCCATATTGGGCGGAGGAGTCGTGGGAAGAAGGTGTGAACTGTGGGCAGCTCTGCTCTCGGGTTGAAGCGTTATAGAATATCCGATTTAAACAAACAAGCAATTTTTACTTTTCATTATTTCTCATTCCGACACAGGTATTTGCTCATACGATGTTTCCACACCTCTAAGCAAAAACATAACGTGGAGCAGCGGAGCTATTGCGCCATGTTGACCCAACTGTAGCTAGATGAGCAAAGCTACGCGTACACTTTCATTAATGCCAATTGTAATAGCTGGGTTTGAAGAGCGACATAAGGCACGCATTATGTTTGCCTCTTCGAAAGGCAATACATGGAGTGGAGCTATTGCACGATTCATTGTAGAATCAATTTCCTGATTCGAGTTTGTTTGGTGTAAACAATTCGCCGGGAGGTCCTCACCTTGTCGATGTGCTATCAGATTCCGCAGCTTCGTTCGGGGTTCAGGCTGTTCGCTAGCTACCGTATTCTTCGTAAGAATGAGAGTGATCTCTTTGTTCCCGGACAGAGTCACACCATGTTGACGTCACTGCTGCTGATGACACTTCATGTTATCATTCAAAAGGCAAGGGTTCAAAGTGATTCGTTGGAGATGCATCGGACACGGAAGCATTTCGTCCGAGGTAGGAATCATCATTTATTGCTGCTTCATTGTCCGTATCTTCCTCACCAACGTGTTCGTCATTCATTGCAGATCCCACCAGTGGATCAGGTGCGTCGTTATAGTAAGGATAAGGCGGATGATTCGGCGGCGGCGGCGGCGGCGGCCAGTAGCCATTCGATTGGTGATGATAAGTCGGAGGATAATACTGCATTCTGTCAGCGGTAGGGCAGGGATGGTGATATCCCACTGGATAGGGATAGAGGTGATGATGAGCTGCATGGTGCAATGGTGGCTGGTGATGAGGAAGCCGATTTTGAGGCGGCACCATGTGAGGATAAGGAGGATATCCGTCTCCTGTGTGCCAACTCGGCGGTGGGTGATTGTGAGGCAGCTGGTAGGTGTGATCCAGGGAATCTCCGTAATCTCGGGGCGACGAAAAGTTTTCTTCCGGAGTCGGTGCAATGTTCTTTGAAGTTGAAGGTAGGGACGGCATTGAGTAAAAGTCTGGCTCACGCTCAGGATCGTCGGGTCTGCGGGGCCCATTTCCTTTTCGTTTTATTCTCTGAATGTAAGGTACCAATTCTGGTTTCGACCTTAGAAAGAGTTCGTGGTAGTATCCTGCAAGCGATGAGAGAAAAACGTGGAGGGCGGTGGTGAGAAGTGAAAGGCCACAATGAGCAATCTAGAACTCTTCACAACAAGGTTAAACTAAAACCTAAAACTGACCGCCTTTGTCTTTAGCTGCGGAATGAGAATGGGGGAGGGGGGATTACTGGTTGTGAGAAGAGAGAGAGTACCAACAAAGAATCAGTTGACCACGGCACAGACTTACAGGAAGATATTCGTTGAAAGCCGTAGAGGTTACACTGCCGTTGAAAGGACGCGAAAGTGCTTTGCATAAAGTAGCTGCGGCAAGGCGAAAACATTGAGAAATACAAAGCAATTACCAAGGGTAGTGGAGTGCATGTCAAAGTACCTTACCTAGGAAGGATTCGTTCCACAAAGGCTTGGCGATCGTGTACTACAAAACATCTGGTAAAGAGAACAAAAAGGAAAAGGTTGCAATTATTCAAGTCAGTATCAGAAGTCAGTCTTGGCGGATGTTTTCGGTAGTAGGACTGCAGGACTTATCGACGTACCTGCCGTGGGGCTGCCACGATACAATTGAGGTGTCCCCGCTGGCTTCGATATCAGATAGCATGTAGTGCAGCTTAACCGCAAAACCCTGCTGCTGTAATCCGGTAGCGTGAGGGTTGTGCGGTCGAGCCGATTCGCCAAAGAGGCTGCTTGCTTCGGCCGGACTGACATTGGCAAAATCTCTATACTCTTTTTCATTATTTGATGTAACACACGATAATGATGCCTTCGATTTGTCTTGCTCTCTTCTCTCGTTCTTTTCTTCCTGGCTTGCAGCGTCGCATTCAGACTTGTACATGATGGCATTGAAATTTAAAAGTGATAATTTTTGTAGAGTAGACCCTACTAGAGTACTTCTTGCTTGTTGTTGACTTTTAGTACAGTAGCTTCGGTTGAAGGATGACGAGTATTCAAATAGAACTGCTTTAGTACTACTAGTAGTGCGGCGGTAGGAGTAGTAAGACTAGTAGTACTAAAGTACCAGGTACTCTAATTCACACCAGGTTCTTAACTACAATGGCTGGGAGTGCGAGGAGGAGAAGAATCGCCACTGAATCTTCCGCTGTCATCAGCGCTCTTCTGAAATGTTGCTCGCCACTACAGACACTATCACTTAAACGAACCAAGAAAAAACCGATCTAGCTCGAATCAGTAACCTAAATCTTATATTACACCTTTTTGGATACTGCTAGTAGTACCCAGCAGTTCATGAGATTGCAGCTGGTACACGCCTACTTGTAGTAGAGATGTGCTAAATACTATCTGACAATGGCTTAACGAACTTAATTTTGTGTCACTGGTACTACTAGTCACTGATGGCTTTGGTTTGTTGGACAAAATTCAAAAGTACTACTGAAGGGAATCCAGGAAATAGTACTACAGTAGTACCTGGTAACCACCAAGATACTACCTGGTACCAGACTACCACTGCTGGGACCAGGGGTACTGTACTTTCAGCCGCAAAGAAGGGGAAAGCTTTACGAGAGCCAGTAGTCTACTAGTGCCACCGAGTGGTAACGGTATTGGTACCAGGTATCGTACAATAGTACTACACTACTACTCCTACAACTAGACTACGTACCGCCTGGTACCAGGTACCAGGACTACCTGTTACTTGGTACCTGGTACAACTCGGTGTTGCTACAAGCTACTAGTACTACCAGCTAGTACCACTTAGTATGGTACCTGGTACGCGTTACCAGGTACCTGGTACCAGTAGTACTACCTGGTACAAAACCAACTGCCGCCTCAAGCAAGAGTAATATGGTACTACTACCGTAGTAGGGTACCGTTGCAGGTAGTAGTACCTGGTACTACTAGTACTGGTAGTAGTAGTACTAGTAGTCGTACCTGGTAGTAGTGGTACTGTGAACGTACCAGTAAAATATATCACTGGAGACTGCTCCTTGAACTGCTTTTTCTCTTAATACACAAACGCAGAGACTATTTGGCAATTGACTTAATGATACTATAATATTATGTAGTACAGTGTACTAGTAACTGGTAGCTACCATTACCTTGTACCAGGTACCGTAGTAGACTTGCGAACAAAACAGTTGCCGATTGAATAATTTAATAAGTCCGAGTACCAGCACAGTACCTAGTACCGTAGTGGTAGGTACCAGTAGAAAACGGAGAGCTTGGCGCTGCGATTCTGGAAGAACCAAAGGTGGTGCTGGCGGGGGAGCAAAAGAATACAGTAATAATTACTCCGTACTGGTACTCAATATTTTGGTTAATTTTTGTCCAGTGGTCACACACTCCCTCGAGATTGTTTTTGACCTTGATCAAAATACAAGTGCTTTTTTGTTGAGGGTGTGTCGTGTGTCCAGATTTCAAAAAATTAGTACCTGCTCCACTCCAGTAGCTCGCTTATGACAACATGACCTTCCATTGAGGAACATCGCTGTAGTAGTAAGAAAGATCGTTTCGACCTTCTTCGGTTCCTGATCCGAGCAGCTGTAAGGCTTCGACGCGCCTCATCAAGTCAACGATGCCATAGGGATCATCATCCATCTGATGTCCATCTTCACTGGTATCGCATTCTACCCCGAGGACACCATCATTTCGTCTGATATGATCCATTAGGACAGCCCAGTATGTCCCACTCGATTCCAAGTATGCAGCGTGTCCAACAATAACACACAAAGCATGAGCTCTCGTAATAGCCACATTGAATGATTTGGGGTCATGGAGAAAGCTTAAGCGTTGCACTCCAGAGCTGTTATCCTCAGTGTCTTCTCCTGACGTTGACGAAGGTGCTTGCTTCCATCGCTGATGGTTGCGTGTCAAGACAGTGCTTATAAAAACTACTTTAGCCTCTTGCCCTTGAAAATCCTCAACGACGCCAACGTTAATTCCACCCAGATTGGCACCACGGAGGACTGTACGGAGTGCCAACACTTGAGCACGAAATGGTGTGATAACAGATATCTCTCCTGTGTGTAGTGGGTTGATCTTATCTTTGCTCTTACAATTCAAAATACCTTTAGCTAGACTCGCAATGGCGTGGCACTCATCCAAATTGAAGAAAGATGGCGTATCCAGCTTGCTGCGTTCCTCGCCGTGAGGTATGTCGCACAGCAACAAAGGAAAACCTGCTTCTCCCATGTCTCCGAAATCTTGGAACGGGTTTGCCACACTTTCTGGTGCTAGCGCTTCAAGCTTTCCATTGTAAAAAAGATTCGAAGGTATCGCAAGAAGCGCTTCATTCGAACGGTAGTTGCTAACGAGGTGTGTTACGCTGCGAAGTTTATTGTCAGTGTACAAGGGAAGTTGCAACAGCCGTTCCTGGATGGAGAGACCTAGTCCCATTTTGGCGGCCACAGGATCTCGAATCGACGGAGAAAGTTGCTTTGTGTCACCTGCCAATACAATGGAGCAGTGTCCACCAATCTAGACGAAACAAACGAAAGTATGGTGACGCGTGAGGGGAGCTTTGGGAAAGGAATTGACTCTGACAGCACACCACTAAAGAACAGAAATTTACCTTCAACATAGGGACGAGGGCTTCGCATTCCATGGCCTGACTTGTTTCGTCAATGAAGAGATGAGTGAAGCCATTGTTCGGCATCACTTGTTTCATCCATCCTGCCGGCCCCACGAGCTCCAGACATTCCGCAACAAAACACTGGCAGACAACGATGCCCGCTTTCTTCAATGTTGGATATTCTGGAATAGTAAAGACACCAGAGCTGTTCATCGGGCAAGACGAAAGGAGCTCTGGCTTGACAGACGCAACTTTGCGAGACCACCAATTGATTCTCAATAGATTTCTGTGGCCGTCCTTAGATACGCGAGGAAGAAGGCGACTAGCAAGAACATCGCACGCCGCATCAGATGGGGCGCATACTAGGATGCGAGAGTTTGGTTCAAGTCGATATACTTGAATGATCGCTTCGCAAAGGCACATCGTCTTTCCTGTGCCAGCAGGCCCTTCGACTATTGCACAAGAGGAGTTCGAGTCAGCGCATAAGATGCCACAGAAAAGCACTACAAACACCATTGAAAACGGCGAAACTCACTGATGTACGGAACGCTCCCATGTTGTCTTTTCAGAATATCTTTCACGGCCTGCTGTTGCTGGCAATTAATAGGATTTACGTACTTCAACTCTTCGCCGTCAAAACTTAGTTCCCTTTTCGTTATGGCAGTGGGAAGTAGATATTTTGTCGGAGCCAGCACGCGGCGCACATGAAAGCTGTGACTAGCAATTTCGATCTTAGAGTTCGGGTGCATTGATCCTCTCGTCGTCGCATCAAGAACCTGTTGAATGATGTCAAATCCCCGACCGCCCTGAAAACCGAAACGAACATCGAATCTATAGCGATCGAGTACATTTATTTCCCCAATTTTTTCAATAGCAAGCGCAGGGAAAGGATTCGCTAGATCTCGTGGAAGAGCGGTTAAGACTTGATACGCGTCCACCTCAAATTCGCTTGTATGCAAAATTGATTGTAGATAGGGAAGGCATCCCACGCTTGAATAACCTGCTTGAAGTGGCGAGGGTAATTTCAATACCACTTCTTCAAACTTTAAAACAACATCGGCCACCTCTGCTATCACTTCAGTAGTCATCTGGACATTTCCAGAAGACCTAAACAAGAGGCGGACAAAGTCCCCATTCGATACAAGCGGATAGTTTTCAGCCACCCCGGGAACGTGGATCCTTGCTACCAAGCAATCTTCTACGGAAAAAAAATTGAGAGTCGGTTCTATGCCGGCATTTCAAGCAAAGAACAAACTTTCATTCAGACTTCTTACCTGCCGACATTCTCGAAAGGATCCCTGGGAGCAGCTCAAGAAGTCCTTTGGATCTGACTGGAATGGACTTGCCTGGCTGGGGTCTTCTCCCACTTTCTCTCTCAATGTAGGTAGCAGCATAGTGGTAGGCGCATGGAATACTTGTCCTCCTAACCTCGTTGGGAAATGCAATACAGCTGGGGCAGTTCTGTTTGACCTTCGAAGGCGGCGCAATTTCTATGGTGTGATTTTTCCAATGAATAGAATACATGTCGTGCGTTCGCATGTCGTTAAAGCAGCGGAGCCTTTCAATCTGCACTGCAGTTTGCATTCTTGAAATGTATTGCAGCAGAAGAGCCATGTCACAAGCCCCCGCACGATTGGCTTGATAAATTGTCTTGGCATTCACTTCACCAGGGTGTGGTCCGCTTGAAAAGACGCGCCTGTTATATTCGACTGTGGCAATCCTCTCTTGCACCTCTCGTGTTATAACGGCTATATGATGGCCTAGGTTGCCCTGGATAAAATTCTTGTCAACATAAGGGTAAAACTGAGGTAGTACATTCCCCAAAGATAAATCAAAATCCGATCTTGACACTGTTGGATTGCGGAGCCAATTAGCAATGTTTTGGGGCAAAGTCGCATAGGCAACTACTGAGATGAAAGCACTCGGGAAGATATCCCACTGTTGTTTTTGCCACTCAGGTACAAATCGCTCTGCATTTAACATGGACAGCTGGAGCGCTTTCAAGACTGCTGCTTCCTTCGTCGTGTCGTGGTTTGCCACTCGAAATTTCCGTCCAATTGCAAAACACGCCAAAGACACATTCGAACAAACCGGGTTTCTGACAGATTCCTGTCGTCGAAATTTGAGTATAATATCCCCAAAGAACTGCTTAAATTTTGAAAGGAGCCGTGCAGCCTTGCTTTGCTCGCCTCGCATACTTTGGGCATGGTTGGTATCAAATGAAACAACTAGTATAAGAGACGGAGACGCCTCCCAACCATATCCGACTGGTTGTGGCATTTGCAGTGGCGCCACCTCTTCTAATTCTGTCAGTACCCATGACATATCTGATTCTTTGTTTCGTTCTAGTTGCTGGTCAAGAATTGCTTTCCAAGAACGGCAGGAAATGACTTTTGTTTGAATGCCTTCGGCATTCTTTGTATTGTGTGTTTCCTCTTTATGAATAACTTTCGTATTGTCAGTCCAAATACACGCAATATCTTCCAGCATCGTGTTGCAGTCAAGTGACGAGGGTAATATATTTTGAATTTCCATGATGAAATAGTCTGGGTTAGATTTTTTTGATCTCCCTTGATTTCCGCTCCCCTTTCTCTGCAGACTCTCGAAATCTTCATATCCTTCTGGGACATAAACATTAGATGCTGCCTTTTCCATATCCTGCTTTTGACTATTGTAAAATGAAAAGTCAATCGCTGAGCAATCTGGTCCTCCACTACCCATGGAGACTAAGGAAAATTTAGTAGAATCAGAATCAGAGGGTATCGGTTTGGTTTGGTTTCTCATTGTGAGCAGTGATTTGGAGAGTGTTTTGGCAGTTAATCGCAATGGGGCTGACACGACTATACCCTGTCGGTCTTCGTAGAGAGCTCTGCTAGAGTCACCAATGCTTACAAACGATTGCATATCGTGAACCCAACGATCGAAGGGATCGGCAATATCCAATCCAGCAATGAATCCCGGCATCACTGATGAGGAGGACTTGCTACTTCGCAACGGATCATTTTGTTGGCTCAAATAAAGATCCATTGATGCCATGACAGCCTCATAATGAGCATCATTGCGGATATCTCCTTCTGTCACATTACTCCGACTGTTCAGTTGGCTTCCTACGGAATTTGTTTTCGTTCGTGCCAATCTCCAGGCTCGTGAGGACACTTGCTGCCATTCGGAAAAGCGGACATTGTCGTTCTCTTCAATATTGTCAACAGTATTATTGGCCAGATCACTCTGATAAAAGAGTTGAGAGGCTTCAATCATGATGACTCCTATTTATGTCATACAAAGACCTGAAAAAGAATAAAATAGCCGTAAAACTCGTTTCACCACCGAAGCAAGAGTGGCGAAGATCAAAAAATGATGACCGGATTTCTACAGGAATCAAATAAACAGGATCTGTTGTCTCTTGTTTTGTCGTCTCTCCAAATGAACACGCAATTATAAGGGTCCTTTGATGGTGAAATGGAACGGTGGGTGCCTAACGTTAATTTGCTGCTCCAAACAAGCACGAGTTCTCGAGTTTTTGTGTATCTTTTGACTCTTGACTGTGGGGTTGTACGGTTTGCGGTTTGCGGGGATGTAGCAGTCTCGTCAAGCTACTGTAGTACAGTACTTCTAGTAGACTAGTACGGTTTGATCGTTTTCGATATCAATCATCTGTACACGTGAAAAGGTTGCACACGTCCTCAGGGATGCTTTGAGCTGGGAACTAGAGTACAACGACGCTATTCCTACTAGTCTAGTGATACTACCAGTACTAATACGCACACTCCGAACATAAAATTTTGACAACTAGACTACTAGACTAGCTAGTACCCCAAATAGTCCGTGCAACTCAAGCATTCAGTACTGTCTGTATTCTTTATAGTAAGAGCAAATTTCCGCATAAATCTCTATCCCAGTCCTTTGACCGGGCCGCAAACCCTTATCACATTTCTTTTAATCAACAGTTTGATTTTTGCAAAATGTAAAGCTGCTCGTATCCTTTGGAACCCAGAGGTTTCACTTTCATGATCTTCATCAGTGACCAACCATTATGTTCCAGATGTGCAAAAAAGTCATCGTTGGCATTGGCTCCTCCCCGACCCTCACCAACATACACCACCGTATCATTCATCTCCGCCGCTGAAGCGTACTGTTTGACGGCATCCAATGCCATATTTCCAGGAGGCGGGTACACCAGCAGTAATATACGACCACGACATTGCCATTGGCGCAACGTATTGGAAAAGTTCCGCGAATCGCAGCGTTGGACGTTGTCAAAAAAGAAATCATGATGAATTTGTGTTTGTTTGTTGAACGTGCTCTGATCCAACGGCAATTCGCTTTGATCATCAAAGGCTAAAACAAAATCAAACGTTTTCTTTTTTCTTTTTCGTTTGGCAGTATCATTGCTCTTGTCGTAACCCATAAATTTTTCGTAGCGTTCCGTGAGCGCTCGTGCCCATTGTCCATTGCCTGCTCCAATCTCAACAATCCCTCGATCCTTTCCCATTGTCACTAGGGTATCCAAGACTTCGTCGGTCCATGCTGTACAGCCGTGTCTCTGTGTAGGTGTGTATTATTTTTTCAAACGATATTATTCCTTGAGATCGAAGGACAGAAGCAAGGAGCAAAATCTAGCTGAAAAAAGACATGCTCCTTTGACAATCAAAGATGTACTTACATGAACAAAATCTTGACGACTTTTCAGAGTCACCCCTTTTCCGTAGGCCAGCTCAAGGCAGGCTTGATTCAGTGCCTTTAATCGTTCGGGATCTCGTTCTTGTAGCGCTCCACGAACCAGCTCTTGCATCTGCTGCTCGTCTTTTTGTCGTTGTTGAACATGCTTAGAATTCATACGAAAGGCTGGGTCTCCGCGTTGTAGCAAGATTCGAGGAAGAGGTAAACTCTTGAGGTGCAAATAAGCTAGCGTGCGATGTACCCAGGAGGGGTATTTGGAAGCTGTGACTGAAGATGCCTTCTTTGCTGGCTCAAATGTGGTGGCGGCAGCGATGGTAGGTTCTTGGCAATCTGCTGTTGGCAGAAGCATCGCGTAGGATCCTATCCATCTAGTATACTGCAGCAAAAACGTATCGTCACTATCAACTGCACGGGAAATGACGTGAGTGTCATCATCTCTTGCGACCAGGCATGCTATTGCGGATCCTGATCCGATGACAGCCGCAAACTTCGGCAGCCGTTCATGATAATGGTATCGCTTCAGTATCCCTACAAGCCTCATCATATAACACGGTGTATATAAAACAATACAGTAGGTCTGGATGTTGTTTGTTGTACGAGTAGTAGGATGTAGTATACAATATATCTACTATCTTAGACAACTACTTCTTGTTATTTGAGCCTTATGCGTGTTTAACTATTCTACAGTACCAGGTAGTACGAGTTGCTATGTTGTTAAACTTATCCCTAAGGGATTATCTAAGACCCACCATTTAGCATCCATTCAACAGTCAACCCAAAAAACCTTGAGTAAAAATGAGGGGGACAACAACGCTGAAAATGTGAGGATACAGAACTTTGGCTTCTGTGGCGATTCGACTATGTGCAAAGCAAGAGAGAGGCTCTGATTTATCGACTTCAAGTCCGTGGGTTTGGCTCTATGGATTCTGAGTTGCTGCATGCTTTGTACGAGCTGCAAGTATCAAGCAATGCAGCAGCCCGCCCTTTTCGTAATGCTATCATAAACTAAGCAGCGGGCACTGTCATTATTAGCTCAGAGAATGGGCACGATTGATTCATGTTTTAGGCTGTAAATGACGAGGCTTGTTGCCAGTGCTGCCGCGGATGTGCTGTCATAAAAGACTATAGGTTGACTGAATCTAATGAATGGTCGAAATATTGTGGAACTTTTTTCTATAGATTTAAATGTATTCTGCATTCTGCATTGTAGGAGTAGGGGATAGTAGTAGTACGATGCGTGGAGTTGTCTTGGCATAAGGAGAAAAGGCAGGAAATGCTGGCAACAGTGACATAATTTATCGATAGTTAAACAGTAAACATGAAGAAATGAATGAATGGATTATTGACTGCTAATTGTACAAATGCAAGTTTGTCGCCCCAGAAATATGATAATTTAATCATTTTATTCCCTGGGGTCTGTTGTTATTTTTGCCTTTTTTTGGCGTCATCAGACAAAGCATTGCTCAATGAACGACTCTGCCAGTGGATGGTTGCGCCTTGGGAGCTGTTGATGGAACACAAGAACCGGGTTTAGACAAATGATGATGATTAGGGCGAGGGTGGTGATGAGCCTTCCGGTAATCACGACGATCGCGAAGAAGTCCACTGGCAAACATGATGCTTGATGCTTTGATGTGATGTGTGATGGGGTTGTCTGGATAAAGAGATTATGATTGAGAGTTGACACAAGATTTTTAGGAGTGTCGAAAGTCGAAACAGTATCTCTGATAGTAGTCTACTAGTGTAGTATCGTACTTAGTACAGTAGTCTATTAATACGAGTTTTTATGTGGTTGGCTTTATTCGTGTGATAAATAAAAAGTTGTTGAGATCCCAAAAAATCATTTGTTATTGCTTGTCCTTGATTCTTGATTCCTCATTCTATGGATCCGCTGATGAATCCGAGAAGACAGAGCTGTTTGAAGGGTTCTCGCAGTCTTCTGGAGAATGACAAGTGGCTCCGATCCGAGTGTCACAGCAGGATCTCAAATCTGTCCGGGAAGCATGGCTTTCATGATTGAAATTACAGCAGTTTGTTTTTACCATAATTCAAAGTGACGTTTGTGAAAACTGACGTCAAGAACCTCCTCGTTGGTGGTGGCTACCTGGTAGAAGTCTCTGCAAATGCAAAACAGTCCAATACCTGGTAGTAGTGTACTACTACTAGACTACCAGGTACTAGCTAGTACGTACCTGGTACTACAATTAGTACGTCTGGTTCAAACTACTGTACCGGAGTTTTAAGAGTGATAAGCCTACTCAAGTACGTACTTTACGTATTACTGTACCTGGTACCTGGTATTTAAACGTGACATCCAACTACTACGTACGCTACCAAGTATGGTACTTAGTACGTACATGCACATGCTCGGCTTTTATTACCTGGTACAGTAATTAAATTTGGTTGCGCTCAATTCTCGAAACCAGGATTCGTGCTTGTTGTAGTATTATTTATTCTCTACGCTACGGTACTAGAGCAAGCGTCCTCGTCTTCGTTTCCGAGACTAATGTCACTTGCAGGAGGATCATCTCTGCAAGTTGCTATAGTGTACCACCAGGTACCTGGTACTACTACTAGCTACTCTCCTACTACCTGGTAGTACAATATTGATGAATGCAAGTCGTAGCTATGCTACTACAACATTGATAAAGTTGATGCTGGTACCAGGTAGTCGGCGATACCCGTAGTCAGTGGCCACAGAAGGGACCGCCCGCCGACGTTTCACGGAAGCTACCAAGAGGGCGTGTTTGATTCAAAAATTCAGATTTTTTACAAACTGCGTTTTAAGGACTCTATCCCTAACAGTCGTTTTAGCCGAGCGCCTGTTCATCAAGAGAGCCTTCTGTTTAGATTCAATCACAGGAAACAAGACAACTACGAGTACTCTTCTTCGCTACGTAGAGTACCATACCGACTACTGGTTGGTACGGTAACTTGTCAAGATTATTACCGTAATAATCACGTTGATGGGTCTGAAAAAGAAAGCAGATATAAGTCAGATCAAACAAAGTATCCATGGAACGTTTGCTGCTGCGATTGCTTCTATTAGTACTACTGGTAGTAGCATCCTTTGCTGAAACATCCTTTGCCATTTTTGAAAGGGAAGAATCAGATCAAACAAAGACGGAGACTTCAGAACACCCACCCTCTGATAGCAAAGGCATCATGAGCATTCCGTGGTGGATGTTATGTGTTACTCTATTGGTTATTCTTTTAGGACCTGCTGGAGCAGCGTCGTGGCTGCCAGCCTGGATTGTTCCACTTAGATTCCGACATCGACAACGCCTGCGAAATCGGAATACGAACACGTGCGACGGAAACGAATCCAACGAGGATCGCGACAAGAATGCAACAGGAGGTGATACAGAACAGAAAAAAATGTCACCGTTGTCGTTGTTACCCTGGTGGGAAGATTCTTGGGGCGAGTCTATTCTGAATACCCTTCCTTTGTCTTCTCTTTCTTCTTCCTCCAAGAGTGAATTCTTGACAGGGGAGGAGGAGGAGGGTGCAGATCCTGTCACGACCACGAACGACGAACTGTCACATTTATTGAAACCTACAGTCAACGAAAACGCTTCCGTATTGCATTTTTGCTTTTTGTGTCACGGACATCGCAGCTGTTCGACGGATTTATCGTATATGCAACGAAGCCTTCAACATTATTCCGAATTGGAAAAACATTCTAAGTCTGCCGACAATTATACAGGACATGACACATCCAGGGAACACGATATGGTGGTATACTGCCCTAAATCCAACGAAGGTAAAACAAGCGATGGAGTGTTAAAAGGAGGTAATCGATTGGTGCAAGAAATACTCGAAGTTATTCGTAATGAATTGCAGCAGCGACACGATGATAAAAACGATAACAAAATACAAGACATTACCGTTTCCATTGTTGGAAATTCTTTGGGTGGAATCTACGGACGGTATGCCGTTGCCAAATTGGCCGAAGAAATCTTGAAAGCTGACGATGATGGCGCTGAGGAAGAAGAAGAAGGCGGCGACAATTTACCCTCTGTTATTTTATTAGACCGCAAGTACCGTTTGCACTTCAATATATTTTGCACCACAGCTTCCCCACACCTGGGTATCTCCAAACACACGTACGTTCCCCTTCCTCGGACGGCAGAGATTGGAGCAGCATATATGTTAGGAGAAACGGGACGAGATCTGTTCCGCTTGAATGATGTCATGAAGACTCTGGCTACCAGCGAAACCTACTTGGGGCCACTGCGAAAATTTCGCAAACGTGTTGCCTATGCAAATGCGTATGCTACCGACTTTCCGGTACCTGCCAGTACAGCTGCCTTCTTGTCCGATCAATCCACTTATCCGCATTACTTTTCCAACAACAGTACTGACGGTGATGAGAGTCAAGGTGACGAGAATCAAACGAAAGAGATAGACGAAGGATACATAATTGCCAAAATGCACACCAAGGCATCGTCTCCACCCTCCGACGAAACTTGGGCAGCTTCAGATAACGAGACTCTAGAGGATGGCCTGGTTCAAATGTCTAACTCGTTGGATCGACTAGGGTGGCAAAAAATATTTATTGACATCAGGAAAGAGATTCCACTAAAGGTTGTCGTGCCCAAATCGATTCGAGATGGGCTCTCCAGCAGTTTACTGGTATCTCCCAAGCGTTTGCTGCAGTGGGGAGATACTACAAACGAGACAAAGGTTCCTTTAGCAGCTACAACAGCTACGACGACTTCTAGTGATGATGGTGAGAGCGGCGAGAGTAGTGAGTTTACCACTAGTAGTAGAACCAGCAGTGACAGCAGTCCAAATCAAACCGCAATAGCGCGTCTTAAGAAAAAAGGGATTGTGGAATCTCGCGACATTGCCTCTCTTGTCTCTACGCCAGAGGACATGCAACTTCACTTCCCAATCGGACACAACCTACTAGTTGCCCTGTCTCGTGACGGCATTCCGGGGAGAATGTATAAGGGTGGTCGCCCCGTTATGGATGCTTTCGCCAAACAGCTGGTTCAAGATATATTTGGCTGGAATATGGAAGAAGAAAAAGATGATGCCACCAAAACATTAGAGATAGCAGCAAAGCAAGGTGCTACTGTAGAATAAATGGAGAAGCATAGTGTCTATTACTTTTCTTTTACAGTCAGGCCTACAAAAGATATAATCATTCATGCCTCCCATCTTCCCGTATACCCCCGAACGAACCTTCTAGGCATAATTCCAAACGCTAGGACACTCTCGAAGGAGATCAAAAATGATTGACACTTGAAATTCGCTGCTTCGAAGGGCTGCCAGAATGTCGATGATGCGCTGCGACATTGGTGCTCAAGGATTTCTCAATTGTGCTCTGCCCGCTTTGTTAAGCATTAGATAGTAGGATATTTGTGGGTCATGACCATCGACATAGTCAAAGGCGAGTGTCAGTTTCAGTTTTGGAGGAGCAATGCTGCTCAGAAGAAAGTCAATCAAGTATTGAAAACTCGGTAGAAGCAAGCTGCCAATTTCAATTTCACATAGATTTGAATTGCGACTCGCACCAGTAGCAATAGCTTTTAGAAAAACACTGTGGTGGTTCTTTCCTTCAGCAAATGCGAAGTTGTCAATGTTGTTATTGTTGTTGTTGATACAGATGTTTCTGTTGGTGCTACTGATGCCAGTCAGAGTGGAAAGATGGCTCGGACAGCTAGCGAGAAATAGTTGAATTGTGTCATACGATAATTTTTCTTTTAGGGCAACAGAAATTGGGCAGAAACTTTGATAACTTTCGATCTTCAGTGCATCTGGACACTTCCTAGCCAGCAATCGAAAATCGCTTCTTCGGATATGATCATGGGCCAACCGTTAAAAAAAAATTGGGGTCATAGTAACAAGCAAGACATAGTGTAGTGCTGTGTCATGGTCATCGTCTTGATACAGCAAAGATCCGGGATTTAAGTCGCAAAGTGCTTCGAGAGTATCCAAGTCAGCACCGGCATATAGCAAGATCTTGTTAGGAACGAGTTCTCCACTGGCAATATTGCTCTTCTTATGAGTACCAAACTGCATTGTACACAAATTAGGAAACATTTGAAGAATTTCAACGACTTGCGAGCAAATAACAGCTTAGTTTGCATCCTGCTCCGGGTCCGGGTGCGTGTGGTGGTGAACATCGCGTAGCCGTGGTACTACGTGTGTGTGTGACGATGAGCTGATCCAGCAGTTCTGTTCATTCCATTATTTTTTTCTCGAATAGTGATTCCTCACTGTCGGAACTCATGGTTTCCCTTCTCCTACTCCTCGTAGTTATGTTTTGTTCAACCAACAAAGCTTTAGTTCAGTACTATCGTGGGATCTCTCAAGTCGATAAAAGAGTAGAGGAGAGAGATGTGTGTTGTTCTTGTGTTCGCACTTCGAACCTGTTGGATACTTTTTTCTAGTAGTAGTAGACCACTAGACCTCCTACTAAGTCTCTAGAGTACTACTACTCAGTTACTACTATTAATACTCGGAGTACGAAAATCGAAAATGCAGCAGGGGAGAAAATGCTACTGTACGAAGCACGTTTCAAATTCAGTCACGAATACGACTCGGTTGAATTCATTGAGAACTTCGAAAGAGTCTTGGAGATTTATTTCTGTTTGATTTTCCCCCTGCAAAAAAACAAAAAAATAAAACAAGACGAGAGAGCGTAAACAGATCTTTCCTCCAGCACTTGCTTTTCACAGTAGCCAGCGTTTGCCTTTTTTTACTTTTGGGCACCATTCTTGCACTCCATTATTATAATCAGCCTTCGGACTACGAACGCATCCTTTCAAAACCATGGAGAAGGATGACTTTGCTGCTAGCAATAGCAATAGCAGCAGTAGCATTATAAATCAAGCGATAGGTGAATCCTTGGCCTCATCCTTTCCGTCCTTGGCCCCAACAATCTACGAGGATCCCAATGCTACAGTGGTAAATATCGAAGAGGTCGAAGAAAAACATGAAAGCGATGCCATTACGGTTCTGTTAATGAATCTTACCATTATTGGCTGCTTGATGCTGGCCTACTATGTCAAACAATATCGTATATATTATCTCCCAGAAAGGTACGCTCTCTCTCCAACAGCTACACTGCTACTGATACCTGATACACTGCACAGCTACGTTTTAGTGGTTACTTTTATTATTTTACAGTTTTTTGGCACGGGATTTTGGCAGCACATTCAAGTGCATTTTTTCATATCAAAATAATATATGTTACTGTTGTTCACTCACAATCAAATTCACCACCTTTTTGCTTTGTTTGTTTGGCACACAGTGCTGGAGCTATTATATTGGGCATGTTTATTGGGGGAGTGGCGAGGCTCACCACGAGTGATTTGGAGTTCTTTGAATTTTCTCCCGAGGTATTTTTCTTTTTCCTCCTCCCTCCGATTATTTTTGAAGCCGGATACAGTCTGAAGCGGAAGGATTTCTTTCAAAATATTGGAGCCATTACGTTGTACGCCATGTTTGGTACCATGATTTCAACCTTCTTCGTGGGATACGCAACCTTTTACAGTGCCAAATGGGGCCTGTTCGGCGAACACAGTATTGATACCAACGATCCCATGGAGGCTCTCCTATTCGGTGCTTTAATATCCGCAGTAGATCCCGTGGCAACCTTAAGTATCATGGGCAACCCGGAATTGAATTGCGATCCTCTCTTGTACAGTTTAGTATTTGGAGAGAGCGTGTTGAACGATGCTATTGCGATTTCTTTGTTTCGGGTGTTTTTAAAATATTACGATCCTGACGGTCCGAACTTTTCGGAATCCGAGATTCCCTCGGCGCTCATGTCCTTTGCCACAGTTTCTATTTTCTCAATTATGGTGGGGGTGGCCCTGGGACTGGCGGCATCCTATCTGTACAAACATACTTTATTATCCGACTATCCCAATCTGGAAACATCGCTGCTATTCTGTTTCTGCTACCTTTGTTATGCAACAGCGGAAGCCATGGAACTATCAGGAATCATGGCGCTTTTCTTCAATGGAATTGTCCTATCACACTACAACTCTTACAATCTGTCCCCGACTGCGCATGTGGCGTCTGAACAGATTTTTTCAACCCTGGCAACTGTCACAGAGACAATCGTTTTTGTGTACATGGGTATGGTGGTCTTTACAGGAAAGTTCCGCTCTTTCAATTTGACATTCTCTTTGGCGACCTTGTTGTTTTGCTTGGTGGGACGCATGTTACAAATTTTTCCACTGAGCTTTTGTGCCAACAGATGTCGAACAGAGGATGAAAAAATCCCACTTAAAATGCAATGCGTCTTGTGGTTTGCCGGTCTTCGTGGCGCAATAGCTTTTGCTTTAGCTGTCAATATGCCTGGAAGTCACGCTGACATATATGCCACCTCGACTCTATTCATTTGCATCTTCACTACTGTTGTGTGTGGAGGGTTTACGGAAAAAATTCTGGCGCATTTTGGGATGAAACAGGTATCGCGCGTTGACAGTCAAAATGGAGAAGATACCATGCACGGGGATAGCGTCGGGTTTAGTCCACGGCGGCACCGGTACACCCTTAAAGGTTTCAAACGCGTGTGGAAAACTTTTGACGACGAGGTGTTGAAAAATTACTTTGGAGGTTCCTCATTCGTCACAACGGCTGCCGATACCCAGCATATGGGAAATTTTGAGTTGGGAAACTACAACTATGAGGTGGGTTCCCAAGAATCTGATGATGATCTGCCATCCACCAACGACGACAACGACCATCATAGTCCAATGCGGTGAGGTGGGAAAATGCAAATATTGGAAAAGTGACAATATCTGGCCCATGAGCACAGCAAAAGCCTCATTTACCAAGAAGCTGTACCGTAAAGAAATAGTCTAGTGCTATCTCAGAGCAGACTAAGATTCGATCACTTTACACTTTAGCGCGCACACAGACGGGCGTTTGCAGCTGGGCAGTTGAATTTAATATGCTGGCTCTGCAGCCGATCCTCGCAACAGCTTCCTTTTTTCTCGTCACAACTTCCTTTTTTTTCTTTTTCAAAAGTGCTACCATTGGCACGTACAGTACAGCAGAATTAGACAAAATTTGAATATTTGCATTGAAACACTACCTGAACACAATGAAGTGCAGTAGTTCATAGTTCATGTTGTATTCACAATTCACAGTTTTCAATTGAAATTTGCCGCAGACAAGAACCTGTTGGACATTGTATTAATAGCCCGGGGCAGAAGTGTTATATTTACGAGGATTCTCATATTCATCGCGCCGGCCATGATGTGCCTTGTCACTTAAGGAAGTAATGTTATCGCCCTCACATTTCTGCGATCGCTGTCCCCCCAAGCTCTTTCTTCGGAGTGGATTAGTTGTTCTGTTCAATTGTTGATCTCATTTCTCATTAATCTCGTCAAGATTTGCTTTCTACGGTAAAATAATCTATATCAGGAAAATAGTCATGTCTATCAAATCATCATTACCGTTTGCAACAATTTACGCATTCGTTATTTTGGTCCTTGCGGTTATCTCGACGAAAGCCAACGCACAATTGATCGAACTGGTAAATATTCCCTGCGAAGACAAAACAAAAGAAAGCTCCAAGTGTGGTGCTGGAGGAGCATTCAATGGTGATGGCGCTTTCTCTGGGACAATGGTGTGTCGAAATACTTGGACGACTTTCTTCACATCTGAAAAGAAATCCGTGTGTACTCCCACTGTTTTGGGTCAAGTAATCGGATACGAAGAGGATACTTGTGGATGCTGCAATGGAGAATGCCCTCCTCCATGCACCTGTGCCTGCGACGCTTCACAGGACAAAGTTCTCGTTGGAAGAAAAAGAACACTCTTTGGGGATGCATACGAGTGCATGTCGCGAGGGAAGGCCAGCCGAAGCGTTGGCGACGGAACCAACAATTACTTTTGCGTTCCAGACGAAGATTGCCCGGCATTAGAGACAGAACCAGATAGGGAAACTAAGGAGGCTACTGGCAGAGAGGTAGAGAGTGAAAAATCCAATTCAGATAATTAAATCAACCCTTGGAAAAATGAAATTGATGAGAGCAAATGTAATCTCTCAAAACACCCCCACACTGAACTGAACGAAATTCAGCACATGACAGTATTTAAGTAGCATTCCTTAAAAGTGGCACCACCATTTAATGCGATTCCAACGAGCTCTTCAGCTGAAGTTTCCCTCTCGTTGCAAAGGAATAAAAATCCAAAATCTACTTTCGCAAGTGCAGTCTCTCTGGATGTAGTCAGCTTCAACAGTGCATCGCCATAATGACATTCAGAACAAACATAAACTACTCGCTTATAGACTTTTTAAAACTTATTCTTCATCGCGTTGATCAAGAAACGAGGGGACTATCCTGGTTCATCAAAAATAAAAGCAGCCCAATCCATTCGCTCGTGATAAGGTCGAAAGTTTTATCAGTTCTGGTGTATTTCATCTTCAATGCATGTAGACAACATCCCACCAGAGCGTCATTCCACGAACAACATCTTGGGTTGTTTTATTTTGCTAGCCAGTTCTTTGTCGTCTCGTTCTACTCCTCCGTTAATGCTTTCGTTTCGTAAAATCCTTTGGCCAGTTAAACACGGAGCGTATATATATAGTGTGTTCTACGATGCTTTGACCAATCCAAATTGTATCAGCGGATTTGTCAATTCATCGGCCGTGGGGAATCTTCCTGATCCCAATTTGCTCCAAATAACCTTTTGACCATCCAGGACAACTTCAAAGGCACCCGAAGTAGCGAATTGGGCCAACAATTGTGGCAACAGAAAAAAGACGGCAATACCAATTTGGGTACCGTATTCTTTAATGGTAAAAAAGATTGGCGGAGGTTCGGAAAATCCAATGATTCGAAACAGTGCTTCTCCACCAAAGACCAACCAAGCCATTCCTACCAGTTGAATAACACTCATGATACTTTGTGCTAATTCCAAAACGGGAGGAACCGGATAATTGGCTCCTGTAATCTTGCCTCGAAGTTCGGGAAACTCACCTTCTAAGAATCCCTTCACTTTGAGAAAATTACTCTTCATACCTCACCCAACACAGTAGAGAATATGAAGTGCATGTGGCATTTCTTTCTCTCCGCGACTATTAGTATCGGGGTTCTTTAGTACAGTACAATGAATGAATATGAGGCGGAAATAATTATAAGAACAACGGTGAGAATTTTTTTCCAAAGTTAATTTAAACAGACAGAGGCATCAGCAGTCTTTTAGTAATTATTCACGCTGATTCTCATCAACAAACACGACTCCCTCTTTCCACTCTTTTTATAGGAGCACACATACCGGTGACTGGTTTGTCTCAACTTCTGCTGCCTGTACCATGTTCTGGTTGCTAAGGAAACAGAGGAGACTTGCTAAGAGTAGAAATGACAGGTTCCAGATTAACTTGCGTGAGACTCTCATGATGATGGAGTCTGTTTTTTGGTTGGTTTAACAGTTAACAGTGTATTATTAAATTATGGGATATGGTAATCCACTTTTTTTTTTGACTGGTTTTAACTCCAACAACACTTGCGCTAGAGAGCAAGTGTGTGGCTATTGATTTCGTTTTCTCCTGATATTTTTTCCCTTCAACTCTAATGACGGTTTGGAAGAAGGAATCCCGTCTTACTCATCATCTTTCAATTTTAATACTGCTGTTTCTACTTGAATAGCTACCAGGTACGCACTACTACTACTACTAGACTAGTCAACTACTAGTAGCTAGCTAGAGAGTAAACAGCAATGTGTGTTCTCTATCCCTCTCGTACGGCGACGACCATCCCATCTACTAAAATAAGAAGGAAAAAAGGCTGGGTCGGCAACTCAAAACAACAGTATTAACTTACAATTAGAATTACTCCAGAGTATTACCAACTACGAATCGTAGTAAGGTGCCTTCTATTGCAAAAGAGAGAGAGAGATTAAACAACCCCAACAATGATTGCTACACGTGCCCGTTGTTGTGCGAGAGGAGTGGCCATTTCTCGAGCAGCATCGACTACTACTACTAGTACTCGTACTGCTGCCGCTGCGGCAGCTGCTGCAAGTAGTAATCGAGCGATTGGATCCAAATGCCGCCATTTTACTACCAAAACGCCACAGAAGCCTCCTACTCCAACTGCTGCTGCGGCGGCGGCGGCACCAAAAAATCTAGCTGCTGCTAATAGAGAAACTGCTTTTGAAACAGCCGTAGCGGGTGACATGTCGAATCCACCGGATGTGCAATTTTTGGAAGTAACACCCAAAATGAAAATGGCCAATGCCGCCTTGGCTGTGGTGTTGTGTGGATTTGTTGGTGGCGTCTGGTATTATTCCATGATCAGTGTTGGATCACAACAGGCCGGAGATGACGGTAGCAATACAGATCCTTTGGCACAGCTCAAATTGGAAGCACAGGAAGCCTTGGATCGGCAAGAAAAAGAAAACAAGCCCGACGATCGAGCTAAAAATTTATTGGAAGAATTTACTCGTGGTGATCATGATCCCGACAAGGCAGAATTGGATGCTTTGGAAGAATTGGAAGAGATGGATGCTGCGGATGCCAACAATAAGAAGAAAAAGGCGTGGTACAAATTTTGGTAAATCTGTTGTAGTCGAAACTCGGAAACTATATTTGAAGGCATGAAAGCAAAAAAAGAATGATTTTGGATTTTGGTCATGTAACCTCAATTTTAAAATGTTATGGGCTTTGCAATTTGCGTAGGTTTGTCAAACTTTTGAGCGCTGGTTTTTGTTTTGGTGTGCGAAGATCCAAGGAAGAAGATCGAAAGAAACAATGGTAAAAGGAACAGTAAGCATCATCAGACATGTACAACACTTAAGCAACAAAATGTCTATCAAGCATTCAATAATATACATTATCAAGTACAGAATAGATTCTCTGATAACTAATTCATTTTTTGTTTTCTGTTTCACTATACTATTTTTTGTCTGTTTAAACCACTTAATTATTTACATCGAGAGATGGATATTTGCAATGCTAGGTGATAGAGCACCTGTGGTGCACTTACTCTGGGAGGTGGTAGAAAGAAGCAACACGCGCCAGATGCTGGCAAGTCAGCTGGACGAAACTCTCAAATACGGTACATTGATGATAATATTATAATAATCATTGATTTTGTAACAAGGGTAGGGCCCTGCGGGTGCCATAGTTGTGATCCCCGTAAATTAGACATTCTAGTCTTATTTTGTAATAAGGGTTATCTGCTTTTCCACTTGGAAGAATTTGTCACACACAAAAAACGAAACAATCGATTCAAGACTCATATGAAACGCAAAAGTCCTTACAACTAAAAAAGCATCAGCCCATGGTGGGGCATGGAGCCCCTGGGAAATTTTCTATAATCAACCAAATCCTCCAACTTCTACAACCCACCAATTGTAACTCGAACCCCGGGTGCGTGTCACCCAATTTAAATAGTAGATCCTATCCTCCTCCATGGAGGGTGTGGTCCGGTTGTGATCAACTATGTCACCCTTCGGGGTGCCAATGGTTGCCTTCGGGTGACCTTGGCGCCCTGCGGGCGCCATAGTTGTGATCCCCG
>Ga0210036_1001644_pt1 | contig 24820 bp, 11 predicted proteins | sample CryGeymeta201515_FD_185469 | JGI IMG/M metagenome (GOLD analysis project Ga0210036, IMG submission 185469) | Groundwater microbial communities from Crystal Geyser aquifers in Utah, USA - Crystal Geyser metaG 2015-15 (SPAdes) (version 2) | ecosystem: Environmental > Aquatic > Deep subsurface >...
CGAGTGTGAGAGCAACCCTAGCGGTCTGCCCTCTCACCCGGGCGCCTCGGAACGGAGAAAAGGTCGGCCCTAGTAAATTGCCGAGTTTCTCCAAACCAACCTACCTAGCCAAACGTAGCCCTAGAGAACCGCGTTCGCCAGAAGGGAGAAATCAAAATAACCTTATCTCTATTGTGTCAAGCATAGGTAAAACAAAAGAAAAAACGTGGCTACTCCTACTACTGGTAGTAGTAGCTACTACTAGCTACTAGTAGTAGTAGGTCTACTGAGTAGTCTAGCTAGTAGCTACTACTAGCTAGCTAGTACTCTAATAATAATACAGTACTACTACAGCACTTGTTCGTCTTAGTATGTTTATGATTATTATTCTGTTAATGAAAGCACAAACCCAACACGGCAGTCGAAGACACAAAACCCAATTACAGTAACTATAATAGTGCTGTAAATAGCAAATTAAAATAGCAAATTGCCATGGCCAAAACTTGTAGCAGTAGTGCTAAAGCCAAGGCCAAGGCCAAGGCCACATCGTCAAAAGCAACAGCAACAGCTGCCAAAGCAAAATCCAAAAAAAACAAACATAAACAAGCTCGCCGCTGCAAACCACCGCAGCAGCAGAGCAACAAGAAGAACACCGATTTTCTTCCAAAAGGATTCACACGTCGTCCTCTTGACGCTTTAGAATGGCGTCGTATAATGTTGATATCAGTAGCACATGACGACGACGACGACGACGACATAAAGCTTGAGAATGATAACAAAAAGAAGAAAGCGAAAACGAACGATTCGATTCCTACTGCTGCTACTACTACATCCAACAATACCACGATGGTTCCCTACACGCTAAATTACGAACACGATCTATTTTGGCCTTCTGCTCTCTTTTTTAATGCAGATTATGCCAATGGAATTCTAGTCCCTGGCGACAACAACAATGACACGAATAATGAGAAGAAGAATACAACAACAACAGCAACTACTACTAGTAGAAGTAGTAATGATTATTTTGTTCATCATTTTGGTGGATACTCCAATAACGCAACGGACGAACACGATGGATTTCGGACTCTGCCGTATCTGACGGAGACGGAACAATTATTGTGGGGACACAAACATGCTGCTCACACGGCAGTGGCTAGACGATTTCCTGTGGAAGTTTCTCGTCTATTGGGCACTATTACTCTGGAAATACAAGAAACAACAACAACACCTGCTAATGTTACTACCGGCAATGATGGCAAGATCAGTAACAGAAAGAAGAAGTGTACCAAAGGAATCAAGCTCGCCAAGAACAATCACGATGATAATGATAATAAAAGTGATCGTGATGATTCGTCGTCACCATTGCCACAAAGTTTGCAAGTTCTCTTTCCATCACAAACATTCCATCGCAACGATCGCATTGCGAGTCTCAAGTATCGAAATGTCAAAAAAATAGCATTCAAACAATGTCACGAGGAAGCGCGTCTAGAACTGTTGAAGAAACAACAAGAGCAACAGAAGGACCAGGCTGACTCTGTTGTCAATGTTACCAACCCTACTGCTGCAGCTACAGCTGATACCATTACTGCTACTAACATCGAGATGCGTGCCAAGGAAATCCAGGACCAATGGAATGTGGTGGAAAAATCGAACACCATGTATCGGGAAACATGGGATCGAGAACACGGAGATTTAACACACATCGGTCGTCACGATCCACACTACGTTCCACTTCGAGTTTTGCAAACGTGGTTACAAAACGAGACCATCCAAGATTTGCGTATCAATAACAAAAACAGCAACAGCAACAATGATAAAACAAATCGTGCATACGATGGATTGACAACGGGCCTTCCAACCAACAACAATGACGCTTTGGATATCGTCAAAGCTCTGGTCTCTTTGAGTCATCCACAATCAGACATTTATGGGGTGCCACTGGTAGCTGTGTATCCTCGCATGGAACGCGTGAAAACTCCTAGTACTGCTGCTACTGGCAAGTCAAACAAGCGATCATCGTGTGCAAAAGTAGGAATAGGAGGAGAACAAGTTTGGAAGGTTCAAATTGGAATCTACATGCATCGGCTCTTACCCGAAATTTTTATCACAGAATCTCTTCATATTGTCATGTCAGCACTTGATGAAGGCTCCTACAAAATATCGCATCCCCTTCAATTGCTTCCTCAGGGTGAAGCAGTTTTCGAGAGCGCCGAATACCCAAAGGTTGACTTGGCCTGTTTTGATCAAAACGGTGACGGCAATGTCGCCATTGATGATAGTGTGATGATGAGTGATTCAGATGATAGTGTAACCGATGGAGATATGGAAGGAGGCAGCCGTGACGATATGGTCTTGTCACCATTTTCAACAAAAGGATTACTAAAAATGTTGGAAAATAAGGGGTGCGATGTGTCGGAGGTACGGTACCGTTTCTTGATTTTTATATTTTCATGTGGTTTTGTTGAGCCAAAGCTAAAAATAGAATTTGCAAAACTCTTACTCTTTTTCATTGTTTTGAACGTACAATGCTAGTGGTCAAAAATTGAACAAGAATTGCAGGGGAAATTTCAACTGGAACTTCTTTTACACCAGCAACATGCCATTTGTTGGATGATACAGATGGAGCATCTTAAAGGAGCTTACGGAATCAATTCTTTGTTTTGGGAAGAACGAACGTTTCCTGACGGTGGTCATTTTTATTACTCGCCAGCCCTCGGACAAGTTCGTTTGGGAGCACCACCGCCACACATGAAAGGTGGACTTTTATGCGACGAGCAAGGGCTCGGTAAAACGGTGGAAGTACTGGGGTTGATAATGGCGACTCTGTCCGAACTAAAAAAGGCAGCCGAGTCCGCATCAAAAGTAGCTTACAATTACGACGACGGCGAATATTACTCGGCCCAGAGCGACGATGAAGATGACTGCGTTGCACACACAACACTTATTATTGTCCCACCTGCCCTGTTGGTACAGTGGCTGCACGAGATTGAAAAAGCTGTAGGGAATACTCTGACAGTATCCATGATCGTCGCCAGGTCGGGAGAATTGAAACGATGCCTGCCCCTTCCTGCTGAAGGCGAGGCCGCTTCGACGATCGTATATGATTGTGACGACGATTGGGAAACCATGAAAGCGTCGGATATCATGCTGTGCACTTACGATTGCTTCGACAAAAATTCATGTTCTCGAATCTTACAGACTGTTCGCTGGGGACGAGTTGTTCTAGACGAAATGCAAGAGATTAGATCCTCGACTACACAGATTGCCAAGAACTGTGAAACGTTGAAGTGCAACCGGCGATGGATGCTTTCGGGGACGCCTATTTTTCAAGGCATTCAGGATCTGTCTGGCGAGCTAAATTTTTTGCGACTGGAACCATTTGGCAGTGGACAAAATGATGGATTTTACAAGTTTGCCGTTGTTGATCCTTGGGAAGCAAAGTCGGTACGTGATGCTAGATCGTATTCGTATTTCTCTACATTGATTGCATTTTATTGCTAATCTATTTCTCTCATTTCTTGACCTGTTCTCAGCCGCGTGCAATAAACGTGCTCAAGATTCTGGGCCTCATCGCCCTTCGTCGCTCCAAAGATATGACAGTGGTAGGGACTGGTACACGCCTTCTTGATTTGAAGCCTTTGACTGTAGACTTTCATCCCGTCCCTCAATCCCATTCTGAACGTGCCTTATATTGCTGGATGGAATATTTGGTGGCGGAGGAGCTGCGGTATGCCACCGAATTGAAGAAACGGGATGGCCTTTTGGCCAATGGAGCCTGCGTTGGTGCACTTGATACCAAGTCTCGTCAACTATGCCTTCGTCTGCTTCGTGAGACGTGTATCACTCCTCTATTACTGAACGGCGGTATCGGCGTATCGTCTCAGCTAGGTCTGATCAATCAGCTGATGATTGCCCGCAATCGTCGAGAACATCAACATTATTACACGACCAACGAGGAGGGGGGCTGCATCGATCGACGATCTCGTAAGAAGAGAGCCAAAACCAATGTCATGTCATGCGAACGAGCTCTGCGTTTTCTAACGCAGCACCAGGAAGATGCCAGGACAGACGAAGACTTCATCTCAGACGAAGTCGTTGGGGGTGGTCGTGGGGTCACAAATCGTGATCGTGCCACGGAATCGGTAGAAGAACGCGTAGAATCCGCCAAAAAGGTCTTGGCTGGAGCGGAGCGAGTCCTTGCAAAGGCGAAAGCGAGGCGAGCGAAAGCACGTTGGCACTGGCTGTTGGAGATGGTTACCACAGGCAAATACAATAATGGCGTCCTTCGTCCATTTTCTGGACTCTGGAATTGGCGAAGAGCTGTGTGCGCCGCTGGGGAGCAGGTGCAGCCCTCTCTAAAAATGGCGACCCTCTTGACACGTGGCTGGAGACCTTCGCAGCACTTTGAAAAAGCTCTAGCGGCAGTGCACCCTGGATTCTTGTGGGCTCAACCAAATATGTTACTGATAGAGAACATTCCTGGCCAAGTTACCGGTGAGGAGCTAGCCGTTGCCTTTTACGAAGCTGCCAAAATATATCAGTCGGTCAAGGCCAAGCATGCAAAAGGCTTGAGCGCTGCCCGGAAGCTTTTGGATAATTACGAGGCCATCGAATTGACCATGGACTTGTTAGTCGACTTGGATAATCTTGCGGGGAGACTCGCAGCTCGGAACCTAAAGATCGCGAGTGAAGAAGTCCGAGATAAGATCACGGAAATTGAAGGATTGGCAAATGCTCTTAAAAAGGCCAGGGCTTATGATGCAAGAGTGACCATGCCGTTGGTCACTCGTATCCAGGAACGAAAGCACGACAAGGGATTCTGGCAAGCATATGTGCAATTCGAACAGCCAGACTCGTTTCAAGAGTGCTTAAAATCTTGCAGTCGATCCGCGGGTGCTCCAATCAAAACAGGTCACAGCGTGCCCCATATTCACGCTATTGAAAAAGCTTTTGCCGACTACGTCAGTCAACTAGAAAGTGAGTGTCAGGTTCACGCCAGTGCAGCTACTAATAAGCTACTAACGAAAGCTAAGAAAGACCTGATGGCATTCCGCGAAGGAGGTTTGCGCCTATTGACCCGCAGCAACAAATTTCCGGAGATACCGAGTGTCATTTGCGAGAAAGCCGGGACCAGCTCTGTACACATTCATGTGGAGACAGCTCTAGGGAATAAACGCGCTTTGGTCCCTAGTAAGGCAGCGACGCTATCGGCAAGGGCGCAAATGATTGTCACTGATAGTGCTAGTATTATTTTCGAACAGCAACAAACAATTCACAAGTCTTCTCGAGTACTGCAACAATTCAAACGAAATGGTGGAAGAATACCTGATCAAATTCAGCAGCTCTCGGCATACGACGTTATTCAAGCTCTCATCAACGGGGAGCAAGAAACAAAGACTCAGTGTTGCATTTGCCTTGGTTACCTTGGCGAAACCGAATCAAAAAATGATGTTGCTAAAATTACTATGCTCAAATGCTCGCATTTCTTTTGTACCAATTGCATCAACCACTATTCGCAGGAGCGAATTGCGTCAAACCAGCCATCTAATTGCCCGAGCTGCCGCAAAGCTTTCGATATCAAGGGTGCTATTCTCGTTGATCCTGACCTCCAGGATGAGCGAAAAGTGTACGACCAAGAGCGAGAAGCATCCAAGGAGCTTGTACGAGAAGCAGCTCGGATGCTAGAAGAAAGCCACGGACACTTGGACGCAAGCATGTGGAAGGCCTTGTATCTGGCATTTGATCCTCCTGCAAACGTGTCCAACGACGCCCACCATCTTTATACAGCCATTCCTCGAGAGTTTCTTGCCCATCTTCGCGCTGCCACTGGTATGCGATCAAACTGCAAAGCAAGTGATCGCCCTCTCCCTGGAAGTTGCAAAGACTCAGGACGTTGCTCTAAAATCCAGCGCCTGTTGGAAGACCTTCCGACAAATGAGAGGTGTGTCATTTTTTCTGCTAACAAGGACGTGTTGATGCACTTGAGAGTGGTACTTGCGGAAGAAGAGATTGGATTTCAGATGATTTATTCTGGGCAGTCTACGGACGAGCTAAAAGCCAGTGTCTCGAACTGGGAAAGCAATGGAGCTTTCTTAACCGATCCGCCTCCGTTTCCATGCCTGCTTGTCCAGGCCGGTGCCGCCGCCAGCGGTTTGACTCTTACCTCCGCATCCAAAATGTTTATTGTACGTTTTGGAAAGCAGCGTCACGTTGATCCTTCCCCTGTGCACGATTCCTTCCGTTATCTAACATTTTTTGCTCCAACTTTTTTTTGCTGTACCAGATGGAGCCTTTTATACGGTATGTTTTCAAAGACATTGTAAATAATCTTTGTTAATGTTTTTTGTATTTAACTAATGCTTGTTCCAAACGTTATCAATTATTTTTGATCAGATGGGAAGAAGAAAAGCAGGCTTATGCTCGTTTACATCGCCTCACTCAAACCGAAGCTGTCAAGGTAAAGGTGTACTACACCCCCGTTAGTGTCGAGTCGCGGTTGCTCGAATGGCGGAAGGGCGCCAAGGTTCCTGCCGCGACTTGTGTAAATAAAATCGACAACGACATGACGGTAATTGTGCATGACATGGACGAACAGGAGGAAGAGGAAGAAGACGGCAGTAGCTCTATTGAGTCGTCCGGCATACAGGAAGACGACGACGACAGTTCCACGGAGGAGAGCGAGGAATCAAATGTCCGTCGTAGGGCTAATGGAGTCGACAACGTGGAGCATGAAGATATTGCTCAGGCGAACTACCTTCTCGGAATGCATAACCACCACGACTGCTAGCCCCGCTCCGCATGGATGACAACAAATGCCCATACCCATCTTTGAAGGAGAGACGATATTTTAGTTTATTCTTTCTACTGTCTACAAGCTCTTGTCAGGTACCAGTAGGTAAAATAGTGCTGGCTATTCCGAGCGCTAAAAGCATGTTCAGTAGACTACTAATATTAGTATTTATTATTACCACCAGTATCTGAATAGCAAATATGTACAGTACTAGACTACTCGAGAGTCTTCTCTCTCTCTCTCTAGCTACCAGGTAGTAGACCTAGAGTAGGAGTGTTCTCGAGTAGTATCAGCAGTATTCTTCGCTACGATAGTACGGTAGACGGAAGCTACCATTTTTTGAACATTTCCTTCAGCTAAAATTTTAAACAGGTCGATCTACTAAAAATGTTTAGCCTAGTCTAGTAGCACGTTCACCATTTAACATACCTTGTACCAGTACTACAAATAATATTATTCAGGTATGACTCCAAATAAAGCAGAGAATGGTGTGAATGCTCTCTTAGTCTGATGCTATCTACTTAGCTACAGTAGCTACTACAGTAAGTAGAAGACAAACGAAAAGACTTTTGCTCGAGTACCGTACTAATACTGGTAGTAGACTACTTAGTATTTTTTACTACTAGCTAGCTAGTAGTAGCTCTAGTAGTAGTATTACTACAGTACTAGCTACAGTAGCTAGTAGACTAATGTGAGTCAAGAATCTCCATAGACCATACATACATCAAGGAAATTTTTTTATAGAAGGTCTCGGTTTGAGCTACTACAAGCTAGACTAGTACTCGACTATACGAGTATTTGAGCAATTTATAGCAAGGAGAAGCCACCAGCAGCAATAGCAGCTCATTATTTCACTTTTATTTCCACTATGAGTAGCAGCACCAGCACCAGCAACAACAATAATAACCTTAGTTCCATTCGGAATCGTGCTTTTCGGGCATCGGGTTCCACCAGCCAAACTCCCAGTAGTGGTGGCGGTGGTGGTGGCGCTGCTGGAAACAACACATCATCGGCCCGGGCCTCTTCTACATCCAACCAAAACGGACACAGTAGTGACAGTCAGCTTTCTTCCAAGAACGACAGCATTACGCATCCGGGTGCTTATGCCGTCAGTCAGAGAACGCCGGGTCCGGCTCAAGTGCTCCGAGTCGAAGTCCCAGCCGGCGTTCGACCCGGTTCTGAATTTGTCGTGCATCCACAGAATACGAATCGTCGGACCGTACGAGTTCGGTGTCCCATCACCAGTGGACCAGGCAAGACTTTGCAAGTTACCATTCCACCCGAACCGGTGTCGGTGCGCAAGGAATTGAGACCAGCAAAGCTAACGGCGGCTCCTCCTTTGAAATATGGAATTGGCAGAGGTGAAAACAAGAAGGGGGGCAGTAGAGGAGGCGCCAAAGCTATGCTCCCAGCTGTCATCAAGAGCAATGAAAGTCGGATGGAGAAATATTACGAATTACAAAAACACTTGCAGGAGCATTCGCAACTGGGACGCCTTTTGCAGCAACTAAATACGGAAGACGACGACGACGATGATAACGCATACACACATAATGACGACACAGACAACAAGATCGCCGATCTGGAAGTGCCAACCAACACCAGCAGCAACCAAAGCAGCGCGGAAAGTTCCGCAAAAAATAATACCATTACCAGCGACACTTCCATCAGTTCTGCTGCTACTGGTTCAGCAGCAGGTGCTGCTGCCTCGGACAATCAAGGTCGTGTCAACTCTTCCACAAATTCGGCAACCAGTCAGTCGCAGCCCAAGGCCTTTCTAGTAACCGTTCCCCAGCATATTCATCCAGGAATGCCCTTTACCATTGACGTGCAAGGCAAACGTTATGTCATCAACTGTCCACCCGATGCAGGACCCGGAAAGAAGGTCAAGATTATTCCTCCACGACCGCGAACTTGCAGTATGGACGGGAGTGCTAATCACAACGACGACAACTACAACAACAAAAAGAGCGATTCTAAAATGGCGACCACGAACACTCAACAACGCAGTCGGTCTGATACTTGCAGTAGTTGGAGTGATAATTTTGAGGAATCTTTGGAAACAGGAAGTGATGCTAATCAGCCATCGTTGTCCTCTTCTCCAACTACCAATCAGCAGCAACAACAACAACAACAACAACAACAACAACAACAACAACAACAACAGTCTACCAAAATGCAAATGTTCGAAGTTCGCGTTCCCGCAGGAGTGGAACCAGGACAACCCTTTGCTCTGAGTGCCAATGGTCAGCGCGTGTTGGTAACGTGTCCTCCCAATGTCCAAGTGGGACAAAAAATTCGATTCAATTTGCCCGTTACTCAACAGATGGTTCAATCCATTCAGCTACAGTACGACAACAGCAACAACAAAGGCAGTGCGTCAGGATGGTACCGGACCATTCGGGTATCTGACTTGAAGTTTCAATGGGTTCGTGTCACGCATCATAGCAACAACGACAATAAAAATGACATTCAATATGACAATTCTAGTAATGCAGCGACCACTAATGATGCAGTCGACATTGATAAATCCAGACGATTGCTCGATGTCAATGCCATGAACGACTTTGAATTTACCAAATCGGCCTACGGGCGACACTTGACGCTGCTCAAGGGAAACGATGCGCGATTACGCACCGGAATTCTTTCCTGGGTACCCGCAAAAGATGCCACAGTTGATTCCAAACTAGTTTTGCACCAAAAGGTACTCTTGTCGTACGCCGATATTGCGTCTATTCAGTCCAAGCCCTTTTCAGAAAAATTGGTTTGGTTCGAAGAATCCCTCGCCAAACTCTTGCTCATTCCTTGGGAAGATGGACACGTCAAAATGTACCTGCGTCGTTCCCACCTTTTGCAAGATAGTGTCGATGCCGTCATGAGTCTCAGTCGAACGCAGTTGCGACAACGTTGGCGCCTCGAATTTGCCAAAGAACCTGCTGTTGATGCCGGAGGTTTGACCCGAGAATGGTTCCAATTGATTACTCAACAGCTGTTTGATGCCAATTTTGGATTGTGGTTGCCCAGCGCTAACAATCAAGCCTGTAGTACGATCAATCCGGTCAGTGATGTATCGTGCCCCAACGACCACCTGGTGTACTACCGGTTCCTAGGACGTGTCATGGGACGAGCCTTACTGGATCGGCAGTTGATTCATGGCCATTTGGTCCGTTCTCTGTACAAGCATATTTTGGGATGGCCCATAACTTTTGATGATCTGGCAGCACAGGACGAAGACTACACCAATTCACTGCGGGCTCTGACAGAAATGGACGCTGAAACATTGGAAGGCATGTGTCTTGATTTTACCGTTACGGAGGAGCTGTTCGGAGCTCGACAAGTGGTGGAGCTGGTACCAGGCGGGGCAGACATTGAAGTCACCAAAAGCAATCTTGCGGACTACTTGGAAGCTAATCTACGGTATCAAATGCTGGAGCGAACTCGCTTGCAGCTCACAGAGCTTCTTCTGGGATTTTTCGATGTTGTACCAGAACCTGTCCTGACGGTCTTTGACTCTCACGAATTGGAGTTGATTCTTTGTGGGCTTCCTACAATTGACATGGACGATTGGGAAGCCAATACCAAGTATTCCGGTAAATTCAAGGACAAAGGCGCCGACCATAATGTAGTGAAATGGTTTTGGGAGATTATCCGTGATGACTTTGATGCCGAGTTGAAGGCACGGTTGCTCCAATTTGTCACTGGAACTTCCGGAGTGCCCAGTCGTGGATTCTCGGTCTTGCAAGGAAATGATGGCAACATTAAGAAATTTTGCTTGCAGGGCGTAGATGTCAGTGTTCACGGTTATCCGCGTGCTCAGTGAGTGATTGTCTTGCGTCCCCCATTGTAGTTGCTTTATTTATGTTGACCTGCGGCTCTTAACCACTTTGTTTCTTCCTGTCTTACTCATCGTTCTGCAGCACCTGCTTCAATCGGCTCGACCTCCCACTGTACTCGAACAAGGACGAGCTTGGGTCGAAATTGAAAACGTCCATCACGCTCTCGGCCGTAGGATTTGACATGGACTAATTAGTGAGCGACAGCGGTCAACCAGAGAAGACATTAAACCCTGTTTTAAATAGTGTACATTTAAATATACGTATTGGGATCAATACTGAGCTTTGTATTCTCCAAATGAAGTGTACAAAGGATTCGTTGTGATCGCAGGAAGGTATGCGTTATCCTCAAAAAGGAGGTAGTTCATTGCCAAGTCAACGATCCCAAATTCCAGAGTATGAATTTGCGAGTGTAGATGTTCAGCAATTCCCTCTCGCGGAACAATGTTCATCGCAAGCCCAATCGTATCTTCCATATTTTCAACGGCGCTGCAGAAAGAACGTGGTAAGGTTGAGTTGCTAGGAACAGAAGAATTTTCAATCGATAGAAGATGGTTCCACTTACTGCGGGCACGAGGGTGGGATGTAGACAAGCTGCCCCGGCTCTTGAATAATTTCATAGGCTGCTTCTGCTCGATGTAGGAGAGGAAAGCGATTGCTCAGAAATTCGTCCGACTTCTTGTCCTTGCCAATGCCAAGCACATCTGGATATGTCTGCGGCTTGTCGATTCTTTCGTACAAATGTACCCTCTCGTCTCTGTTGTAAACAATCCAGCGTTTCCTCCCAGTTACCAGAAACATGAAAAAACCTGTACCGCCGTTGTCGACATGGAGCTTCGAGTTAGACCCTTGCCTTCCAATGAACATTGATGGCCAAGACGAAGCAAACGACGAATGAGGTAGCCGCTGGAATAGGTCATAGCTGCCTATCACGAAAGGAATCTGAAATTTTTGCTTGTCGTCATAAGGAATGTGGTCGTAGAGCAGATAGTCGCACTGGTCCAGTAGAGTGAAGTCGTGTAGATAAAGATTGTCAATCCTCTCCGACAGCAGAGCAAACTGCTCCATCGTAATAGATCGATCAATCCCGTCGTCTTCATCACTGTCTTCGTCTTCTCCAACATCAATAGAATCTTCCATATCATCAGCATTGTTTGGACTCGCTACATCTCGGCTTCGTCTGCTGTACCTGGCGCCGACTTTGGCCTTCTTTCTTTGTGGCTTGGCACGTTCTTTACGATCATCATCAAGCAAGGAATCTTCCAGAACATAGTCCTCCAATCCACCCCATCCAGTGCCAGCTGATCGTTCCCCAACTTTTCGGCTCACTTGAACTTGCGACGTAACGTCGGAAGCTGCACACATCTCGACAATTGTCTCCAGAGTCAAGTTCTGGCGCGGCGTCAGTTTAACATTTGAAAGAATGACCGGTGTTCCTGTAGCCGTATACTTGGCATGAAAGGCAGTGTAGTTCGTGAGCATATCATGATCCTTTGGATCTTCCATATTAAGAATATCCATGGCGCGAAAAGAAAACGTGTTGCGGTGCGGTTTCTTCTTCGTCTTCTTTCTTTTTTCCTTTCTGTTGTCGTTTTTGCCCAAACATTCCTGAACATAATATTGATTCAAATTCTTGTGAAAGTCGCGCATGATATTATTCCAGCCGGCAGTCAACTCTGCCAATGCCAAAGAAAAGCGATTTCGGTCATTCTCCATTTCAGAAAGGACCCCTAGATAGTCTCGAAGAGCGTTCACGATGGGAAATTCGGACCCATCGTAGTTTGACCGGTTCCTTCGACGTTCCTCGGGTGAAGACCCTAGCGTACTTGTCATGTTCACTATTATCGCTTGAAACGATTGTGGAGACTTCCCAGAACCAAACACTAGTTCATCAAAATACCTCTTGAGGTTTGGAATGGCCATGCGACTTGCCAATTTGGAGTCGGTTAGTATGCGCTGATAAAGGATTGGATCGTGCTGAAACAGGTCGTCATTGCTGTTGGATCCCAGTAGATTGTCGACCAAGGTTCGTAATTGCTCATTCATTTCCTGAAGATAATACCCAAAATTTGTTTGTTGATCTTCTCGGACTCTTCGTTCTGGACTCCAAGTCGATTCGTATCCTGTCGCCCAGGCCATGTATTCTTCCACTATCAGAACCAAAACATCCAGATACGTGGATGCGGATTTGACGGTCTTGACAGTAGCTCTGCGATAGATAAAAAAACCATTATTGGAAGTTTTCTGGTCTTGCTTGGATTCGTTTTCGAGCATTAGCCGGACATCAACTTGTGATTGTCCTGGTTTGCTTTCTTCTTGGGCAATTTCTGCTGCTTGAAGCCGTTGTTGTTCTCGCTCGTATTCATCCCAAGCAAAACTATTTTGACTGTCAGCAGCACCATCCCTGTATTCTTCACGGATATCTTTTTCCAAACTGGAGCGTGACTGATATACCAGAATTTCTTCAGCGTCTTTATAGGTCGCATACTGACCCACCGTTTGGTGCAGAATCCAATGTTCCAGCAAAGAAATTTTCAGTGGCACATTACCTCGAAACAGATCGAGTTCCAACAAGCTGTAGGTATTGAAATCGGGCCCCACACAAATTAACTGGGCTGGCCAATACGGTGATCCCAATGCAAAGTTCAATAATGCTGTGTTGGATAGTACCATTTCATCATTTACCAGGCGTGGTACCTTGTCGTAGTAGTCTTGTGCCATGCCATTTTCGTAGTCGGGATCTGTTACTGCACCCGTCAGAGCATCTCGAATCATGGCATGTCGACGAAGATCTAATCGGCCAAAGGCAATGTGACTGGATGTATTGTTCTGATTCAGGTAATAATTTTGGGTAACGCCCTCTAGCACTTTCGTGTGTTCGTTTGTGCCTGCGACGTCCCAGGGATCGTACAGCAACACGCAAGTCCAATCATGCGACGCCAAGGTGGAGGCCAAATTATCCAGTCCCAATTCTTTCAAAATATGCTCCTCATTGCCGTTGGGGATGGACGAAACAAAGTTGAATGCGAGCAATAGAAGAGTAATTGGTAGGAACGAGCAGAAACAATTCGCCATCATACATTGGAGTATTACTAATTATAATTTGTGATAAGTGATAATAAGTGAAGCTTCTTATCTTGGAGGTCCTGGATAATGGGAAACGAAAAGAAGAAACTCCTGTACTTTATTGTTCGAGCCAATGACATAGTAAGGTTAGGGAAGAACAAAATGGAAGGGTGAAGGTTACTTTTTGTCGTTGAATTTGTCAAAAACGATAGTCCCCGGATGCTTTACTAAACTACACATGCGCTCCGGAGCTCCTCCGCAGAACGCTCGCTAGGTCGATACAGTTCGTCAGCTAACCCTCTACTTTGCTAGCCAGCTAGCACTGCTAGACAGCTAGCACTATAACAGCAGCTATCTGTTCCTGGCTGCTGCCTTAAGCTGCTCCTTGTCTGCGTGCTATAAAACAAGTTGCATGGCGCGCAAAAGAGCTTCTGAACTTTCGTTCATCGATACGCAACCTTTGCTGAAACGTTCGTCGAATCGGAGAAGAGCAACAAAATTGGAGCACATGAAGGCGTCCGACCTTCTGTCTCTGCAGGGCATATGCTGCACGGCACGTGTTGTGCTATCATGGAGCAATTCAGGATCTGGACGGATAGCTCGGCCGCTGTGTTTCTACTAGCAAATCGTTTTTATGAGTGGTTGAAAGGCAGTGAGAGGCAGGCCTCAAGATGTGAAGGGAGAAAGGGATTTTCGTAAAACCAACGAAAGATCCCACCAAGATACCGCCTAAGATCCGACCAAGATACCGCCGCACCCATAGAATTTCCAAGAAAGGCGACGAAACACGAATGACGCGGACACGGATCTCTCACAAAGAGAAGCCAACCAAACCAAACCATTCACGTTTGCGCAAATCAGAAAAATCAGATTGCCAAATAAAGCAAAAATAAATAAATAAATAAATAAATAAATAATTTTCACGAAGATGATGATGATCCGTTCAATTAAATTACTCTCGCTTCTACTAACTGTGCTGTTAGCAAGTTTCTCACGATGGCAAGTGCAATCGTTTGCCGTCGCTGCTGAAAAGAACAGGTTCGGATCTAGGCTTGCGCTGTTCCCCAGGAAAACTGAAATTAACCAGTCGACAATCGCATCACATGACAGACTCGACGATGCAAAACCCAAGAGCTATTTCACACAATTCTACAACTGGTACAATGATTGCTTACTGGAGAGGCCAATTCTTACAAAGGGTGTCACTGCAGGAGTAGTCAATCTCCTTGGCGATACCTTGGCCCAGTACATTGCGGCGTCCAAGACAGGCGCCGCCTTTGTCCCGGATGTTGTTCGCCTTCAAGCTTTCTTTTTGTGTGGTCTTGTGTACACTGGTCCCATGGTACACTGGTGGAATGAGCAACTAATAAAATTTGGAGACTGGATAAAGGAAAACTACAGCAGTCGCAATCAAGTGCAAGTATTGGCGCAACTTGGTCTAGACCAAACAGTAGGTGTAGTATTGCTCACCTGCACATATTTTTATGCATTTGAACTCATTGAGGCGCTTGTCAGGTATCGAAGTATGTTCAATCGCATTGTTCAGCATGGACCCTTATGAATTGTAAAACGTGATGAAATATATACTCACTTTTTCTTTTTTTCTTCTCCTCTCGTTCATCTCATTTCCTTTAGTGCCAGTCTTGTCGAGCGCCACTGCCAAAATTATTGAGAGTTTCAGAACTGTGATTCTTATCAATTATTGCATATGGCCATTGGTCAACTGGATCAGTTTCACATATGTCCCGGTGCAGTTTCGTGTTTTGCTGAACAATATTGTCGGTGTCTTTTGGGGTGCTTTCCTCTCTGCCAAGATTGCGGGATAAGCAAGGAGTAGGGAATATTTTTACTGTCGGATTTAGCTATTGTTCAGCTCTGGTGGCCACAAGAACTTCCTGAGAGCCAAGTAGCTAAGTAGCTACCCAGTCTTGAAGTTTCTTAGCATCATTTATTTTGCACTGCTTTTCGCTTTTTTAGCTTTATTGAAGCTCTATTCAAAAAGAGCATCTACTGATTAAAAGAGGATAGAGTTTAGATTTTTAATACCATTAAAAAAATAATTTTTGAGATTTGTTTAGTAGGGGAAAAAATGATAATACCAAAAACACAAACATGCCTTTTTTCATTGGTGCTGTACTTAGGTTGTACTACTGCACAGTAACAAAAACAAAGGTACAGTGTGCGACTTAAGTAGAGCTTTTTCAAAGAAGTTAACTCACCCTAATGAAAATTGAGAGTACCTACTTTAAAGATGTTAAAAATATTACTCAGTCTGTTAATTTATTGTGTTAATAATTCGTTGCCAACCCTTGTGGAGGTACGGTTACGGTCTAATGTAGGGTATGGAATACAGTACGTGGTAACATTGTGAAACTACTTTCAGACCTGGCGACTGTGTGGCTGGGGAGTTCCGATACTGTGGCAATTGGTAGAGAACCTGTACAACAGTTTGAGTTAAAATTTATAATGCACCAGCCATGCGACTGCGCTTGAGCTCCCACCTTGGAACGCTGCTGTGTTTCTGTTTGCTTTTCAGTTGTGTACCAATTGCAGAAGGAAATTTCCGAGCAAAGCGGCAGTCAAGCAATGATAAGGATAAAAAGGAGGAAGAAACGGAACATAAGGACAAAGAGAGAGCGCTAACTTTTTTGGATTTTGTAAGTCTCCAATGGAAACAGCTGTGTCATGGTGATCAAAGGAAGCAAGATGTGCAGGATGTTTCCAACAGGTCCGTTTACATCCAACAACATGACTACCAGGATTTTTTTCAGCCAGTCAAGAATAGCGTTGCTCTACAACTGCGTACATCACAAAAGGGGTTCAAGAGACGACTTTTACAAGATATCTTTTATCAACATGTTGGAGCGCAGCGCTTGTTTCATTCTATACGAGACGGCATCGGGGTAATTCTGGGCTTTTGGGTGACCTTTCGTGGCCAAGTACATCCAGTGTTGAAAGCATCCAATTTTGGTGGCGGTGGATGCATCGCCCTTCAAATTGGTCAGCTAACCTGGTATATTCTTAACACCCACACATTTTTGATCCATGGTCCATGGTTACACGACCTGGTATCCATTGCTGTCACCGGTCTGGTTTTCAAATATGTGTTGCCGCAAATTCCTGAGGAATTGAAAAAACACCTACCGAGCCTATTCTTTCCCATTGTTTTTCTAAGAATCTGGAGCTTGGTGTTAGAACAATGGACGAGTCCGGAAGGCAGAGTACATTTCCCTCTGGTACTGTTAGCAACTGGTTACAGCTCTTTCTTCATGAGAATCGCTCATATTCCAATACCACTGGTCGCCTCCAGTGTCAGTGGTGCTTTCCTGGTCTACGATAGTATGTGTGCAGAAATTGCCGGAAATTGGCTGTACATGTTGCAGCATTTGGTTTCCCTCGTACCGCCACTATTACGCTTGATCCGTCATCTAGCTGTATATCTATGGCGCCCCGCTCTTGCGTTGTGGAGAAACTGGTTAAAGAACTTTGTCAAAAATATGTTCTTCCCAGAAACGACAAAGAATTTCTTTGGTCAGCTGATAGGTGCTTCTCGAGAAGCATCCGCGGTCATTATGTCACCAATAAACAAATTACGACAGACTATTGCGGAACACCCTTTGATGATACAAATCAACGAGATGGCCCTGAGCTTGAGGAGAGCTGTCCGTCCCGTCATGGTTCCCATGGGAATAGCCACGTGGGGTGTGGCGGTGCAAATGAATTATATTACTGAAGTTGGAGATGTTTGGAAATTGTTTCGCTGGACATTGGACCCCGTCTCGTTCACTAGAAACAACCTGAAAGAGTTCCTGAGCCCAGAATCGCGGGCTCGAGCCTATGCCATTTCCATACTGCGACATATTTTGGGAAGAGGCGGAAAATCATTAGAAAAGTCCAAAGGAAACCCAGGATGACTAAATATGGTAGACGCTTTCTAGCTACAAAAGCTCCAGCCATCATCATTTGGCAAGCCAAGACAAGCCAAAACCGCCTTTTACAATACCCCTTTAGCTTTTTAGTTTGGATTTTGGATTACTTTAGGGCAACTAGAAATTCGTTTTCAACAGGACAGCAAGTCACGAAAGGTACGGAAGCGTTTTTTTACTTGTGAATAATACCGTAATAACGGAAAAGAGAAGAAAGTCCTTGCCGCAGGAAGGCTACCCTGGTAACCTGCAATTGCCACAGTCCACCTGGGCTTATTTTACATTGGGCCTAATATTTTTTATTTTTGCGCAAATCGATTGTCTTCCCGTCTTCTTCCCACACAAACGTAAAAATCACGTAGTCTCAAATCTAGTCTACTCGAGTAGAACGCACAAACCAGCTTAGCTTGCTTTCCCTCCGTTTTTCCTGTGAAAATCTCACCGCAAAATTTGGAACATTCTTTATTTGTTTCATGACTATTGAGTACTAAAGTACTACTGCGCAACGTCTCCTTTTTCATCTCCTCTGATAGAATACTGTACAAAAGGAAGTTGCAATCTCACAGTTGTGTCTCGTCCAAGGGGTTACAGTTGCAGTTACAGGCTGACAAGTGAAGCGATACTTAGATACAGGCAGAGGCAGTTCAGTACGACCAAGATGAGTGACTGTGACAGCGAAGACGAGTGCTTTCTTCCTTTGCCACCTCGCAAAGCCAACAAGACTCGGTTCCCTCCTGGATGTTCGGTGCTATTAATGAATGGTTGCAAATCTGATGCTCCGTCAGGAAAAATCAAGGATGTCGCTGAGCTGAAGGAAAGTCAAGAGATTCCTGAGGTGTTCTTTGGGAACGTTTTGGAGGTAGGGATTGATCTCGGGGACAGTGGAAATCGTGAGACGGTCTACAGAGTCCAAATCAAACCTGTTCTACCAGACCAGGCGGCGACAGTAAGGATTGTCCATTAAGAGCATTTAAGATACAGTACGGGAACTCCCATCTGGTTAACGAGGGATCTAGAGGAGAATGGCGAAGACAAGGCTACGGCGGCTAGTCGAAATCTCCCCGGAATTATCATTGGGTCCGACGACATCCCTCTCTATATGAAGGAAGTCTTGGAAGCTGCTTCAACTAATGCCAATCAAAATCAATCCAGCAAGGTAAAAACAGCTCCTACCACTGTGCACTATTCTGTTCACGTGACAACTACTCATCGTCAAGTTCATGGCCTCTTGCCGGATCAAATCTCCTTTCGGAGGATACCGGAGGAGGAGCACTGTTCGTTCTCTGCAATGAAAGCCGAACAGCGAGAAACTGTACCTGTAGAGAACAATCGATATCCACTTCATGGAGATTCTGTTGGCCATGGAATAGCACAAGTCACATTAGGCGAAGTGCCAGATCATGAAAAGACTGATACAGCTGAGAAGTCGGGTATGGAGGACGGACAGATTTGTGAAAATGATATTGAAGCGAACGGAAGAAATCAGGCAGCGCTCATTTCTTCCGATGAAGTTATCATGAGCGACCACAGTATCAACAGGCTAAAGACTGCAAATGGGCCAGATATTCAAGGCAACAACAATGACACGCCGAGGATGGATGATGCTTTGAACCTGCAAAAACCATCTAACGACGATCTTCCTACGGAAATAATGGCAGCGGATTCCTCGCCAGCTTCCATGTCCACTATAGGATCTAATTCCATAGAGATCCGTCCGCTTTTTGACCGCCGTATTCGAAATCTTAATCCCAGTCCTTTTGGTCGAATCATTTTTGGAGCACATCATGACTATAAACAGGCCTTATACCGTATTCGACAGAAACGTCGTCGTGATGGACTAGAAACAGAAACACACGGGGGTGTTGGAAACGTTGTTTACTCAACGTGCATGAAGTTTCAGCTTATTGGAAATTGCACCATCACGTGTTTCCGAGCATCAAATCATATCACAATGACACCCGAAGATACTTGAGAATTGGAAGAAGCCTTGTTGCCCGTAACGAGCGAGATTGGGCCTATTTTTTGCCATCCAACAGCACGTCATGCTGTTCGTCTACCAAAGTCTAACAGAAAAGACATGGCAGAAGAAGAAGCGCATGATTATGGACGAAAACGACGCTTATCTGAGCGCAGCTTTGATGTGTCTAGTAATGACGACTATGGCCAGCAGGACGACGACCGTCTATCTAAAAGACAAGGCTTGGAACGCCATGTGCACTTTAATAATGGAAGTAGCGAAAGCGAAACCAACCGAGAAGACTGGTTAAACGAACATTGGTGCAAACCAAACACCATCAAGCCAGACACCAGAAATGAAAGCGGGGAGGAAAAGGAAAGCGGAAACAGTTTCCAGGGCGCGCAGCTTCCTATCCACACTGAGCAAGCCTCGCACGGCACATTAACGATTGAAGAAGTCTTGTCAGATGACGAAGTCAAAGACGAAGACAACGCATCTCCGCTTGAGTCGCCACCTATGATACATGATGCAACAAGAAGATTGTGCTACCGTGCCGTCCCAACTTCCCACATCCCTGAGTCTCGCGATTCCTTTGTGACTGTCAATATTCGTCTACCGTACCAATTTGGCGTTCAATTTTTAGTAGATAGCGTGATGGGGCAGAACAGATCTCTTGGCAGAGCTCTGTGTGACAAGTACTCCTGTCTTATTGACTTTGAAGAAACACGAATCGCAGAGACGGAGAACAGCCAAAAGTACAGAAAGGACAACATGAACCACATTGGGGTAAATCTTACTGGTCCATCAATTCAAAAGTTATTTGATTGCCGACTGCAGATTGAGTCCAATTTGTTTGATGCGATCCCACCGAGACTGCGAGGTTGTTTTTTGACGTGCATGGCGTGGAACAGTTATCGCCAGCGTGACAAAGGAATCGCTCACATTCCAAATCCATTTTTGGAACACAAAAGCGATGACCCAGGAACTTTTCTTCATGTTGCTTATCTTCAGTTTTGCAACAGGAGAACGCGCGTGAGATTAGACATTGATCGAGTAGAGCAATTCAAAAGTGAATTGGAGGCTAGATATCTCTGTCGTATTGAAGCTGTGAAGTGCGACCCTCGTTTTGGCGTTAGAACACACGTTTTGGTTTGCGGCGAGAAGTTTGTGGCGGTTGATCAATGCCGTTCAGCGTTAACGCATTTGTACGAGCAGCACAACCCACAGCGAGTTACGAGCTAGCTGCCGAAGCTGAAGTATATACCTTATATTTTTGCCTGACGACTTCGTAGCCACTTGAATCATATCTTCTATGGAGTATTATTTCTTAGCAATAACGAGTGCCTCACAAGAAACAGCCAGGGATGCTGAAATAACCAATAAATTATTGGGTTTAATTTATTTAGTGGCGACTCTAGGAAACAGTACTCGAAGTATTAAGATCACGTTCCTGCGTACGCTTTTTCTAATCCATTATCATTGTAAGTCTAGTAGTAGCTTCAGCCAGCTTCCAGAGAGGGAAAAAGACATATTGGCAGAAAGGGGGAGCTGGTCACAATAAATTGTAGAAGACTCAGACGCAGCCGAATGTCATCTCTAGTAGTAGTAGTTGTTGTGACGCGGTTCAATCGGCAAGTACTGGCTTTTGTATTTTCAGGTTTCGGTTGGATTGGAAGGGTTGCTGTTTGATATTATTTTATTGTCCAAGAAGAATTTCCATGGTTTCTTGCGATGAAACTTGCTCTTCTTTCGTGAAGGTGGCGGCCGTTCAAAGTATTGAACATTCAGAAATCCTACTTTCTGAGGGTACTTTGCATGATTCCGAACACCAGTGACCCATGCTAGCTTGTCATCCAGATGTAGATTCAAGGTTTTGGTGCACTCTAAATCTACCGGTGTCAAAGCTCCACCTTGGAAGAGCAACGGTTTGTTGAGGTCGAGCTGTACTGGACTTTTATGACGGCAAGCCTCGAAGATTGCATCACTAAGGATCTGCCTAGCTCTCAAATCATCGTTTTCTTTCTTGAGCACTCGAAGGTCGACACCAAGCCAAGTGGCACGGCGCTCAATGATCCAGAATACTACGGCTCCACAAACGCCGAGCACAGTAAGGGCGGCAATGATATATACCATTGCTTTGACATCACGCCGCATCATCCAAACACTAGCTCGTGACAACCGCATTGTTCTCCTAGACATTCGAATGGTGCTGCGTCGCTCCAGTTGTTCGCTCCTGGATCGACGAGCTAGAGGTCTCCTGATGCTGCTAGAATTGTTTCCACTGAGATTGTGTTCTCGCTTGGGAAGCCCTCCTTTCTTGTCGTCACAGGTCGCATCATCGATGATGTGGCTCTCATTGCACTCACCCTTTTCTTCCTGGGGCTTCACTTTTACATTTCTAGAAAGAGTTGAATTGTTACTTTCTCGACTGCCAAGGCCAGCCAGCGATGAAAAAATAGCATCAGCATCGGCACCCGCCCCGCTTAGCTCTTCTGATGAACCGAAGTCTTTGCCCATGTTTACTTCTTCGTACTCCAATGCAGCCATGTCAACATCAGTATCGTTCTTCCTTGACAACCGTCTTAATTGATTCACCGCAGGCGCGATCGTGGCCGCAGAAAAGGCTGCCGCGTCAACTGCTGCGTCAGCAATCGCCCCTGACACCTCTGCCAAGGGGCCGACCAAGTGCGACTGAGATCCAAACGCCTGAATTACTTCATTTGTTCGGTATTTATTTTTTGAGAATAAAGCAGTGGTGTAAGCCTTGCCTTTAGAAAAAATGCCTCCACTTTTGGCCTGCTTGGCGGCATTGATTGCTCGTTTCTCTTCCTGTTTTCGCTTCTTTTCTTCTCGCCGTTTGGCGCGGTTGGCTCCCCTCAGATCCACTAGTGGTAGACCTACGAGATTAGTTTCAGCCTTCAGCATAGTCTTTTGCTCTTCATTGATCATATTCTCCAGCTCCTTCAGTATGGCTTGCAGATTGCGCCCGACACTTTTCATTGTGGGTCGTTTGTTCGGGCTCTGATCCCAGGATCGCTGTATTAAAGAAATCATTGATGGCGTCAATTCAAACTGATAAACACTCGGCCGCTGGCCGCCCTTCGGACCAGCGACCTTTCGTAAATGCTCTTTCTGGGTCATTTCACTATAAGGTTGGTTAAGAGTTAGCATTTCATAGTAAACCATGGCCCAGCTATAAACATCAACTCTCTCATTGTAGGTCGGGATATTAGGAGAGAGCTTTCTTCGGCCTGTTGCCGGAACACTAGTCAGGGGAGCTGATTGAATAGAACCGCCATCACTGCTGCGCTCCTCTGGCATTTGTTCCCGAGTCAACCGAATCTCGCGTTTCAGCCCTTGAAGAGTGATCTCGTCTATTTTGCTATGCCGTGTATGCTCGATTCCAGACATGCTTACCGACAGTTTGGGGCGTCTTACTAAGCGTGCTACTCTGGTACCGGTAGAATGCACGACAGCCTGTGGAAAGCACTCCACAGCCGTATACTTCCAGCTCAGAGCTCCAAAAAGAGCTGTAACTTCATCCTCGCTCACTGTTCCCGAAATGGGATCCACTTCTCGACATAATCCAAAATTAAAAAGGGAAACAGTCTCATTATCGCCTAAGAAACCAATATTTTGAGGTTTCAAGTCCCTGTACAGTAGTTGGCGTTCATGTAGGTACGTCAAGGCATTCGAGATTTGCAGGGCATAGCTCGTTTTTCGCATCATGAGCTTCCAGGTCTCAATTTTCTGGTCCGACGATTGCTCGGCCAACTTTTTAAACGACAGCTGTTCTCGTTTCCACTCTCGTATCCGTCGATCTAGTGTGTCGGCGAGGCGCTCTGTGATGAGAAAGTAGCTATCGTGTGAATCCTCGCAATCCTTGTTTTCTCTTTCGACCGAACTCGTGAACGATATATTAGAAAGCCACGATCCATCGTTTGAACAATTGTCCCTGCTGTTTTCCACGTGATTTCCGTTCAAACCTTCAAGGTTTTGTGGTCCACCCGGCATGGCCAATCCAACAACCTTTATGATGTTGGGGTGACATAATTTAGACAAGTACTTTGCTTCCACCAAAAGAGCGGCTGCCGCTAAATGGAACTCTCGAGGATTCCGCAGAAGGGATTTAGTCAAGTTTTTAAAAGCATAGTGGACTTTTCCGGCCCGTAAGTTATCGCGCGTCTTCATGCGCAAAGCTGAGAAATCCTTTCCTCGACGATCAGCTAACATGAGATGAGCGTACCGGTGGGATGGACTCGTACAGGCATCATCGGAAGACGACTCTGTAATAATACCTTGGAATCCAGAATGTCTACTATCAGCTCGGGCCGTATATTGTGCAGTATTACGTATAGCCGGCGTCCGGGCTGGGGATAGAGGTAAACTAGTAGGAGAAGTGGAGGCTGTCCTATTTGTTGATGCGGAATCGCTCCCTCCTGTGAAGTTTTGGTAGTTACTATTTTCTCTGTGACCATCATGTGAGCTGCTCTCTCTGCCACGGCCTTGTTCCGGAATAATGGCATTCGCCCTTCCGCCAGGCAGCTGTTCCAGAGTGCTATTGCCATTACTGTTGATTGATTCAAAATTGTCTTGTCTTGTTGAACCTACATAATCATTTTGCTTGTACTGATCTTGTTCACCTCCTAGTTCTTCGTCTGCTTCATGCAAATCAAAGTCGTTGACATCGTAAACTCTGGCAAACACACCTCTGCCCAGAAGGTTGCCTGCCACAACTTCGCTCCGATGAAATTTGGCAATGGGTCGACTAGGAGTACTGCTCAAAAAGTGTTTACCCTGAGTCAGTTCGGTTACAATCTTATCCACGTAACCCGAAGATTTTTGTACCACTTGGGCTTCTCGTCTGGCGTTGCGCAGTCGTTTCCAAGCCGACTTTTGTCGCTGTGGAGCAGAAATATAATCTACGATTCCCTTGCCTTGTACGGAACTATTGTCACTACTGATAGTAGGCATTTCATTGTTGAATCTGGATGGCCTCTCAACGCTCTCAAAGCTGTCGATCAGTGGCATCTCTGTTGTTGCTCTCCGAGATTAATCTCGAATGAACTATCCTTTACACATGAAGATATCTATTTATTTTATTGTCTTTGTCGCAGGTTGAAGGTTGAAGTATGGAATGGAACTGCGAGTTAATCAGCCTTCATGGACTGTACTTAGAAGAACAAGGAACACGATCTGCAGCAGGTTCTGTATTTAGAAGAGGCAATGGCAGTTTGAGCGAGCCACTCGCCAATGGACTTATGGATCG
>Ga0210036_1001646_pt1 | contig 24803 bp, 22 predicted proteins | sample CryGeymeta201515_FD_185469 | JGI IMG/M metagenome (GOLD analysis project Ga0210036, IMG submission 185469) | Groundwater microbial communities from Crystal Geyser aquifers in Utah, USA - Crystal Geyser metaG 2015-15 (SPAdes) (version 2) | ecosystem: Environmental > Aquatic > Deep subsurface >...
CGTACTTTTATTGCTTTGTGCATTATCAGAGATTTTGATTTTTGTGTAGAATCCTACGGATGTTATTTTACTGTCAAAATTCATCCCACGCTCATTTCATGGGCGGTTTTTTAACGAAAAATAGAGCGTGGGACTTCTTTCTCCATTTTTGTTAAAAACATTCAATTTTGATAATTTTTATATATAAATACTATTATATTAATTCTAGCTCTACTTGAGGTGAACGAAATTTTGGTTGGGAGGAGTTTATGAGGCAAAGTTAAATGGGCAAAGGTTATTTATCTAATTTATTAATCGTGGAAACAAGTAACGCTTGTACCTTATTTATTGCTAAATCTATCCATTCAATATTTTCAATTATTTTTACTTCTTTACTAATAATTAATTGAGTTTCTAGTTCTCTTGAAGAACCCAACGCTATATGCAAAAATTGTATATATTCTTTAGTAGATTTTCTTCCATAACCTTCTGCTATATTACTTGGTATAGATACAGCACAGCGATTTATTTGAGAAACTAATCCATATAATTCTTTCTTAGGGTAATTATTGGTTAATCTATAAATAATAACGGCTAAATTTTTAGCTTTTTGCCAAATGAATTGGTCTTTATAATTTGCCATAATGAAGGAAAAAGTAAGAAGGAAAAGTAAAATAACTATAGCAATTTCTACCCTTATGAGGTAGGATAAAATCCTTTAATCAGGTAAATTTTCATTTTGTTTTTGTACCTCGTAACAATGAAAAACGCTATATTTAATTTATATCATATTATCTTTGCCCATTGCCCATTGCCCATTGCCCATTGCCCATTGCCCATTGCCCATTGCCCATTGCCCATTGCCCATTGCCCATTGCCCTTTGCCCTTTGCCCTTTGCCCATTGCCCATTGCCCATTGCCCTTTGCCCTTTGCCCTTTGCCCTTTGCCCAATGTTCAAAGCTATATTTCCCAACTATTTTTTCGCTCACCCCTCTACTTGGTACAATCCAGACGGTAGTGTATTAGCTTATAGTGGATACTCAATTCCTCTACCGTTATCACTATATCCATGTAACTACATTGAATAAATCTATTTATAATCAACAATAACAATGAATAAGAAAAAAAAAATAGGTGTTGCCATTGTTGGCACTGGTTTTGGTAAACAAATTCATTTACCAGCATTTCAAATTCATCCTTCCACAGAAGTTACTGCTATTTATCATCGCAATTTAGATCAAGCAAGAGCGATCGCCCAAGAGTATAATATTCCTTATGGTGGTGATAATTTAGAAGAAATTTGCTCTTTGTCTGATGTTGATGTGGTTAGTATCTCAACACCGCCTTTTTTACATTATGAAATGGGGAAAATTGCCATGGAAAATAATAAACATATTCTCATGGAAAAACCTCTTAATCTTAATGCTCATGAGACAAAAAAATTAGACCAATTAGCTCAAGAAAAAGGTAAGATTGCCATTGCTGATTTTGAATTTCGTTTTATTCCTGCTTGGCAACTATTAAAAGAATATTTAGAACAAGATTATGTTGGTAATATTCGACTGATAAAAATAGATTGGTTAGTGCCTTCTCGTGCTAATCCTAATAGATCATGGAATTGGTATTCTGTCAAGGAAAAAGGCGGAGGTGCATTAGGTGCGTTTGGTTCTCATGTTTTCGATTATATTCATTGGTTATTCGGTGAAGTAGATACGGTTTCCGGTCATTTAAGTTGTGCCATCGCCCAACGGCCAGATCCTTTGTCTAATAACCAACTCAAACCTGTTACAGCAGATGATACTTGTTTAATCACCCTTGAATTAAAAACAGGTACACCAGTACAAATTAACCTAAGTTCTGTAACTTATCAAGGAAGAGGACATTGGTTAGAAATTTACGGGGAAAAAGGCACGTTAGTATTAGGAAGTAGCAATCTTAAAGATTATGTCCATGGTTTTAAATTATACGCTTCTGATGGAGATAAACCATTAACAGAGGTAGAAATACCAAAAAGATTAGCTTTTCCTCAAGTTTACACTGATGGTAGATTAGCACCTTTTATTAGAGTTGTTGATCAATTAGTCAATTCTATTGACACCAATATTAATTTACAACCTTCATTGAAAGAAGGATATTATTCACAATTATTAATGGATTTAACTCAAGAATCATACCAACAAAAAAAACAGTTAAAAATTAAGCCTCTTTATTAGGATAAAAAATCTTGTTTCTCAGTATATATAAGGAGTTTTATCAAATTTTTATATAAAAGTTCAGTAATTACTACATGGAGAAAAACAGTATTTTAGGTAACAATAAAAGATAGATAAATAAAGTGATCTAAAGACTGTAATTATAATTTTATTTGCCTTCACCATGACTGAATAAAAGAGGATAAGACCATGTTCAACAATAATCAAATTAGTAATAAAAAATCTTTTGGTACTAAATTTCTTTATGGACTTTTTGCACTTAATAAACATAGTCAAAAAGGAACAACCCTCGTAGTAGCAACGGTTATGGGGATGATGGTTATTGGCGCAGCAGGTTTAGCTATGGCAAAAGCAAACAGTGAAAAAACTAATACTATCGCTGATGAACAAACAAAACAAGCCATTGCGGTAGCAGAAACAGGTATTTCACGCATTCAAGGTTTATTTATCCAAGAACCTCGTTTAGCTCTAGCATTAAATAAAGAACAATGGCAAGAAATCGTAAATGATGGAGCTGATAAACTAGACGGTAACTTAAATGAACTTGCCGATTCCGCATCAACTCAGACAAGCTGTAATAGTAATCAAGGAACTAACTCTAAAGCACAACAAGTAATTGATAGCTTACAAGCACAAGTTTTAGGCATACCAGATAATAATACTATGGGAGACACCACCCAAGATAGTGGAACTCCTCAAGGTTGGGTTTCATTAGATGATAAACGTCAATATCAACTTATTAGTTATGGTAACAATGACGGAATTGGTACTTTAGCTATTTTAGGCAAAGTTGGTGGTAATAACGGCTCTATGGCACGAATTAAAGTAGAATTTGATGCTAGTTTAGGAGGTTCTACTGCGGCTGATAATACAAAAGAAGTTCCTGGGCTTTGGATTACGGATGTCGGTAACGACTGGGCAAGAGATAAAGTTAATGGTGATATTAAAATATTTTCTTGTAAAACATTAAGCCAAATAACAGGTGCTCCTGATGAAGGTAATCTTTATGATGAAGATGATCAATCTATTAGTGTTTCTTCTGAAGCTATGCCAGATACGCCGAATTTACCGTCTTCATACTATACTGTTGAGGGATCTGTCTCTGGAATGACTTTTCCTCGAAATGGTACACCAGCAGTTCCAGCTAAAGAAGCAGTTTATAGTAAAAAAGGTGACTTAATAACTCCAGCAGTTCCAGCTATTCCTGCAAGTCAAGGAGATGCTCCAGACGCTAAAGGTTATTATCATTATTTAATTGACAATTTAGATATTAATGGCGGTAGTAATGTAACCATTAAAGATAACGCAAAAGTAATTTTTTATGTTAGAGGTAATATTAATTTAAGCGGTAATCCAGACATCAATCCTAGTGCGGTGAATACATCTGCTAACTTACAAATATATGGAAATACTTACACTCAAGGTAATAAAACTAAATATGGTTGTGGCTCTTTAGCCGTCGGCAGTCAATGTCCTACTTTACAAGCTCATTTTAACGGTACTGGTACAGTGAAAGCCTTTGTTCATGCACCTGCTGCCGTTGGTAGTGTTAATGGTGGCGGTAATACTAACGGTAACTTTAAAGGTTCTATGTGGATTAAATCATGGGATTCTAGCTCTGGTAATTCTAAAGTAAAAGTTGATGCTGTTGGTACTTATAGTCAATATTTAGGTAGTGATAAAAGAGTAACTAAAAATACCTATACCATTGGTAATATTTCTAATTGGCAAAGAGAAAAAGTCCAATAACAATAGACTTCTTGCAGAAGTGGAGTAATGAGTAATGAGTAATGAGTAATGAGTTAAGAAATTAACGTTTTCCATCCTAAAATAGATTTTACTTTTTATTTTGCAAGAGTTCTAATAAACAATTAACTTTATAGGGGCGTAATATCTTACGTCTCTATTTTGTATTATCTTATTCAAAGTGACAAATAGTGTAACCATTTCTACCGTTAGCTTTGGTAATATATAAGGCTTGATCTGCTTTTTTAATTAAAGAGTCAATATCTTCACCGTGATGAGGGTAAATGGCAACCCCAATACTGGTAGAAGTTTGAACCGTAACACCATGACAAACAAAAGGATTTGTGACAGATTTAATAATACGATCAATGATGACAATTAAATCATCTTTAGAGGCAATATCGGGTAATAAAGCGATAAATTCATCTCCTCCCCACCTTGCCAGACAATCACTTTCCCGAAGACAATGTTTCAGTCGTCGAGAAAACTGTTTTAGTAAACAATCTCCAATATCATGACCATGATTATCGTTAATTTGTTTAAAATAATCTACATCAAAAAAGAGAATCGCCACTAGAATATTTTTTCTTTTAGCATTAGCTATGGTTTGAGATAGGCAATTAATAAAAAAATTACGTTTATATAAACCAGTTAAACTGTCATGATAAGCCTGATATTTTAGTTTATTTTCTAATTTTTTTCGATCACTAATATTACTAAAAACAGCACAAAAAACTAATTTATTTTGATAGTTAATTAAACTTACACTTAACTCAACATCTACAGGTTCACATCGTTTTACCTTTAATTTTAATTCTTTTTTAAAACTAATTTTTTTTTCTTTTAGTTGTGTTAATTTATGCTTAAATTCTGGATGTTTATTAGCTAATAAGTCTTCTATATTTTTATGGATTAATTCCCCTAAAGAATATTTAAGAATTTTTGTAGTGGCAATATTTGCTTCAATAATCATAAAATCATCAGCGGTAAATAAGAAAATTCCTTCAGAAATTTGTTCAATAACAGCTCGATATTTTGCTTCACTATCTTTAAATTTTGCTTCTATTTGTTTGCGCTCAGTAAAATCAAATAAGTAACTTCTAATCAGTTTTAATTCTGGTAAATAATGAATATATTGCTCAAAAATTTTATTCTGATAATGTACTTCTCTAACAAATAAATTACCTTGTATTTTATGCTCCGCTTTTAGTAAGTTAGATAACACTACATGAGTCATTTTTTCTTCGATTAAGTTAGGAAAACATAAACTTGCTGCTTGGTTATAATAAGTTAACTTTCCTTGTAAATTAATTTCAATAATAGGATATGGACTAAGTTCAGCAAAAGAGCTAAGTTTAGAAATATAGTCAATAATATTATCTTTATCTAAATAAATTTTATCAATATTATAGTTATCTTTTGTTAAAGTTAGTTTATCATAAGATTCTTTTTTATCTTCTTTATCTGAAATTTTTTCACCGTCAATAAGATTAAAAATATCAGTATTTTTTGAATTTTTATCAATAACAAAATATCGCCCTTTCGCACCATCACTAAATTTGATTAAATCTCCATGCTCTAAATATTTATTATCATATTTTTTATCATTTATAATTAAACCATTAGTACTCAGATTACCTGATAAATTTCCGTCAAAAATTTTATAAAAAAATAGATTTTCTTCTTGGTTATATTCTTTTACAATAGTAGCATGATGTCGAGAAACTGATGGATCATGAATGACAATTTCTGCATCATGACGACGACCAATTTCATAAATTTCATCTTTTAAATAGATAATTCTTTGATTATTTCCATCTTCAATAATCAGCAAATAAAAATAATGAATTTTATCCAACTCTTCTTCAGTTAAATTGTTTTTCTGAGAATCTAAAACTTTTTGTAAAGAAGATTTTAATTGTTCATCTTGGTTATGAAACTCAGAAGAAGAGGAAGAAGAGGATTGATTTTTCATGACTTTATCATAATAGTTAACATCATTCATCTCTCTTCAGTATATTAATTAAAATTCCATCAAGGTATAGTAGAGTTACTTAATTATACTCAGTATAAATACGGAAATCAAGACATGGATTATTAACAAGATTAAATTTTTTTAATGGATACTTTATCTATTCGTGGTTATTTTCTGAGGATTTCCTAAATTAGCAATAATAGTTCTTTCTCCGTATTGAAGTAAGTTTTCTAACGTCATTAGTCGATTATTCCAAGTTTCCACTTGTAAAGCATTTTTCTGTTGATGTTTGGCTAAATATCTAGGTAGTTTTGCTTTTAGTGATGATAATTCTTTTTGTGCTATAAGCAAATTATTAGGGGATGGGTTTTGTGCTAACTGTTTTAGGCGATCGCCTAATTGATCAGCTTGGGTTGCCCACTCTTTAAGAGAAGGAGAATCCATGGTAATTTGATGATTGATTAAGAGAAAATTCCACTCTTTAAGTAAAGCCTGATAACGAGAAAACGCACTTTCAAAAGGTTGACGATGGGGAGTCGGCTCTTGAGTTTCAATAGAATTACCTTGAGTTTGTTTAAACATAACCCCTAAACCAGAATTAAAATTTTCCGCAGCAAATAAAGCAAAACCACCAGAAGGCATATTACGAATAGACTGCATTTGGTCAAAAGTTTCGGCATTAGGAACGTTTAATAAACGAATACCGGGGATAATTAAACTAGGATTTTTTTGAGAGAAGGCGAAAACAGCTTTAGTGCGATCTTCAAAACTACCCGTATCTAAAGCATAAGTCATTAATACCATCATATCCACCCATTCGCTATAAATCCATTCTTCCCAATGTTGTTGTAAAGTAGATAAACGTTCAAGACGTTCCATAGGAAATACAGCCGTAGAGACAACTAAATCAGGACGTTTACTTTTAAGCCGTTGAGAACTTTCTGCGACAAAACTATTAATTTGTTGAATCCGAAAATTTGTCCATTGTTTCCAAGCAGGAGAAGATGGTTTAATGGTTTTAGGATCAATACCATAGGTTTGTTTAAATAAACTGCGACTAACATCGGTATAACCAAAATTTTGCCTAGTAATTTTATCTTGAAAAGGATAACGAATATAATCTAATTGAATACCATCTACATCATAATTAGTGGCAATTTCATCTAACAAAGCTAATAAATAGCTTCTAACTTCAGGATTAGCAGGATCATAAAATGCTTTTTTAAACCCCGGAGTACGATTAAAAACATGACCATTTTGATCTTTTAGTACCCAACTTGGATTACGAGATAAAACAGGACCTAAATAATTCTCAGGTTGCCCTAAAATACGATTATGTCCTTGATTAGCCGCCGCAAAAATCCATACCCAAGCGTGTAATTCCATGCCTCTTTCATGGGCTAACTCAATGGATGCTTGAAGGGGGTCCCATCCTTTCGTCATGGGGTTTTGAGCTGGTGCAACTCCACTAGGATAAATAGGATAACTAGAGTTAATAGTTTCAAAAAAGATGGTATTAATTCCCGCTTCTGCCATACGATCAAATAACGGTTTAAGATCTTCTTTTGACTTTGCCTTAACAATTGTACCTCGATCAACCCACATAGCTCTGACTTCTGGTTGCGCAAAATGACTATCCACAGGGTAGTTATCCCATAGACTACGACGAGCTTCTAGCCACATTTGTCTTGCTTGACTATAATTTTGTCGGGCTAAAATCGGGAAATCTTGTAATACTTGTTTACCATTGGCGATGGCTTTTGAAGCGGAATTATTACTATAACGATTAATACTCTTGCTTTCATTATTCCGAGAGTTAGACTTAGCAGGATTTTTTAAAACATAATCTGCCACCGTCGTCATCGGTGCATCATATTTTACTTGTTTAGCTTCCACCGTAATTAAAGTACTTTCTACTCGATAGATTAAATCTTGTAATTCTTCTACCATTTGATTAATCTCTTTCTCTGAAACAGAGTTAACAGGTAATGAAGCGTGAAGATTAGATAATTTATTTATGAAACTTGAAGAAACCGAATCTATATTATGATTAGAATCAAGACTTTGAGCAAAAACAGGAGGAGAAGAAATAATACTCACTAAAAGCAATAATTTTTTTATACTAATCCATAAACTTAATTTTTGGTGATTAATCATGATATTAACTATATATAGGAATACTGACTTTTATAAATATTAAATAATTCTTAATAAATCATACCAACTGATGGTTCTTAATATTTGAAGGAAGTATAAAAACCTTGAAAAATTGATGAATTACCATGACAGTTGATAATTGAGAGGGAATAACTGATAATGAGAAAAACATTAATATTAAAACTTATATAAATTCTTATTTTATGACTGATTCTCACCCTATATTACCTCCAACTTACGAACCTCAAACCACCGAAGCTAAATGGCAGGAATTTTGGCGACAAAACGAAACCTTTAAAGCTAATCCAGATAATGAGGGAGAGGCTTATGCTATTGTCATTCCTCCTCCTAACGTTACAGGAAAGTTGCACATGGGACACGCTTTTAATACATCCCTCATTGATACCTTAATTCGTTACCATCGCATGACAGGGAAAAATACCCTTTGTTTACCCGGTACAGATCATGCTAGTATTGCGGTACAGACAATTATTGAAAAGCAACTCAAAGAAGAAGGTAAGACTCGTTACGACTTAGGGAGAGAGAAATTTTTAGAGAAGGCTTGGCAATGGAGAGAAGAATCGGGAGGCGCCATTGTTAACCAACTACAAAGGTTAGGTTTATCCGCAGATTGGAGTAGAGAAAGATTCACCCTTGATGAAAATTTATGCACTGCCGTTAAAAGTGCCTTCATTAAACTATATGAAGAAGGGTTAATCTATAGAGGAAAGTATATGGTTAACTGGTGTCCAGAATCTCAATCCGCCGTATCTGATTTGGAGGTAGAAAATAAAGAAGTTGACGGTAATTTATGGCATTTGCGTTATCCATTGACAGAAGGCGATGAATACTTAGAAGTGGCTACCACACGCCCCGAAACCATGTTAGGAGACACCGCCGTAGCTGTTAACCCTAATGATGAGCGTTATCAACATCTTATCGGTAAAACCCTTATTTTACCCATCACTTTTAGAGAAATTCCCATTATCGCCGATGAATTTGTAGATCCAACTTTCGGCACAGGATGTGTTAAAATAACACCAGCACATGATCCTAACGATTTTCAGATGGGTAAGCGTCATGATCTACCTTTTATCAATATTTTAAACAAAGACGGTACGATTAACGAAAACGGTGGTGAATTTCAAGGGCAAGATAGATTTGAAGCACGGAAAAATGTTGTTAATCGTCTTAATGATGAACAATTTTTAGTCAAAGTTGAGCCCTATCGTCATAGTGTACCTTATAGTGATCGAGGAAAAGTACCTGTTGAGCCTCTTATTTCTACTCAATGGTATGTGAAAATTGAACCTTTAGCCAAAAATGCTTTACAAGAATTAGATAATAACCACTCTCCTCATTTTATACCTGAAAGATGGCAAAAAGTCTATCGAGATTGGCTAGTAAAAATTCAAGATTGGTGCATTTCTCGTCAACTTTGGTGGGGACATCAAATTCCTGCTTGGTATATTATTAGTAAAACTGGAGGAGAAATTACCGATGAGACTCCTTTTGTTGTAGCATTTGATGAAATTTCTGCGAGGGACAAAGCCGTTGAGAAATACGGAGAAGATATAATCATAGCTCAAGATCCAGATGTGCTTGATACATGGTTTTCTTCTGGATTATGGCCTTTTTCTACTATGGGTTGGCCCAATGATACCGATGATTTAGCTAGATATTATCCTAACACAACTTTAGTAACAGGATTTGATATTATCTTTTTTTGGGTAGCCCGAATGACGATGATGTCAGGTCACTTTACTGATAAAATGCCTTTTAAAGATGTTTATATTCACGGCTTGGTAAGGGATGAAAACGGCAAAAAAATGTCAAAATCCGCCAATAATGGTATTGATCCTTTATTATTAAGCAATAAATACGGTACAGATGCCCTAAGATATACTTTAATTCGTGAAGTGGCAGGGGCGGGGCAAGATATTAGTTTACAATATAATCGAGAAACTGATGAGTCGGAATCTGTGGAAGCTAGTCGTAATTTTGCCAATAAATTATGGAATGCTGCCCGTTTTGTGTTGATGAATTTAGAAGGTAAAACACCCCAACAGTTAAGTTATCCGAATTTACAGCAGTTAGAATTATCCGATAGGTGGATACTTTCAAGATTTAACCAAGTTATCAAACAAACAAGAGAAAATATCGAGAATTATGGATTAGGAGAAGCGGCAAAAGGATTATATGAATTTATCTGGGGTGATTTTTGCGACTCTTACATCGAATTAGTAAAAACTCGTTTATGGATAAAAGGAGAATCTTCTTCTCGTGTGGTAGCGCAACAAACTTTGGCTTATGTATTAGAAGGTATATTAAAACTTTTACATCCTTTTATGCCTCATATCACCGAAGAAATTTGGCACACTTTAACCCAAAATCACAATGATAGTTTAGCCTTACAATCTTTTCCTGAAGTTGACGAATTAATCAATTTATCTCCTCTTGTCAATACTCCTTTGATGACCATAAATGAAAGTGAGGATGGTAAAATTATTAAATTAGGTAATCAAGTTGTTAATCTATTCCCAGATCAAGTTAGCGGATTTATTCGTAAATATCAACAACCTTTTACTCTATTATCGATAATTTTTATTACTTTCGTCGTTTTACAGTTAATTACTTCTATTCTCACCGCTATTCATGATTTTCCTCTCTTAGCTCCCTTTTTACAATTATTGGGATTATTATATGGTTTATGGTTTACTTATCAAAATCTACTATTTGCCGAATCCAGAGGAAAAACTTTCGGCAGGTTAAACAACTTCAAACAAGAAATTTTTGGTTATTCTTCCACTGATAACGGGATAAAAATAGAATTGCCTTCCTCAACTTTTCCTATTATTACTACGGTGATTGATGAAGACTTAGAAAACAGTTTTAGTCTTTTATTTGAGACAATTCGGGGGATTCGTAACCTCCGCGCGGAGGCAGAAATAAAACCGGGTGTGAAGGTTAACGCTATTTTACAGTCAAATAGTGAAGGAGAAAGGGCAATTTTAAATCAAACCCAAAGTTATATCAAAGAGTTAGCAAAAGTTGAAAACCTCACCATCACGGATAGTTTAACAGAAGAAGTATCAAAGGCAATTGCTACGGTTGTTGGTACAATTCAAATATTGATACCCTTAGACGGTATTATTGATTTAGAGAAATTAATTACTAAACTAGAGAAAAAACTCAGTAAAATTGAGGGAGAAATTAAGTCTTTAGAAGGTAGATTAAATAATCCTAACTTTATCAATAAAGCACCTCAAGATATTATTGACACAGCACAAAATGCCTTAACTGAAAGTAAAATTCAAGGAGAAATTCTGCAAAAACGTATTGACTTACTAAGATAATTAAAGAATGAGTAATGAGTAATGGGTTTAGTTATTTATTACTCTTGACTTTTTTCGTTGTTAATTGTTCACTGTTAATTGTTCATTGTAAAATGTTATATCTTGCTCAAGTTACTAGAAATATTGCGTCAGGGAATTTAGAACTACATTTACTTGCAGTAGAAGAATCTAAACTACAATGGACATTGTGTCACGAAAATTTTTTACCTTTAAATTCAGACTCTGAAGTAACCTTTGTCGAAGGATTATTGCTTTTATTACAATTAGATGAAAATAACCACATAATTCGTTGTCGAGATGCGAAAGACTGGGTGTTAAATTTAGTGAGGGAGTATTTAGTGGAAGGACATTCTAACGCTAATCTTAACATTCCTGAAGAACAAAGTCGTATTGAAAAATGGAGGCAAGAGTTAACCTCTCAAAGTCAAGATTTAACTCGCATACGCCTAGAAATAGAGACTCGGCGAGAAGAATTACAACAATTGGAGGAAAATTTGCATTTCGAGAGAGAAAAACTCAAGGGAAACAATGAAACTAAGGAATTTAATAACTAAGTTAAGAAGCAACCGTAGAGACACTGGTTTTGGCAAAAATCATTCTACCTGCTGAAGTTTGTAAAGCAGAAGTAACGGTAACTCTTAATTCTTCTCCAACATGATTATTGGCGTCTTCTACCACCACCATTGTACCATCTTCTAAGTAACCAATACCTTGAGTTGGTTCTTTGCCATTTTTAAGAATTTTTAAGTCGATATAATCCCCTGGAAGATAAATCGGGCGCACGGCTTGCGCTAAATCGTTAACATTAAGAATGAGGATTTTCTGCAAACTCGCTACTTTACTTAAATTAAAATCATTGGTAATTAACATGGCGTTAATGTCATGGGCTAAATGTAACAGTTTTGCATCAACTGTGTTTATATCTTCATACTCCGCTGGGTGAATAACAATGGTTTCAGGATATTCTACTTGCATTTGATTGAGAATATCTAAACCTCTTCTTCCTCTGACTCTTTTTTGATCATTTGTGGCATCTGCTAATTGTTGCAATTCCTGTAAGATAAACTGGGGCACTAAAATTTGCCCTTCCACAAAACCAGTAGATAAAAGTTGTTGAATTCTACCGTCAATAATGCAACTGGTATCAAGAATTTTGGTAGCAACGGGTTTTAAAGTACCTTCTGCTACTAACATAGATTCGATACTGTTAGGATTAATTAAACGCAAAAAAGTGCGCCCATGAGTATCTGCTAAAGATATTCCTAATACGGCAAAAATCACACTGCCTAAAATTGCCATCATCGGTTTAATGAAGCTAAAGTTACCCGGAATTGGTAAGAGGAAAATTGGTGCTAACATTAAATTGGCTAATAATAACCCGATGACTAAACCTATTGCTCTTGTAATGATAACTTCTATGGGTGTTTTACGGATTTTTTGCTCTAAACGACGATATGTAGTTTGGGCGACTAAACCTAATGCTAAACCTATAATAGAAGCAAATCCTGCCGCTAACCACCGTAATGCTTGAATATTAGAAATTTGATTTTGAATATCCGCAGGTAAAATTTGAATCACATCAAAGCCTATACCCGCAAAGGCGAAAATAAAAATACCAATAATAATTATATCAATCATAAAATTTGATCCTAAATTTGGACATAGATAATTTATTATAGTCTCTCACTTACTGTTAATCTATTAAGAAGAGTTAATGTACGATCTATTTTAACTTTTATCCTTATTTTTTTTGCGGATTTTATCTTCCTTTCCTTTCTTTTCCTGTGTGTAACAATATATTCTTCCTAAATTATTTGTGATAATTTTCGATATTTTTGATAGCTATAGCTGATAACTGATTACTAATTAAACATCATTATTTCTCGCGACTCAGAGGATTACTATAGTATAATTAGCAAGTTTTATTGACATAATTTTAGATATTTTCATTATGACTATTTTAATTACAGGCGGTGCTGGTTATATTGGTTCTCATACTGTTAAACTTTTAAAAAGTAAGGGTTATGATCTTCTTGTCTTCGATAATCTAGTTTATGGTCATCAATATATCATCGATAAATTAAATGTTAATTTTATTCATGGTGACTTGTGCGATCGCCAATTATTAGCTAAAATCTTTCAAGAGTATAATATTGAAGCGGTGATTCATTTTGCAGCCTATGCTTATGTAGGGGAATCTATGGAAAATCCAGCTAAGTATTATCGTAATAACGTGGTTTCTACTCTTAACCTATTGGAAGCGATGGAATCGGCGGGGGTAAAAAATATTGTTTTTTCCTCTACTTGTGCAACCTATGGAATACCTAACGAGATTCCGATTACCGAAAGTCACTCTCAAAATCCCATTAATACCTATGGTTATACCAAATTAGTGGTAGAGAAGATGTTAGCAGATTTTCAACGGGCTTATAATTGGGAATATGTCGCCTTTCGTTATTTTAATGCTGCTGGTGCTTCCGTTGATGGTTTAATTGGAGAAGATCATGATCCTGAACCTCATTTGATTCCTTTAGTATTATATACAGCTTTAGGAAAACGAGATTCAATTTTTATTTTAGGAGATGATTATCCTACCCCTGATGGCACTTGTATTCGTGATTATATTCATGTGGAAGATTTAGCCTCCGCTCATTTATTAGGTTTAGAATACCTCTTAAAAGGCGGTAAAAGTGATGTTTTCAACCTAGGCAATGGTAATGGTTTTTCTGTCAAAGAAGTTATTGAAGCTGCCAAAAAAGTCACCCAAAAAGATTTTAACATACAAATTGGCGAGCGCAGAGTTGGAGATCCGCCGATGTTAGTAGGAAGTAGTGAAAAAGCTAGAAAAATATTAGGTTGGAATCCTCAATATCCAGACATTGAGACAATTATTAGTCATGCTTGGCAATGGCATCAAAATAATTAGGTATTAGGTATTAGGTTTTAGGTATTAGGTTTTAAAGAATTAGTTTATAGACATCAAATTACTAATGGTTTTTTTCTTTTAGTTAATTTATTTATTAGACTATTTAATATCATTCTCTGTTTTTTTTTAATTCCTATTAAGAGGGTGAAACCAATTCACCCCTAAAGTATTCCTCCTTTCCTTTATCAACCTGATAATATCCTTTAAAATGTTTAATTTTTTACTGAATAAATTTTCAAATTAGGTTAATTAATTAAGATGTTTAACAATAAAATTTTATAAGATAATTCTTTATTATGAAAGATTATACTTATAAATTATCTCAGTTGATCATGAATATTTAGGAATAAATAAAGACTTTTAGTGTTAATGGTAACTCATTGGTTAAAATACTAATTAGCTAACTTAATATACAAAACACTAATGAATATTAATCGAATTTTTGCCATCGCTAGTAATGGTTTTCGGGAAGTAATTAGAGATCGTATTTTATATGTAATCGGTTTTTTTGTACTGTTACTGATTTTAGCTTCCCGTATTTTACCTCCCATTGCCGTTAGTACTGATGAAAAAATATTCTTAGACTTAGGTATTGGCGCTATTAGTTTTTTAGGTGCTATTGTTGCAATTTTTGTAGGTACAGGATTAATCAATAAAGAAATTGAAAAAAAAACTGTCTTAATATTAGTACCAAAACCTCTAACTGCCACAGAATTTATTATCGGGAAACATTTAGGCTTATCAGGAGTATTGGTGGTATTAATTACTACCATGACGATGATATATTTTGCTTTAATGAGTTTATTGCAGATTAATTATCCTTTACAAAGTTTGTTAATCGCTATGGCTTATATTTTCCTAGAATTAGCCTTATTAACAGCTATTGCTATGACGTTTGGGGTTTTTACTAGCTCAATTTTAGCAACTCTTTTGAGCTTTGGTGTGTATATAATGGGACACTTAAGTAGAGATCTGTTACAATTAGGTAAAATCACTGAGAATCCGAGTATTGAAAAAATAACTAAAATTCTGTTTTTAATCTTACCCGATTTAGCTCGATTAAACTTAAAAAATGAAGCTGTTTACAATATTTTACCTAACACTGGGGAATTAATTAGTAGCTTAATCTATGCAATCTTGTATATCATATTATTATTAAGCATTACTATTTTTATCTTTTCTCGCCGACAATTCTAACAGTTGTTTATTGCCTTTTATTTTTATCTAATAAAACTCCGTTTAATATGCAAGACAACCTTATTTTCAACAAGATTAATTATAGAAAAATTAATGATAATTTGCTTTCTTTATTAGAAACTTCTGATAATATTGATTATTTTTGTCAATGTTGCGATGAAATGTTATCTGAATACTTGAAGCTAAATATTTTTATTATTATTGATACAGTTATAGATAAATTTGAAGAAATAAAGGTTGTTTATACTAAAGAAAATAACACACCATATCAAGAATATTTACATAAGATTTATCATCAGCTTATTGTATCTCAAGAAAAATGTTTAAATAATGATAATTTAAAAAGAGAAAATAATTTTTTAAATAGTCAAGATCAAAAGTATGATCAAATAAATTATATCGATATTTTACCTTTAAATTTTAAAAAAAAAGCCTTGGGATATTTATTATTAGAAGTAGAAATTTTTTATTATTCAAAAAATGAAGCAAAAAAAGTATTAAACATAATAACCAAATATTTAGCTATTTATTTATATCATATATCCATAGAAAATAAAGAAAAAGACTTACAAAAAGAAGAAGCAAAACTAAAAAAAAGTAAAGAAAATCAAAGTAAATATTTATCTTATATGAATCATGAATTAAGAACACCTCTCGTTGCTATAATAGGATTTTCTAAAATGTTACAGCAAAAAATATATGGTGATTTAAACCCAAAACAAGATCAATATATAGATGCTATTTATCAATCAGGAAAATATTTATTAGATTTAATTAGTGATTTATTAGATATATCTAAAATAGAAGCAAAAAAAGAAGATTTAGTCATTGAAAAAATATTAGTAAATGAGTTATGTGAATCATCTTTAGCTTTAATAAAAACCAAAGCTGACGAGGAACATTTACAATTAATATTAACTATAGCTAATGATGTAAAATATTGTTATGTAGATCAACGTCGCATCAAACAAGTATTATTAAATTTACTCTCTAATGCGGTAAAATTTACCGAAGTTGGTTCAATTACTTTAGATGTAAAACAAGAAAATAACTATTTGAAATTTAATATTATTGATACGGGTATTGGTATTAATTTGAAATATCAACAACAATTATTTCAACCTTTTTTTCAATTAAATACTCCCTTACATCGTCACCATCGAGGTACAGGTTTAGGTTTAGTTATTGCTAGAGAATTAGCAAGACTTCACGGAGGAGATATTACCCTTATTTCAGAAGAGAATAAAGGTAGTTGTTTTACGTTATCTCTACCTATTTTAGATCCTAATTCAAAAATTATTTCCATTAATAAATCCTTTTAATACCCACTAATTCAGATGTTATTTAATAGGTATCAGGTATTCTTTATAGAGAAGGCTAATCTTAACTGGGGTTGCTGAAAAAAAATACCATGAGACAAAACAAAACCTTAGCTATTGACATAGTTTAAACTGTCATGATACAATTAACGATTGTGTCTTAAATCTTGTTCGGATCAGGTAAGACATTATATAAAGCAGAAAAATAAAAGTCTGCTACCTGTACGGCAGTAAATAAAAAGGAAATTAATATGACTTATGCAGTAATTGAAATCTGCGGTAAACAAGTTAAAGTTGAGCCGGGTAGATTTTATGATTTAGATAAAATTGATGTAGAGTTAGACGGTGAATTAGTGATTGATAAAGTATTATTAATTCATCATGAAGATCAAATTCACATTGGACAACCTTACGTTGAAGGTGCTACTGTAGGTAGTACGATTATTGGTCATCGTCGGGGTAAAAAGGTTATCGTTTATAAAATGCAACCTAAAAAGAAAACCCGTAAAAAAAGAGGCCATAGACAGGAATTAAGCCGTTTATTGATTAAATCTATCAGTTTAGGTGATAATGTCTTAGCTGAAAAAGAAATTGACATCAAAGAAGCTGAAGTTACCCTTGAGGCTTAAAATTAACCATAATACATTAACAAATAAAAGAAATTTACTAGGAGTATAATTTAATGGCACATAAGAAGGGTACAGGTAGTACAAGAAACGGGAGAGATTCTAATTCTAAGCGCTTAGGCGTTAAACGTTACGGTGGTGAAACTGTTAAAGCTGGTAATATTTTAGTTCGTCAACGTGGTACTAAAATCTATCCAGGTAATAATGTTGGTATCGGTAAAGATGACACTCTTTTTGCCCTTGTAGAAGGAATTGTTACTTTTGAATATAAAACCGCCAGTCGTAAAAAAGTCAGTGTTTATCCTGTAGTTGCTCAAACTGAAGTAGCTTAAATAATAGTTGATAGTTTAGTTGATAGTTGATGATTCTTACAATAACTTCGCAAAAAGGATGGTGCTTGCTTTAGCTGTGGGATGTATTGCGACACCCTTCAGGGTGCGCGAGGTTTTTGATGTAATCTCTTAACACTTCTGCCATTGATAAATCTACACTTTCAGCATATTCTTTAAGCCTTTGATACTCTCTTTCATTAACATTAAATTGAATCTTTTTAGTCCTTGACATACTCTTAAATAAACTCTATTATTAGAGTATAACAGGTAAGGTGATAAACCTGTCTAAAAACCTCGAATCTAATCGATTCACTGAACCTTGAAAACTAGCGATATAGGGTTCTTGAGAGGAATGCTTCTCAAGGTAAAATCTCTAAGCAACAAGCACAGAAAACAAAGTATTGAAGTTTTCAGGTAGGGTAGGGCATACCCGAACCGACTCTGAAATGGGTCATACGCTTGGGGACATAATCCCCTCTGGATTGATTTAAGCAATTAAGTTAATTTAAGGGATGTGGTTGAACCAAGAATCCCATCGCCTTCAGGCATGGGAGTGTCAATATCTACTATCTTCTATCTCCTAATTATTATTAACGGTTAATCCTGCATTATAGTCTTGACTTTCTTTTTCTCTGACAATAGTTAAACCTTCTTGTAAAGCCATCAGTTTGTCATTCATCCAATGATATTCAGGAATCAAACCCACAATACCTAATTTTTCAAGACGATTTTTAACTTTCCCCGTTGCACCTACCATAATAACATCATGAGTATTCTCTACAGCTTCTCTAATAGCATTTTCTAAGGCTAGAGAAGATGTTACCCCTAATAAAGGTACTTCTGTTAAATCAATAATCAAAACATCATAATTGGCGATCGCATTATGTTCTCTGGAGATGGCTTTAGCAACACCAAAAATCATAGGACCACTTAAGTGGAAGTATAACACACGACCTGCGGCTAAGTCTAGGACTTGTTTTTCTTCAGAATTAAGAATAATTTGATCATCTGCTGTACTAATAATTTTAACTGATTTAGATCGTAACTCCGATAATTTATCAATAGTTAAAACGTTAGCGATAAAGACACCCACACCAACGGCAACCATCAAATCAACAAAAACCGTAAGAATAATTACCCCGTAAACAATGGCGGCGGCTTTCCATGAAATTTTATGAACTCGTTTGAGGAAACCCCAGTCCATAATATTAATACCCACCTTAAAAGCAATACCTGCTAACACCGCTAAAGGAATACTAGCCGTTAAAGGTGCTGCCCAAACTACAACAATAAATAAGACAAAAGCACGAGTTAAACCAGATAATGCCGTGGTTGCACCAGTTTGAATATTAACCACTGTGCCCATAGTAGCACCAGCACCAGCAATCCCACCAAATAAACCAGAGAATAAATTACCTAAACCTTGCCCAATTAACTCTTTATTAGAATCATGCTCCGTACGAGTTAAACTATCAGCAACCACAGAAGTTAATAAAGCATCAATACAGCCTAACATCCCTAAAACTAACGCATTAAATACCATCGTGCGTAGTTGACTAGGTTCAAAAGTAGGTATTTGTAAAGCAGGTAAACCAGTGGGAATTTCTCCAATACGACGAATATCAGCGTCCCCAAAAAACACTATAGATGCTACAGTACAACCAACTAAGGCTAATAACTGAGGTGGGACAATACGCTTATATTTAGAAGGTACAGCATAAAGAATAACTACTGTTACCACCGCCAAAACAGTTTCCAGAGGATTAATATTAGACAGCAAATTCGGAAGATTTTGAATTGTACCAATAACCCCACCTTTAGGATTAGCTTGACCTAAAAAAGGCGCAATTTGCAAGATAACTAGGATTAAACCGATACCCGTCATAAACCCTGAAATAACGGTATAGGGCATCATAGTAACGTATTTACCTAACTTTAAAAAGCCGAATAAAATTTGAAATAATCCTGCCATCATGACTACGGTAAAAGCTACCGCCATGCCATTTTCTGGATTAGTAGCGATGGCATTAGCAATTATCGCCGTCATTACCACCGTCATAGGTCCTGTAGGCTCTGAGATTAAAGTAGGAGTACCACCAAATAAAGCGGCGAAAAACCCCACTAATACTGCACCCCATAAACCAGCAGATGCACCAGCACCAGAAGCGATACCAAAGGCTAAAGCCATGGGCAAAGCGATTACTGCGGCGGTTAAACCACCAAATACATCCCCTTGAATATTGCGAAAATTTATTTTATTTGTTATTTGCACTTAGGTTTTCCTCTTTTATTGAAATAATTAATTATCAGTAGAGTCTATCATAGAAAAAACTCAATATTTTTTAAAATATAAATAGAAAAAAGTCTATATTAAATATAATAAGGTATCGGCGTAACAATGAAAAGTCAGTAATCTTGATATTTTTAAATAGTTTAGATAACTTTTTTTTAACAATTTCATGAAAACATCTGAGTTCAATCTATTAGAAATTATTAATAGTTCACTCAGACAAGAATTAATTAAAAAATATCTAAAACCCAATACTCAATTTTTCCCAGAAGTCTATTATTTATTTTTTCTTTGGCATTGAGGACAAAAATGACTCGATCTTCCACCAATTTTTATCTTCTCAATTAATGTAGTGCAAACTCGACAAGGTTGATTTTTCCGCCCATAAACTAAGGCAATTCCGCCATAATTACCGTTGACTCCTGTTATTTGTAAAAAATCACTAAAAGTTGTCCCCCCAGATGCGATCGCCTTTTCTAACACCGTAATAATAGCTAATCTGAGGGCGGAAATTTGAGAAAATGTTAAATCACAGCCAAGAGTAAGAGGATGAATATTAGATTGAAAAAGAGCTTCATCTGCGTAAATATTTCCGATTCCAGCGACTAAACTTTGGTCTAGTAAAATAGTTTTAATGGAGCGACGACTTTTACTTAACTTTGATTGTAAATAAGAATTAGAAAAATCAGCCGAAAAAGGTTCATAACCTAATTTTTGTAAACCCGTAATAATATTTTCTGGGGAATCATCATCGGGAATAAACCAAACTTTACCAAAAGTTCTGGTATCTACAAAACGTAATTCTTGATTATCAGGAAAAAAGAAACGAATACGGGTATGTTTATGTAAAGGAGTATCTTGAGTTAGCCATAGTAATTGCCCTGTCATGCGTAAATGTATCCCCAGCCAACCACGAGATAATTCAGCTAGTAAATATTTACCTCGTCGATGCCATGTAATAATTTTTCGTGACTTAATGGCTTCGATAAATGTAGAGTCAAGATCTGGATAAGCTAAAGTGCGAGATAATAAAACTTGTGCACCAATAAAAGTGAGTTCGGAGGTTGCCTTATTTAGCCCCCGACACACTGTTTCTACTTCAGGTAATTCAGGCATAAATTAAGCCCTATCAGATTTACATTAAGCTAGATTATTTTTTCGCAACAGGGGCGGAAACTTCTTCTAATTCATGTTCAGCAAAATTGTTAGTATTAACACCACCGGGGCTACCACTGAAACCGTTATAGTTTACGGTATCAAAACGAACGATTACAGGATAAATGATCCCGCTTTTATCAACACTAGCAACAGTTCCTACTTCTCTGAACCAGTAGGATTCTTTGCGTAAAATTCTTACTTTTGAACCACGTTGAATTGCCATAAGTTAAATTATTCTTGTGAAAATGACCATTAAATAACAGATTACTACTTGTTTGTCTCCATTACATCAATTTTATTTTAAGTTTTATTAAGTTATTTGTTATAAAGTCTGTGATAAATAATTTGCTGTGGATTGAACTAGGGCTATGGTTTCTTCGTAAGCCATGCGAGTAGGTCCAATAATGCCTACACTTCCTGCTGGATATTCTCCTTGATAATAATAAGCAGAAATGAGACTACAAAACTGCATTGATTCTAAAGGATTTTCCGAGCCGATACGAATATTTACTTCCGAGGAAGAATGATCAATATCAGTAACATTAAAAACTAAAGGTAAAAGCTGATCTTGTTCTTTTTCTAACAAATTTAATAATATTTTTACCTGTTCTATATGAGAAAATTCAGGTTGTTGTACTAATTTAGAAAATCCCTGTATAAGAATAGGAGTAGCATTAGAAAGACGATAATTTGTTTTTATTTTTGTTAATAAATTATTGATAAAATCAGCATAAATATAAAAATCTTCGTTTAATTCACTCCAATCTAAATTACTAATTTTAGTAATGAATTCTCCTTTAAGTTTATGATTTAAAAAATTAGATAAAATTTCTAGCTCACGATCAATAACGTCATTAAAATTATCATCATGAGGAATTTTTAATTGATTAGTTTCCAGTAAAATTGATTCTGTTTGATAATTATCAATAACCATAACTAACATAATTTTATCATCAGCAACTCTTAAAAGCTGTAAATGATATAAGATATTACTAGCAATTTGAGGTAAAGTAATTAAAGCAATACAACCACTTAAATCAGCTAAAATATTAGTAATTTTTTGAAATAAAATTTCATAACGACCATAACTATTTTTGATAGAAGAATCTACAAATTTATTAAAAGGAAATTTAACCGAATTTTTTATATTGATTAATTGATCAACATAAGCACGATAGCCAGAATCAGAAGGAATTCTACCTGCAGAAGTATAAGGTTGGTATAGAAAACCTGCTTTTTCTAATTTTCCTAATACATTACGAATAGTTGCAGAACTAATACTAAAATCATATTCATTAATCAGAGTTTTTGAGCCAACAGGTTCAGCCGTAGCGATATAATGCTTTACGGTTGCTTGTAAAATTTTTTGATGGCGTTCATTGAGCGTAATTTGAACAGTCATCTTATGGTATATATGTTAAAAAAATTAATCAAAATTTAATACTCTGATAAATAGTATAGCAATGAATAATGAAGAATCTTTTAAGTTATTAATTATTAGGTTAAACTTACCTTAACAATCATCAATAAAGTCCACAATTTTGAGTCAAAAGCCAAATATTTGTCAAACTATTTCTTCAATAGGTTTTTTTGATCTTTAACATTCTGAGAATTATTTTTCTCACTTTTACTTGAGCATAAAAAATACAGTAAACCCCATTAGATTACCTGAGTTCGAGATCAAAAACCTTTTAGAATAAAGGCTATTGAGTCATAAGTGTTCAAATTTTAGGTACGGAAAATAATTAAATAAAGGTAAATAATAGCAAAAAATTAATTTTTCATCAGTTTAAATCAATTCTTATTACTATCTTCCTATTCCACTAAAATTTTATGGTTGACGGAGGTTAGATTAATGATTTACTGTATTTTACTCACAAAATATTATATTTTAATTAAATAATAAATTATCAATGATTTTTTACATTTGAGATTGTAAATAGTTGGATAAACCAATTTTCCCGATTAATCCTAATTGTTTCTCTAACCAGTAAGCATGATCTTCTTCAGTGTCTTGTAACATTATCTGTAATAACTCTCTTGTTTGATAATCTTGTTCTTGTTCACAAATGGCCATAGCCTCTTTTAAATCACCAATCACCTTATATTCCACATCAAGATCATTTTGCAACATTTCTGGTACACTAGAACCTACTTTTAAGGCTTCTTGTTCAGATAAATCAGGGATAGTTTCTAAAAATAATAAGCGTTTAATCAACATATCTGCGTGTTGGGTTTCGTCTTGCATTTCATGAACAATACGAACATAAAGTTTTGTTAATCCCCAATCATCATACATCCGAGAATGAATAAAATATTGGTCTCTAGAAGCTAATTCCCCCCGTAACAATGATTGTAACTGGTTGGTAACTTTTTTATTCCCTTTCATCAAATTTCTCCTAAAATAAAATTAAATCATTGATTGTAAATAGTTTTCTAAACCAGAATTAGCGATTAGCCAATGTTGAGACTCTAACCAATCAATTTCTTCCTCTGTTTCTTCTAATAAATTTGTCAATAAATCTCGACTAACATAATCTTGTAAAGATTCAGAGAGATTAATACAATGGCGAAGAGTATCTGCTATTTCCGTAGTAATGGTTAAATCATTAAAAATTATTTCTGATACGTTTTCACCAATGAGTAATTTTCCTAAACTTTGTAAATTAGGTAAACCTTCAAGAAAAAATATCCGCTCAATAATTTTATCTGCTTGTTTCATCAATTTGATGGAGTAACAATATTCATACTCATTTAGTTTATTTAATCCCCAACTTTTACACATTCTAGCGTGGAGAAAAAATTGATTAATTGCTGTTAATTTTTTTTCTAATACATTATTAAGCTGAAGTTTAACTTCTGAATTTCCTTCCATCGTAATATCACTTAATTATTTGATTATTTAATCTATGCTAATTATAGCTTAACTGTGCAATAATGATAATTATTAGCAATAATATTAAGATTAATTTTAATTAGTTGAATCTATTATGTACGTTTGTATTTGTAATGGGATAACAGAAAAAGATATTTATAAAGCCGTACAACGAGGAATTTCATCTTTGGAAAAACTGTCGGAGGTTACGGAAATTTCTAATCATTGTGGATGCTGTACTGATTTTGCCTGCAAGGTTTTACAAGAAGCTATGGCAAGTAATTCTTGTCAAAAGTGAAAAGATGATAAAAAGTGATGAAAATAAATTAATTACTTTTCTTAATTTTTGCTATTATTTATTAATAAAATAAGGACTAAAAAAATATCATTTAAAGCACTCTTTTGTAAAAGAATTTCGTATAAACATCCTGATAGACAGAAAAGACTTAAAAGATACAACTTGATATTATTTAGTTACGAAAAATACAGAATAAAAAAGCCCTAGAGTAACCTAGAGCTTTCTTTATTATGGAATGAAGATTAAAGCTGGCATGGAACTATTGTCCCTTTGGGCTACCCCAAAAGTATCGTCGCCGCTAATACGTTTCACCCACGAGTTCGAGATGGATCGTAGTGGTTCCGCAATGCTAGAC
>Ga0210036_1001653_pt1 | contig 24717 bp, 19 predicted proteins | sample CryGeymeta201515_FD_185469 | JGI IMG/M metagenome (GOLD analysis project Ga0210036, IMG submission 185469) | Groundwater microbial communities from Crystal Geyser aquifers in Utah, USA - Crystal Geyser metaG 2015-15 (SPAdes) (version 2) | ecosystem: Environmental > Aquatic > Deep subsurface >...
TAGAACGAATGAATAATATCATATTGAAAAACAATAATTGTCGTAGTCTGAAATATTTATGTTAACTCAAACCCTAATTTACTTATGTTTATATTTCAGCATACGACAATTGATTTGTATCCATATATCTATCAGACAAAAGGTTTGAGTTAACTCCAAAAAAAAAGAGTGGTTGGCGTACCCCCCGCCAGCACCAGGGGCCATTGATTTAAATAATTATCAATGGCCCCTGGCGGGGGGTACGCCAACCACTCTTTTTCAGAGTTAACTCAAACCTTTACGCTCTCTTGCTAATATGATATGGACCTATGATAAAAGTCGTAACCTGAAATATATGATCAAGCGCGACCGACCGGTTTTCCAGTGACAGCGCAAGTGCAATGAACACCCTTTAAGCGTGCTTTTAACTAGCAGCTGTTCTTCCTTTCGTCGACACCAGAAGGCCTTTTGGTTAACTCGGTCGCGACCGACTTAACCTAGTACCGGTTATCCAGTGCCAGCGCAAGGATGAACATGACCCTTTAAGCGTGCTTTTAACTAGCAGCTGTTCTTCCTTTCGTCGACACCGGAAGGCCATTCAGTTAACTCGGTACCTCACCGATAACTCGGTGGCGACCGACTTAACCGACCGGTTTTCCAGTGACAGCGCAAGAAGGATGAACACCCTTTAAGCGTGCTCCTTTTAACTAGCAGCTGTTCTTCCTTTCGTCGACACTGGAAGGCCATTCGGTTAAGTCGGTCGCGACCGACTACCTCCCACATACGAATGAGAGGTCCGAGGTCTGTGCTAAGAATTTAGTATTTTTTTCTGCAGAGTGCATGAGGTCCATGGACCCCGAGTTAAGTTTGATTGTTCTTATAGAAACTTTTAGTACTCCACTTTGAAAATAGTAAGCTAAATATTTATCTCGGTCGGAATTTGAGGTCTGAGGTCCCAACTTAAGATATGACTATACAAATTTTTAGTACCCTACTTCCAAAATAGTAAGCTAAATATTTATCAGTACCACACAAATAAAACTTGGATAGGCCACCCACTGGCTAGAGTGGTTGGCGATTTTTACTCATCAGTACTAGTAGTACCAGGTACCTACTCCTATCTAGTAGTAGACTAGCTAGTGTAACAATTTTGTACGTTTTTCTGACTCAAAATTGAAGCATTTCATCTACTGTTTTACTCTATTTTTTACTAGCTTACAGAGTACGTAATAGTACAAGCAACAACAAAAACCAAACACCACATAGCATGCTGATTCTACATTACGCTTTCTAGTGGAGAGCTACACAGTTTTTCAGGTGTAATGCATTTGAAGCTAATCCTTTCCTTACTCTTGTCTCATCTCTTCGTTGCCTTTCTTCTGCTGCTTCCCCGGCAAGTTTCTTGCCTCCAACCCAATTCTTCTTCTTCAAGTTGTCCCTCCTCCCAGCCGTCACCTTCCGCTGCCACTAACAGCAAGAATTCGAATGATATGTCCACTCACAATCGGACAGCGCTAGAGAAGCGCCTTCGTGGTGCGTTATGGAGTTTCTTTAGTGGAGATGCTCTGGCAGCTCCTACCCATTGGTACTATGGTGGCTTTCCGCAAATTCAAGCAGACTATGGATCCGCTGGTATCACAGACTACACTAAACCAAGAATGGAACTTCGAGGTAGCATTTTGAACAAGAGTGATGTCAACGGGGGTGGAAGAAGTGGCAGCTCGCACAGTGGTATCTTTGGGCAAAAGCAAGCTGAACAGACCATTATTGGTGATGTTATCAACCACGGCAAGAAACATTTGTGGGACAAAAACAAAGCCATTCACTATCATGCTACGCTTCAGAAGGGAGAAAACACGCTGGAGGCAAGTCTAGCCCGTGTTTTGATGCGACAAATAGTAGAAAACAATGGATCGTTTGATGCTAATGCTTTTCGAGACGCCTACGTGAAGTTTATGACGACTCCAGGGTCACACAACGATACGTATGCATCTACCTGCCATCGCATGTTCTTTTTCAATCGTGTCTTCAAGCAACTTCCACCAAAGGACTGCCCCGATAATGACGGCCACAACGTCGATGTCATTGATGGATTGATTCTTCCAACTATTGCAGCATTGGCCACGGCCAGCAAAGCTGGTGCGTCGTTACAAGAAGTCGAGGCTGCCGCGGCCGAATGCGCCACGGTGACGCGCAAATCGTCGCGTCTGAACCAAGACAGCCGGGTCTGGAGCAGACTGGTGTATGCTTCGATCAGGAACGAGGATGACCAGGCCTTCTCTGACCAACTAATTCAGTGTGCTCAGGAAATGCACCTGCCACGTGTCCCAGATGCAAACTCTAGAGATCAAATAACTGCGTGCTACCTCAGTCAGAGCCTGCCATCCCTGTTTGATATGATGGCAAAATACATTCCTCGAAAAGATGTTTGGGGAGCTCTGTTGGCAAATGCAAATGTAGGAGGTGAGAATGTACATAGAGGGAGCATTTTCGGAGCTATTTTGGGTGCAAGAGCCGGAAATGACGCTCTACCATCTCATTTGAAAGATGGACTGTACTTCAAGGAAGAACTTGCGTCGGAGATTGATGCCTTTGTGGATGCAGTCATAAAAGAGTAGAAAGTGGATGATTCGTAATCTTTGCTTTGAATACGTAGTAGCTCTCATTCTAGCTGGGATCTTCCTAATATTAGTGGAGCCACTAGCTAGTGACAGAAACAGTAAGCTTCAATGCTTTTGCAGAAACAAGAAGCTTGCAGGCTATAAGATAGTCCAACTCTGTTCTGATGGTTAGCAAAACAACCCTTGCTACTAGGTTTAGTTCATTCCAGACCAGCTAATTTGGACACAATATCAGGAATTTTGTAATTGAGACCAACACGAAAAACTTAAGACATACAGTAGTCATTAATAGGATCTGCAAAAAAAAACAGCCTCTGGACAGTACATGCCTCAGGGGATTCAATGATTTTTCAGTAACAAGAAGCTTGCAGGGGAGGCGGGAGAGGGGAAGAAAGTCCAGCAATTCTGTTATGTTAGTTGACAATACAACCATGACTGCAAGGTTGAGTTCATTCCAGATCAGCTAGTTTGGACACAGTATCAGGAATTTTTTACTGAAACAAAAATGAATAATACATGGTAGTTTGGTCTGTCTATCAAAATAATACAAAAATTGAATGTCTATCGAAAGAATACAGTAGCTAAAGTCTACCTGATGAGTACAGTAGACTACTCACTTCTTGAGACAAAAAATAAATACTAACAGGTACGAGTACTAGTAATAATTACTCGAGTAGTCTACTGCTGCAATAGGACGGATCAGTCCATTGGAGTACGAAAATAAAGCCTCTAGATAGTACTTGCCTGGGTGGGATTAGTTGGAAGTGACCAATAAAGAAACTGCTAAAGTAAAAACCTACACCGAGCAATAACAACGAGTATTCAAGCAACGAAACTACCAGGTTGAGTACCACCTGTTCAACAATTGAGTAGAGTAGCTGTTCTCTCCAAAATTTAAGGAGGGAATTAATTCATCGTGCATTATCTTTCATCTCCGGCCAATCGAACCAGAAGACCCAGCTAGACTGACCTATCATACTAGAAGACACGAGGAGCAGAAAGGATACTACAGAATAATGCGCAGTCTCAATTTTCGTGGTGCAATGGTGCTGATGTTCTCCTTGCTTTTGCTGGCAGTACTGCCCTTTACAGTCTCGGGAATAATGCAGACGGGAGCTGTGGATGTAAGCCTTCGAGATGGTTCCTCGTATACCTTGCTGGCTTCCCAGGCAAGTTTTGGCGCTTATCCTGCCGAAGGTTCCTACAGCAATGAAAAGCACCGCCTCGCATTGCCACCTTCCGACAATCTACTCCTGTGCGAAAACGCTACTTCTGGTAGTACACAATTCGAAGGGAACACGATTTTGGTGCCTCGCGGAACTTGTTCGTTTGAATTCAAGGCGTGGAAGGCGCAGCAAATGGGAGCCTCTGCCATTTTGGTTTATGGAGCCCTCGGAAGCCGTTATTCTTTGAATGAAACGAAGTACATCAATCAGACAGACCCTACTTATACGATTGATGACATTGTTTTTCCCAAAAATTTGTACGACTATGACTGTTTCAAGGGTAACGCAGATATTCCATCCAGCTTCTTTGAATTTGAGCCTTTGCCGTACAATGCTAAACAGAATGATCCTTTGCTTTCTGGAGATTCAGGCAACCTATGCATGGCGAATGCGAAAGATCATCTTAAGCAATGTCCTTCCAAAGCATGCCTATTGACGGGGAAAACGATGGGTGACAAAATGCAAGCGTGCTGTGCTTGGGATCTGCACATTTGGCTGTACAATGATCCTGCCGTCGGCAACGTTGTCAACGTCGGCATTCCTGCCGCCTATATTACTTTAGCCGAGGCCACGCGATTGATGAAAGACTTTGAGAAAGACCCACAAGTCTATGTTACTATATATTCCCGCAAGCGTCCGGAGTATAATCTTTCCTCATTCCTGATTTGGCTGCTGGGAGTCTTTGTGTGCGGTCTGGCTTCATTCATGTCAGCTGATGATTATCATCGCATGATACGCAAGGTATTGCGGCGACAGGAACGCCGCGCCAAAATGGCCGCCCATGGCGACACGGAGACTGCATCCGAAGACGAGCGGTCCGTAGGAACTCACAACACTTCGCCTCTTGCGCACGCGGAGGAATCGCTGGAGTTGAATCTGTGGCATGCCTTGGGATTTGTTATTATGGCCTCGACAGGATTGATGACTCTTTTCATTTTCAAAATTTATCGCATTATCAAGGTCTTTTATGCAATTGGGTGCTCAAAGGCAGTATCTCAGATTATTTTCTTCCCACTATGTTGGAGATTGGCACGGCGGGTGCAATTTCGTGATAAAATTGTTTGGAGGACAGGAACCGAAGATTTTGGGGATATTTCCGTTTTGGATATTGTTTCTCATGCTATGGGATTTTCACTTGGCTTGGTCTGGCTCATTATTTGTTTTTCGGTTCGGCATCCCGAGGAAATTACTTTTTATTGGGTCATGCAAGATGTTTTCGGTGCAGCCATGTGCATTTCCTTTTTGGCCATTATTAAACTGAACAGCCTCAAGGTGGCTGCTTTATTGTTGATTGTGGCGTTCTTTTACGATATTTTCTTTGTCTTCATTACGCCTCTGATCTTTTCCGGAAAATCCGTTATGATTACCGTCGCGACCTCTGGTGGGCCTCCCGAGAAGGATCCTGCCTGGTGCGAAAAGTACCCCGATGACCATGGTTGCGAAGGAGGACAGCCCCTGCCCATGTTGTTTCAAATTCCTCGCATTGGAGATTACCAAGGAGGGTCCAGTCTTTTGGGCCTTGGAGATATTGTTTGTAAGTTTTTGTTTTTATAGTTTTAAGGATTGTTTGCTCCGACGAATTTCTCATTTTGCTGGTCATCTTTTCTGCTTTAAATTAAGTACCGGGTCTATTGGTAAGCTTCTCTGCTCGATTAGACGCCGCCAAGTCTCTCATGGGGCTCTTGGGTGGAGGCAACGGTTCTCTTAATTCCCTTGGTTGTCCCGCACAGCGAAATGCCGGCAGCTGTGGTTTCTGCGGAGGTGGCTACTTTGCGCCTACCATCGTAGCCTACGCTGTTGGTCTTTTGATGGCCAACATGGCTGTTTATTTGATGAACATGGGACAACCAGCTCTCTTGTACCTGGTCCCTTGTTGCTTGGGTACAATGTGTTTCATGGCCTGGAAGAGAAATGAACTTAATTCCCTTTGGGAAGGCCCAAAAGCGATTCGCGCGATTGACGAAATGCTCTATGGAAATCACGAAGACCTTCATAACAACCAGCACATGCCATTACCTGTAGAGGAAGGTCAAGTGCACCATGTGGTGCCATCTGCGCATGATGACAATGAAGTTTTGGTGGTTACAGATCAGCAACGGAATAGTGGCTAACAATCGTTGTAGACGTTGGATTGCACCATGTCCAGGGAGATCTGGTGAACCCATCCAAGCATCTTCTGGAGAACCTTTAAAAGGGGCTACAAAGCGCATCAATTTTTGAAGTACATGAACAGACCCATCGGATTTGTGGGTTAGCAGTCTCACATACACAGAATATATAACACTTTGAAAAGCGTACAATTTTTTTGTCTCGTGCAAACGCATGCTTGCCAACTGATTTGATTAAACTTTTTACTCAGAACAGCTATCTTATAATTATTGTATGAACTATGCAACCGAGCAAATTGCTATTGATTTCTGTTTCCGGTATGACATATACCTCCAAGCAAACAGAAGAAGGCAGACTGTCACCTAGAAAGCCCACGACCACTATTAGGATTAAACTTGTCCAAGTTTAGATCCAAGTTTAGATATCATCGAAATCAATACCTTTAACAAAAGAGAAAGAAAGAGTAAGGATCCAACATTCCTTAGAACCTCACGCACAAAATAAGTCAGCACACATTCACACAAACAAGTCGTACCAATATCATCGTTGTCATCTTCTCCCGTCATGGCCATATCCACAGCAGTCTCATTAATACGCGCTGTTTCTGGCAATTCTCCGTACTGTTTGAGATTGCGTGCTTCATCTGCCGAGTACTTGTGTACAATGTCGACCTTCTCGTCCTGAAAGTCTCGCTTGGCCACCAAAACAATATCACCGGCCGTGATCCATACCTTCTTTCGCATCTTTCCTCGAATGTGTCCCAGCCTAGTCACTCCGTCAAAGCAAAAGCACTCACAGCGTCCATTTCCCAACATCTTGACGACTTGGGAATACTCTTGGCCTGTTTTTCATTTTTAATTCGGTGCATAGTGTTCCATTTTGTAACAATTTATAGTTGTTTCAATGGTTGTTTGTCGTGTATACAAAATTGTCATTGGAAAATCATCATCGTTTGTCACGTCGGTGGAGACATCCATCAAGAACAAGAGAAAATTCACATTCAGTCATAATTTTGCATTTCAAGTGAACGCCAGAAAAATTGTTTCAAAAATCATTCCACGTGAGACACGTAAGTGCATAATGAAACACACCCACATGGTTTCCCGACACTCTATTCCGTTCCCCTTCAAAGAGCACAAACACCTATAACCTATAATACTTACCATCTTCCTTGAACTCCAATTCACGCTTGGATTCTTCGCCATCTCCCTTTCCTCTTCTTCGGTTTTTTCCACCCTTTCCTGTGATGAATTAGAAGGAGAAGAGGGAAAATAATAGTAACAAGATTTGATGCATCAGTCTCGTGTCAAAAATTAATCTTAATTTCTCGGCTCGGCAAAATTCATATTCGTCTATTATTTCCAAGCAACCCAGCGATTGAAAAAAAAAACTGCCTTCAATAAATAGCAAGACACCTCAGCAAATTTTTTTTGACTGACCTTTAGGCTTTGGCATCTCGTACTGCTTTAATTTTTGTCTGTTTACTCTCTTGAAGTAATAAAGGCTAGGCTTGTTTCTTTTTGTTTTTTCTCAGTTTCTATGAAAAGAGGTGGTCTCTACTCTAGCTAGCTAGTGGTAGTCTAGTTCAGTTAGTCTAGTAGAGTTTTCTACTACTAGTAGCTATGGTAGCAGGAGACTCGTACACTGCTGTTTATTAGAGGATGAGCAGAAAGGGACAAGAATGATTATTGAAGGCGTACGTTTGAGAGAGAGAGACAAAGAGAGACAGATGACAATCGAAGGCATGGTAAATCAAATAGTGGCTTGAAGAAAAATAATCAAAAAATTGTATCTAAAACCATGGACGGTGTTATAGTATGTCCATTTCTGCGCTCGTTGCTTCATCCCTCGCCTCAAACTTAGTTTGGTTTGGTCTGTACTCCTTCCGAGCAAGTTACCTCGATTCTCGCTTTACTAAGGACAACCCAAGAACCTTCAAATTTCATTTTCTACGGCGCGACATCTGCGCGCATCGATTTGATCAGAACAAAGCAAGCAACAACGATTAACAACGCCAATACCAATACTTACACTTGACAGATATTCATTAGTGAAACACCATGGTGAGTTTGGAATGGAATGTTGCTGATCCAGCTGCGGCGTTGCCTGAATATAGCTTTAGAAAGCATATCGTTTGTGAAGCGATCTGTGTCGTGTCACAGTAGTGAGCAGCCATCTTGCGTCTGGACTCCGAACACGTATGTATGTTAATAAGGTGATTCATGACACTCACTGATTATTGTTTTGGTCTCTTTTTCTCCATAATGTATACCAATCATTAATATCATCAGGGTATCACTCGAGAAGGTCGCCATAAGCGCCGCGAGACGGGAGGCCGTCGCGCCAAATTCCGCAAGAAGCGCAAGTTCGAATTGGGTCGCCCCGCCGCCATGACTAAGATTGGCGACAAGCGCATCCACCCTGTACGTTGTCGCGGAGGAAATACAAAGTTCCGTGCTCTTCGATTGGACTCCGGAAATTTTTCCTGGGGTACAGAGGTCTGCACACGGAAGGTACGTGTGTTGGATGTTACTTACAACGCCTCCAATAACGAATTGGTTCGTACCAAGACCTTGGTCAAAGGAGCCATTGTCGTGATTGATGCCCATCCATTCAAGTCTTGGTACGAGGCTCACTATGGAGTCAAGATGGGACTCAAAAAGTCCTCAGGAGATCAACGTGAGCAGCCCTCCATTGAACTGGCTGAAAAGTCTGCCAAGGTTCAAAAGAAGTTGAAGACCCGCCAAACTGGACGAACTCTTGAGGATGCCCTCGATGCACAATTCGCATCTGGTCGTATCCTAGCTAAGATCACCTCCAGACCTGGACAGACTGGACGTTGCGATGGATATATTTTGGAAGGAAAGGAACTAGCGTTTTACCAGAAACAAATGGCAAAGAAATAAACATAGCCTTTCTTATTTATGATCACTTTGTATTTTGAGAATGTTGGTAGTTTCGATTTCAAGTCATCTTGGTTTGTGTGATTGTTAAGCGGTTCACACATTGGCTCATTCGGCTACGATTCCCATCTTGGTCTGTTTGCACTAGTGCGTACTCGAAAAGATAGCGCGGCTGATATCACTTCTCCGTAATCGTAACGCAAAAACAAGGCTGCTCTTCATTCAAATACTTGTCAGCCGCCACAATCAATATTCTTTAATTCTGCGTAGCATACAAACCACATATCGAATCATGGTCAATTCGCAGCAAACGAAGCTGGCTTGATTTTTTCATCCTTTCGACTTCCTGCAGAACAATATGAGTATTGTAGTCACGGATTAGATATGCCATGCCTTTTCGCTGTGCAACATTCATCTCCTTATGTGGTATCATAGCAAGAACCCGCCCTAGAATAGCATGCATAAGATTCTTAGGTCGAGCAATCGGCTCTACACCAACAATGGCTAACCCCAGCAATATACAGGAACCTCTAATATCTTGAAAATTGCCTGTCGTGTCAACAAAGCCAACAATCATGACTCCATTTCTCGTTATACTAATTGAATCGAGTTGGAGTCATGCACTCGAGAGCTTGCTGTCCGATGATTGAAAGCTAGACAGATGATGAAAATGGGTTGAGTGCTGTATTCTTCGACGCGGTTACAATTTGATTTTTCTTTAGGTTTCAAGAGTAGAATGGGGTGTTCCTGAAAGACTGCTGCGGTGATGTGATGTGTCCCTTCAGCAGTGCGCCAAGTTGCACCGTCCAAAACCTGTTTGAGATGACTATCGCGGATACTATCAGCGTAGGTTTGCAGGACTGAAAAGAGATCATTGTAGAACTCGGCAAAGACCAAGTCACCTGCTTGTACGATTGCAAGTGCTACCGGGTCGCGATCTAGAATCGTCACAATTGCAAGTGGCGCATTCTTTTCTGGAAAGGATGGAAGGATACATTATCCATTGTCATTTCATTGAAAGAGTAGATTCAAATTTACAGAGTCTGGACAGTCATGGTCCAACTCCTTTTAGGGCAAATCTTTGTAAGCTTGAAATAATTGCGCTTTTTCGTTGACTTTAGACTTTAGTTACAGTAGCTGTCGGGGATAGAGAGTTCGCTTTACCTCCACGGAAAGCAGTGCTGGCTGATGTGTTGGATGATGGCGAGGCGAGGAATAGAGTGAAGAATTCGAACAAAAAAATACCACAAAAGAGGCGTCCCAAAGACCACCTTGGGCCAGAATTCGTTTTTTCTCATGGGTCTTTTATATATCTTGATTTATATTTGTAGCTGCTGTTGTCGTTTTTTTTTATCGTGTGTTAGTAGTTAGTAGTTCGTAGAGGTAGAGGTGCTAGTGCTAGTAGTGCTGCGTCTCTGACAGAAACACGAAAGAAAATGAGTAAAATTCATCAAGAGTACCCATTCGTGCATGTTGTGGTATTCAAGGATTAAATAGAGCTTTTTAAAATCTTCATGACGAAGATTGAAATGCTCCCATTTTTTCAAGCCGACGAAACGAGTGAGCCAGCCAGGCAGCTACTACAAGAAGTCATAGAAGTGTACGTAACTGCAGCCAACAAGTTGCAGAAGTCGGGAGCAATTCAGAAAAAATAATTATCATATAACAAGAATCCTTATCACATACCACTAAAGAATAATAACAACCAAGCGGCTTTGAACTGAAATTAAACAAAAGAGACAAATACCTTGTTAACTGAGCGCGAAGATAGTAGAGTGTCTTTCACAGGAACTGATCCGAAGCGTTTGAACGAGCTTTTTCTCCTTGAACATCGCACAGCACACAGCAACAACACCTGGAACCTGGACTATCACTAACAAAGATGTCCGAAGAGTTTGTTATAGAAACGGCCGCTGACGGTACGCCCATCCGATACTTTTGCGAGCAATTAATGTCGAACAACCAAGCAAATTGGATCGAGATTGAATACTACTACGATATTCTGCATAGTTCTGACATGGACGTGGCTACAGCAGTAGCAGATGGTGAATCGGCTCTTCTGACGTCGGTGGCGAAACATTTTGGTTTGATTGACGGCGCACGGTGCTCTGTCCCTCCAACTGATTCTCTCTGGGTCACTGATGTCACTTCAAGACAGCAGGATGAACCAGAAGTTGTGTTCGGTACGTCTCTTGACTGTTGAACAGACCCGATCCAGTGTTGTCTTCTTGGGCTCTGTTCAATGAAAAAATGATATGATAATGCATTTGCTCACAACTTGCCTGCTACGTATCTCTTCTTTTGATTGCTTCAACTTTGTTACTTCCTGTCAATCTTTTTAACTCGCCATTACCGCCCTCATCATCAAACCTACCAACCAACCACCTTTTTTTAGCCAATTGTCTCGAGTTAACTCCAGCTGCTGGTCAATCTTGTTCCGTATACAAGGGATACATGGAGGCCCACTACTTTGGGGAAGGTGATGAATCCGAGTTTCAAGCATTTATACAACAAAACCTGAACAATGTTGGAGGAGACACTATTCAGATTGCCTATCTTGGAGCGCAATTAGATAGTAGTGTGGTCTCCAATCCTGTCAACACTGTACCATTAGATAGTACTGTTGTTAGCACTACCGCAAATGGTAGCTCCGGAGCCTCTGCGAGCAAAGCAGAAACAATGGAAGGTGAGGAAAAACCAAATCAAGAGGTCACCTTTGTGGGCGGACTATTAGTCGCAGCATTGCTTGCAGCTTTTCTAGCTCTCTTTTTTGTGCTGTATCGCCGGCGACAAAAGTTCCTCGCCGCACAGGAAATGGAGATGGCGCTATCCAAATCGGATATGGATGATATCTCACCAGATGGTAGTAGCAAGGACGTACGACCAGAAAATATTCAACCTGAAATTGGTTCGGAAGAAGATGAGGATTTCCCGACGAACTACAGATTTGACTTGGCGACTAGTATGAAGAATGAATTGTTCAATATTCACGGTCGAGCTGCAGATGCCCCCAAATCTTATGGAATAGGCATTGAAGAGACATCGGACAGTGACGCTGACAGCTGGGCTCAAACTGATGGAACCATCGGCAGTCTCGAACTACAACTCGAGCCTATCACAGCCGAAGTTTAAAGTTTGGTATTTTTTGAAAGGTTGCTCGGTCACTCTCAATATTATTATGTATTTCCAGGAACACTCTGTATAAGATTATTGGAAACAGTATCTTCTTTGGTGCCTACTCGTTCAACTGGACTCGATTAGTAGTTTTTATGTTGAAGGTAGGATTAGCTACAAGACCATTCTACCACACGGCATTAATAATTAAAGTAGTAGTCTACTAGACCTACTACTTGCACTCCTGGCTGAGGTTGTGCTGACACGTACAGATGCGCTACCACGGACTTTACTGTGATAATAAACAAAATTTGAAAAGGTAGCCGCACGAATGTCGCAGCATTAAATACAGTGCTTGGCTGTCAAGTGTCACCCCTGCTTAAGTAGCCAGCTTAAAATATTCCTTCACAAACAGGCACGGAAAGGCTCACAAAAATCAAACAAAAAGCAACAACAACCTTTGCGAACAACAGTCCAGAGGCTGTTAAATACTTTTGAAATCGCATCTCCTTTTCTACGTGCTATAAACAAAGACCCGGCTTCTTACTATTTCTCAAAAAAGGTTCGGAGCCTTTTATTGCCGTATTATTGTGCTTGTTCTCTTGTGATCAATCTAGATCATATCCAAGTCTTCAACTGGATCTCTCTCGCCAAGTTCCTGTAAATCGCTACTGAATAGATTGGGCGTCCATCGACACAGAATATAAGTCTAATAATTGGGATTCAAAACTGCTCTGTTAAACTTTTTGTTATTTACGATGAAATCCAACCGGTCATTGTCAATGGATGGATCTTCCCGCAAACGCAGTTCATCAATGTCTGGAGGCGAGGTACCGGTGGTCCGACGATCGACGCGAGAACGGGAGCAGCCGAAAGTTCTTAGCATTGATTTTTCCCCTGCTTCGGCTCCAATTATAGAGTTGAATTCGCCAGCAACTGAGGCATCCAAGTCTACTCGCTCCAAAAGAGGACAACGAGCTCGAGGTAATTTAAGCGCCAAGACTGTAGCAAGAAAGGCGAAGGTCGATCCTTTAGTTGAATCCCAAGAATTATCGTCGACGTCTATCCTCGCGAGCAACTATGAAGCCGATAAAGGACGATCTAACGTCAAGGCCAAACGGAAGTCCAATGGGCAAGCACCTGCACCCTTGATTTCTGGTAAGCTTGCTGCAACTTTCGAAGGTAAATCATGCAACGTACAAGTGATCGTCGGAGGTCAAGTATACCAACCCACAAGCCAAAACAATGGAACAAGTCTGATTAATGGCGCAGGCACAGATGGGCTAATAGTAAAAGCGGCGCCAACGTTCCTTGGTCAAGATGGTAATTTGTATTATTGTGTAATCTGTAATGGATTTGGAGATGTTGTATGCTGCGATGGATGTCCCAACGTCTACCATCCGAAATGCGTCCCTACGGGATCCTCTTCCCGCATAGCGTTAGAGAACGATGAAGAGCCCTGGTATTGTCCAGATTGCATTGATAAGAAAGATACCGCCAAGACGACGAACACTGTCAAATGTGGTCGTAGTGAAAGAAGTCCTCGTCGCGCCATCAAACATCGCTGCTGCGAATGTCGACAAACGAGGCCTAATCTCTCTTTGAAACCTTGCAAGGTCTGTGGAGTGCATCTTCATCATCCATCGTGTCGAAGTAACGCAGGTTCTTCCAGTGACACGGCAGTGGCACAACCTTTTATGTGCTCGAGTTGCCGTGCAGAAGATGCATTGAAACAGGAAGAAATTGTTCGTCACAAAAACTGGAAGCAAAAAGGAGCACTTTGCAGTGGTCTGATTACTGACGAGAATGTAGGTTGTATTCCTGCAGAGGCGAACATTTCCATCAACAAGACACTTGCATGCCAAGGCAGAGCTCGAAATCGCTTTATTGACGAGACCGAAAGCACACACCCAACAGAAAGAGCGAAAACCGATTCTATGAAAGTTGGCGAGACGGTCGATCGAGTCAAAAGCAGCGTCGCTCTCAAACGAAAGCGAACACCGTCAGAATCAGTTGATGCTGGTGACAACGGCGACGGTCACAACGACGGTGGTGGTGGTGAAACGCCCAAGTCGGGGAAGATGAAGAAGAAGAATAAAAAGAATAAACTCAAGCGAGACTCCGATGACCATCTACCCCGTATGATGGAGGCTCCTATGGCCGTTTCCACAGCTGTCCAAGATAAAAGTCCGCCGATGGGCATGTCTGGTGAGATGAGTCCTCTTTCCACGTCGCTGCAAAATGGCCCGCCTACGTCAGCCACGCCGGCCTTTCATTTTTATTTAGTCGAGCAGCGACCAAAAGTTGAAAAAATTCTTACTCGGAAACATCGATACTTTGCTCAATTGACCAAAGGATCTGAGCGAAATGCTCTCATTGCCAAAGAAACAGCTAAGCAATGGATAAAATTGAGTGCAGTTGACCAAAAAAAGTATATCAACATGTCAATGCATGACTATGAGTCCCGCATCATTGCTTGGAAGGAGGAGAAAAATATACGGAACATGCTGGCAGTAGAGAATGAAGGAGGCGATGCGCCGAACAAGGAAACATATCACGCAAACGAAGAGAGGTTGGACGACTCGGTTATAACGTGTCAAGCTCACGATCGACTCTATAATGGAACTTCTGTTGGCAGCAAACCCCACAAGTCTGATCCAAGTGAAAGCCATAACCGGGTGCTGCTTGACTTACTCCGCGATGTGCGATTTCATCCTTTACCAATGCTCTCTGCAATACGGACAAAAGCCGAGATGAAAGGCGTGGAGCCCTCTTCTAAGATGGTGATCAAGCATTTTGACGTTCACGGCCCTATCGCTACAAGCGTCGGCGATGAATGCCTGGGTTGCACTAGGGGCTGGCCTCATTTTTGCCCTGTTTTACAGCGTCGCCTACCAGCTACATTACAGCGATCGAAGCTACAACCTGCTGCCAGTGCCCTATTGTCATCCCGTGTCGGACTTGGCTTGAGACCTCGAAGGGAAAGAACAATTGAACCGCAGGAGGGCGACGGAAGTTCGGACGGAAAATCTCCTAAGGGCCATTTGTTGCACTGGAGAGAAACTCCCGAGAGCCAGGATTTCAAAACTGTACGTTTCGTGCTTTCTGACTCTTTGACTGACCCATGCAACAGAGGCGATGACGTTGTCGACTTCATCGAGCAAGTTGCAGCCATGAAGATTCCGGAGCCGCCGAAGCCGCCTTTTACTCTTAAGGCTGAGGCTACACCCAAGAAAGCACATCTAGCACGAGGCCTTCCGACAAGATTTAAACGATCGACTGACTCATTGTCCCCGGAAGGTGAAAACCACGCGGAGGAACATTTCAATAAGTGCGGGCGCTGCAGGACTATAATCATGAATGACAAGGGCTGCATCCAATGCCGAAGAGCTCAACTGGTGATCAACATGTCGAGAAAACCGACACCTCCAAACCTTGGCGAAGGCGAGCAGAAGATAAACAAGGAAAGATTGTTGAAAGTGCAAACAGCCATGCTCTGTCGTGTTGTTACCAAGGAAAGTGTCATTGGGGAATCTCAAATTGAAGGCGACCAAAAGATTGCGAAGGCACTCCTAAGAGAAAGGTGGATGCCGAGTGCAGTACTCCCTCCAACCCCTATTTTGGTTCCATCACCGCTTCGTAGACCAAACAAAACAGCAACGCAGGAAAAACTAGAGACGGAAACTGACCCTGAAAGTACTCCGGGGAAACCTATGATAGTGGATGCTCGCGACAACGAAAAGGAAGAGGAATCCTCAACTGGCGGCACCGCAGAAGTTTACTCTGAGCTGCGACCGAGAACTGGCAAGAGGTGTACGAAGGCGCCCGAGGCGCTTGATCACCAGGAAGCTGACCGCCAGACAACTGAAAAGCGATTCCGAGAAGAAATCGCCGTAGTCAGCAAGCGAGCTCTGACCATTTCATGCAGTAGTATTCTGCTTGCCTTAATGAGGCGTGACCCCTTTTTTCTTTTTGCTCAACCAGTAGCCGCCAAAGGATACCTTGCCGTTGTTAAAGATCCAATTGATTTCAGCAAAATTCGCGACAAAGTGCGAAAGGGGGAGTATCAGAGACTGAATGCTTTTATTGAAGACGTGCGTTTGCTTTGTGACAATGCCTTCCTTTTTAATCCGCCTGATTCCATCTACTGGAAAACGGCCAAGGAAATCTCAGATGTCCTAATAGTTATGCAAAGGCGAGCTAGTAAATGGATGAGTGCCATTAAGCACGCGCACATGTCCTTTTCACGAAGAGCTACCACAAACCAACAAATCGAAGGCAAAGCTGGAGATTGTGAACAAACAAAATGGACAAATAATGATCCTTTTGAGGAACTTCGAAAAGTTTGGCCAGAGGCTGTAGATATGTACGAAGATAATGATTGGCTGAAGATGTTATTCACGGCTGACTTCCGACGCACCAAGGAAAATGAGATCGCTTACTATGGAAGCTTAGTCGTTCGCCGTGCGGCGAAGGCAGCAGAAATGAGCCTGGCCACCTATCCAGATCAGAGAGGCACCTTTTCGGCTGTCGTGAAGCGGTCGTTTAAAGAAGATGAGGATCTTCGTGACGCAGTAGACTCGAAGGTTGCCAGGGTTGTGGGTGCAGGACAGTTGCACGAGATTGTTTCTGGAAGGGAGGAAGGCATTGTCCGGCTTCTACGTAGAGTCCAAAACAGGCGCTTAGAACGACGCATTGGTTCCGAGAATGGGTGTGCTAGATGCGACGGGATGGGTCTGGACCACGAGTTGAAGGCTGTGATGAATGCTGACGCCCGCTGTGGGCGTAACAAAAGACAGGGAGATGGCGACATGGATGGACGGGTTGCAGCGCCCCGCTTGGACTTGACGACAGGATTAGCATCGGCTAATATTCGCGATGGTATTGAAAAGCGACGGGAGCAGTCAGGGGCGGGAACCTACGAGTCTGTTCAATCATGCGTTTCTCTCAAGGGGTCTCGCGTGCATGGGCTTGGTCTTTTCAGTGAGCAGCATTTTAAGAAAGGCGAGGTCGTCGTAGAATACATTGGAGAATGTGTGTCGTTACCAGTGACAGAAGCTCGGGAGAAGAAGTACAATTCTATGAGAATTCAAGATTATCAATTTCGCATTAATGACTCGCAGATCATTGATGCCACAGTAAAAGGAGGTCTTGGCCGTTATGTCAATCACAGCTGCAACCCCAACTGTGTCACAAAAATCGTCCAGCCCCCGAATGAGCCCCTCAAACGAGTTTTTATCGTCGCGCTGCGTGATATTGAACCACGAGAGGAGCTGTCCTACGATTATCAATTTCCATTGGAAACGGACATGGCTGCTCGCATCCCTTGCAACTGCGGCTCCGATGTCTGCCGAGGTTTCATGAACTGGGATTTGCCCGAGAAGGGTGCCAATACTGGCGCTATTCGGACTCAAAAGCGAGGTGCCAACATGAGGGGTAAGATTGTTTTTGATTCATTTTATCGGCTCTTTCATCGTTGACACATGGTATGTTTCTAACACTTTTCTTTTAAAACCTAACGTTACTAAACCCAGATCGCATCCGAAGACTAGGCAAAAAGAAGAATTGATAGTTAGAACAATGAGTACTACTACCAGCAGTAAGTGTACAAAAACAGTTACTCTATTACAAGAAGGTCTACTCTACTCCCCAAAGCATTTTCAATTGTCATCGATACAATAAGCCAAGGATTACCTCAATTCATCAAGATTTGTATTCGTAGTAGCAAATTTGGTTACCGTACCTGAATACTATTTTGAGGATTCAATCCGCAAGACAATAGCCTTAGATCCAAGGAGGAGGCAACGGGCGAATCTTCGGTTCTTCTTTGATGGGCGAGGGCATGTTTGATTCTGGTTGGTCTGCAATAGCATCACCGACTCCCGTGTTGGTCAAATCTTGTTCGTCTTCGGTTGAGTATTCAGAGAATTCACTACCATATTCGCTACCGAATTCACTTCCAGTGTCATCACAGTTATTGTTACGAGAGATTTCATTTTCGTCGTGCTCTTCAATCGTTTCCATCTCATCAACCGAGTTTCTGCTGTTGACACGCTTTAGGACTCTCTTTTTCTTCTTTCTGCGCTTGCGTCGGGGTTGAAGAGTCTTGGACGCTTTTGCGGAAGCACTACTGCTGGCTGTGACAGAAGCCTCCTCTGCAACAACCCTGTTCATCTTCTGTTGTTCGTCGAGTGGAACAACTGCAACGGGTGGACGAGGAGGCACGCCTAAATAAGCTCGATTGGCCAAAGCAGCTGCTGTTAAGCGTCCATGGGTTTCCTTGTCTTCGACGAGGTCTTGTTCGGACTGTTGTAGAACTGAGGCGGACCCAGCGGGTGCATCTTTACGCGCGCCCTGAGTGGAACGAGCATTAGCGACACCGGTTGGTGTCTGTGCTTCGCTATTGCCTTCTTCAAGAGATGTAAGAACGAGGGAGCTAGAGCTGGCCAATACATTGACGACTACGTTGACATCAGCATCAGCGCCAACATCGGGCAGCTCATCAGGAGAAGATTCTGAAAGATCTGGCATGGAGGATTGCTGCCCTTGCTCCTCGCACTTCCGATTTGACACCGTTTTGGTAGCGTCTCCTATAGCGAAGGAATCGGGTTGGTCTAAGGAAGTATCATTGCGGTCGGGGAGAGATTCTTCTGTATCTCCCGAGCTGCTGGACCTAATAGATCGTTCCCGCTGCGCTTTTACTCCAACAACCGAAGGAACAACGGTTGCACCTTCGTCCATTTGATCGCCACCATCCAAGATCATTTGCTGCTGTCGTTGTCTTGTCCCTCGGGCAAGAAGGAAGGCCAAAAGCAAGACCAAGATACCAATGGCTACACTCACAACGAGCGCCAAACTAGTTGAGCTGAGGCTACGCGAATCGATCTCTTCTCTGTAGTTGCCATCCATAAGGGCGTCTCGAACGCCAATAAACCTGGCATCTTCAACATATTCAATGCGAACCCGATCAGAATTGAGTTCAATTTCAATTTGAGAGAGCAGGTACGTTCGAATTGTTTGTTCGTCTCCCGAGTATTGGGCATGCATACGTCCCAAAACAGGCGTGCAAGTGGTTGGTTTAGTCATGGAGGAAGGAGTTGCATCGTCAAAGTTGGCGCATGCTAGTAAGGATTGATAAGGATTGACAAGCATAGATGAAGACGAGAGGAAGGATGGCAAAGTTAGATTTTTGTCGCTAACTTCATAATACGATATTATTATCTCATGAAACATAATTCGAAGAGGAAGCAGCAATACCAAAATAAAAACACACCTGTAGAATTGTCAATGGAGTCAAATTCTAGACTCGAAAGGCTAATAACATAATCAGATTCTGCCAATTGTCTTCCCATCATTTCACCGCCAGGTCGCTGATCACGGAAATTGCAATTGTGCAGTCCCAAATTGTGAGCAACATTCCACAATAAGCTCCACTCGAGCGATCGAATACTGCCTTTAACATCCTCTGCAGGACGAGTTCGTGTATACACATCGTAATCAAACTCCAAATACATGTCTTGCAGGTCCTCGTCTACAATATTCTGTTCCCGTGGATCATCTCGACAGGAATACTCTACTGGAAAGCCATCGACGACTCGGACGGCGGGTTTGACATCGTTGGAATCGTTCGTGGCAACTTGCAGGTTGCCAGTCCATTGAGGAGTGCTATTTTGCTGCGGTGACTCAGTTGTTAAAATGTCGATTTCTTGTGCTTGTCTCCGTCGCAGAGCGGGCGGCGGAGCACGGCGATTCAGGCGGTACGCAGCATCTGGTGATTTCTTCATGGTGTAGTTGCTGTTCTTGTCGTCGAGAATCGGAGTTGTACTGTTTATACGTTATACGTTCTATCAATTTTTTCTATTCGGTAATCGGTTTCTTGTTCTCGCTTGGTTTCCTTCTCCGGGCAAGGAGTATAGAAGGTAAGGAACGAGAATTGACTTGTAATATTGTTGGTTGCGTTATTTTTGTTGTGCAGATGGTAAATTTTCAAACCTTGCTTGTGCACATGGCTGGTTGTTTTTGGGACTGAAGGATGTTGCGGCGTTGGCTAAAAAATAAATGAACGGAGCCAACGATCTCCTGACTCGTCCTCTAAGTAGGAACTTTCTTGTCTAAATGATTTTTTGAAAGGAGTGTAGCCGGTAAGAGACGTTTGGAGGGACAACATTAGGGTTTTCATCACCACATGCAGGCTCTCCTTCTCGTCAAAGCGTAGTGCTACTACTAGAGTACTAGTCTACTAGAGTACCAGTACAAGGATAGTAGTACTAGAAAAACTTGTCATAATAATATCATTGGAATACTACTAGACTAGACCCTACTAGTAGTGGTAGGTACCATGGTAGTAGTAGCTGTCGAGTACTAGTACTAGTAGTACCTAGTACTCGAGTAGACTAGCAGTAGGGGTTCTAGTCTAAGGTCTAGCTCGTCGTAAAAGCAGAGAATCTGATGGTTATTATTATTTCTACTCCTAGTAGTACTTGGTTTAGTAGCTACTGTAAATACTAACTGTAGGAACTTGTACGAAGAAGCTGATAACATTTTGAGTTGGGAATGTATGCTGCTGCAACCCTGGTTCCTGCTGACAGACTCGGCCATTGTGCTAGTATTGTTGCCACCTATTAGAGTGAACAGCAAATGCTCCCTCAACCAGTAGAGAAGAGAGTGGTTAGCAAGTGTATTTTTCATTACGGGAACTCTGTTCCAGGTGAACAGCTGTCGCCTCTGAGACCTTCAGCTTTGATTTGGTGCCTGCCGTTTTACTACCCCAAAATAGTGCCCTAGTACTGGCCTCCTACCGTGGTACTTGACCAATAATAAGTACTCGTACTGTAGAGTACTCGGAATCGCGATAGCATCTGCGTCTGCGATGACCATGTGGATACCTCTACTAGTAGTACCCATTACAGCACTCGAGTAACCAGCTAGTACAGCCAGCAGTAGACTCCACTACTAGCTAGTACCAGCTAAGACTAATGGTACCAGTAGTCTACTAACTACTAGTACTAGTCTAGTAGTAGTAGTACTGGTGTGCTTTACTACTATCCCAGATACATGGTTTTTCTTAACATCGAGAGTTCAACGCTTGTTGCGGCAACAGCATTGGCCAACAACCGAACGACTACAAAATTTAGAGTAGGATTCTTAACAGGGTCTACTGGTTACTGGTAGTAAAACTAGCTAGTAGTAGCTTGCTCCTCCTCCTACCTGTGCGAAATTGCTTATCGTCGAAACCAACATCATAAAGGCAATAATCCACTGCGATCTTTAAGACGACAATACGGTACCCAACAATGATCCTACTAAAAAATCCATCAAGAGCAACTCTGATTTCAGTGTTACTGCTGGCGACCTCCTTTCTACAAACACTATCTGCCAAGAAAGAAGTTAACCAAGAGCATCAATGTGGCATGTACATGGCCATTTCGTCGACTTCCACAGTCGATGACACCAAATGGGGCCTCTACGCGGGAGAAGACATTTCCAAAGACGCTCCCATTGGATATCCTGATATTGCAATTAATATTTTTAATCTGCAAGGCAATGCTCACTTGGCGGATGAAAACGAAGACGAACTCTCTATTGTTGCCAATACAGTAGAATTCTTTGAGCAATTCATCTGGGTGCCACTGCCTACCGGAGGGCAATTTGAATTGGAAGGAGGACGAACTGTGACTGCAATTCCTGGAGCTGGCGTTCTAGGAGGATTCAATCCTAAGCTGACAAATGCTGATTGGAACCATACTGCGGCGTATTTCCGTCCTGCGATGGGCGAACAAGCAAAGGTCAACCATCCAGGAAGAGGTGCCTATACCAGCTTCTTTAACGTCGCATTACGAAGCACGCAAGAGATTCTTGCTGGTCGAGAAATCTTTTTAGATTATGGAGAGAACTGGGAGAATGAAGGTACGTGTACACGGTTGTAGTAGAGTGATAGATTGACACGACAATAGTGGCAACAACTGACACGCGTTCTTCCTATTCGTTTGTTGTTAAATGCCATCACTTGCAGCCGAAGAGGAAGATCTGAATGCGGATGATTTCAAAAAGTTGGATGCGACGGTCGAGAAGATGGCTGCATTTTTTGAGAAGTACGAGGGCGATCTTGACTCAAAGGCAAAGACGGACATTTACGATTTCTTGGTTCGGGACGTCATGGGCGCTGCGGCAGGATCAGCCAAAGGACGCAAAATTATGGACGTGCTGCCCTCTAGTCCAGAGGATATTAGCAAGGTAAAGGAGAGTGGAGGTTCCCTGGCTTATAGCCAACCTAAATCCTACCGCAGTATTGACTGGCTGCAATCCCATGGTCGTTGCGTCGACAATATCCGTCCCGGAGCCTCCAATATCCCCATCGCAGGTATGTGGATAACCTATCTTTGTATGATTTTTCCGCGAATACTCTTATGTATATGGTTTGAGTGTCTCTTCTGTATGCATAGTAAAATCTAGTCAAATACGAGTTACTTGACTCACGGGATTGGCTAAGTCTGTTGCGAGCGCCGCCGTCTGCTGGGATGCGCCGTTGCTGCAAGGACCCGACAGAACTTGCCCTGTTTTGCTTACGCAATTCGGGTTCATGTATTACAATCCCTAGAACAAAGCTGATCCGGGCCTACACACTCACAGGCCAATGGTTTCATCCATTAACGTTTGCCATGGTCCGGGTCACATCTTATTTTGTGTTTTGTTATCTTGACACTGTCGATACTCACTTTGCTTCTTGGGCGCATAATATACCCCAACTCATGACAAAAGGGCGAGGTGCGTTTGCCGTACGGGGGCTGGCAAAGGGAAGTCTAGTCACACCCGTTCCATTGGTGCAATTACCAGCTAGTAGCATGATCAATATGCACGAACTCGGTCAATCGGAAGAAGAGCACGAGGATGGACCAGTTTACTACCGAATGTCTGACGATGTGCAAGGTAAACAGCTACTGCTGAATTACTGTTATGGCCATCCTGAATCCAGCATGCTTTTCTTTCCATCTGGGACCGTTTCATCGCTTATCAATCACAGCAAGAAGCCCAATGCTAAGATGATATGGTCTGCTCATCCTGCTCATCAGAAGCACTGGTATGATTTGACTCCAGAAGAGCTTCTCTCGGACGAGACCAACTTCATTGGGCTCATGATTGAAATTGTCGCGCTTCGGGACATTCAAGAGGGCGAAGAAATTTTCATTGACTACGGAAACGACTGGCAAACAGCCTGGGACAAACACACGAATCACTGGAACGAGCGATTGGCAGCCGGTGACATTCCTAAAGACTGGCCTCTCCGTGCCTTAGATTTGAACGAAGAATACAAAAACAAAGTTTTCAAGAACACTGAAGAGCGAGAAAACGACCCTTATCCTGACAATGTTATGCTTAAATGTTTTTTGCAAGTATCGGCAGACAAGACGGACGAAAAAATTGACGAAAAGCCAGTCCGTGAATGGGCTGAACCGCCTATGGGTACCTTTGACAGTGATACTCTCGAGGATTGCGTGATCAAAGAATACATCAAAGTTGAAGATGGGAAATCCGGAGCCATGCCCTACAACTACACTGTGGCACTTGTGAAGGACAGCGATACGACCATGATTCGCAATGTCCCTCATCGAGCTTTTGTATTTGTAGACAAGCCAGGGACTGGCGACCAGTTTGTTGCGGATGCTTTCCGTCATTATATTGCCATTCCGGATGAAATTTTCCCGCGGGGGCCGTGGCGTGATTTGACTGATGGGAAGAAATAGGACGTTCTGCTGATCTGGTTTCGTTTCAGTTGCCTGCACTGCTGTCTCAGAATTTGGAATACGCCGCATCTATAATGTTAAGTTGTATTACATGATTTCCAGCCTGGCTCTAGCTACGGGCGTATTCGGAAGTTGTAGAAAGCGAAAATGCACCATTGATTGTGTGTCGTCGTTTCGGCTTGAGAATGTTCACAGACTGTAAAAGGAGACTGATACAAGGCGGCAACACTAAACTCTACGATATCTTAATTTTTAATCAATATGGAAGTGTCATGCTGTCCTATGTACTGTACTGTATTCGAGTAGCTAGCTCCTACCAGGGTACTAGCTAGAGTAGTACTGTATGCAGCAATAGAAAGAAGCAAACAAAAACATAGAGTGTACTACCAGTAAGAGACAGTACTATCTACTATTCTGTACTTACCAATTAAATAGGAGATTTTTAAGGTGTTCTGAAATGCTCCTAACTAACAAACGCTTTTAATTCAAAAGGAAATGCTCCTAAACTCCAAAACAAATGCTCCTATTTCCATATCAAACGCTCCAGATCATTGGAAAACAAATGCTCCTGATAACAGAAAAAATGCTCCCAGATCAAAGAGATAAAAGCTAGAACAAAACAAATTGTTAATGCTCCTAATGGCAAAGCAAATGCTCCTAATTCCAAATCAAACGCTCCTAATTAAAAAGCAAACGCTCCTAATTGCCAAAAAATGAAAACTAAATGCTTTTAAATGAAAACCAGATGCTCCTAATTAGATACTTGTCGTAGTATTGCACTACGCTAAAAACCAGGGGTTTTAGAGTGTTCAAATATATATTATGAGATTAGAACTAAAGTAATCTGAGTTGTAATCTCAGAGGCGCAGATCTTCGCAGGTCAAGCACAATGTACCTATCCAACGTAGCCCTACGCAAGGAGGTGAATAAGCATGCGGAGTTGGATCCAGATGCTCGAGAAGAATCGTCTAAGTGTAGTCCGAGTGATAACTTGGATGTGGGTTGACGATGACTGTTCGGGAGT